>UMAW01017936.1_pt1 | contig 19751 bp, 10 predicted proteins | sample 1963801 | NCBI WGS metagenome assembly UMAW01 (sample SAMEA4835925, study PRJEB28245) | human gut metagenome | biome: gut microbiome; material: fecal sample | place: Denmark | collected 2008 | reverse complement strand
GGGGTTGATGGCTGCGTTGGTCTGGATGAAAGTACCGGTAGAGCCGTTCTCCAGACCGGTAGAGCCGTTCTCCAGAGTGATCTCACGATTCAGGGCACTTACAATACCGTTGGTAACAGACTGACCATAGCCAAGGGCATTACCGATAGCGATGACCGGCTCACCAAGCTTCAGATCATCACTGCTGCCAAGTGTTGCTACTGTAATAGCATTCTTGGTATCATCACTCAGATCATTTAAAGATACTGCGATCACTGCCAGATCCATGTCGGAATCCAGTCCTTTGACCTGTGCCTGTGCTTCACTGCCATCGATAAAAGTAACGGTCAGAGTATCTGCACTCTCTACTACATGATTATTGGATACGATCAGCAGTTCATCATCGGTCTTACCTACAATGATACCGGAACCACTGGCTGCTTCTTCCTGTGTGTACTGCTGTCCGAAGACATTGGCTGTCTCGGTAAAGTTATTTACGATGGATACCATGGCAGGCATTACTTTTTCTACCACATTGGATACATCGGACTCTACATAAGTAACATTGGTAGCCAGCTGTGCACTCTGGGTACTTTCTGTCGTTGCCTCAGAAGCGATCTCATCTACCACTGCGGTATCTGTGCTGGTCGTAAACATCCCGGTTCCCTGCTGTACTGCATAGAAACCGATTCCTGCGAACAGTCCGAAGAACAATCCCAGGCTGACACTTACCATTGCCTTCCGGAAGTAACCGCCATGTTTTTGGGTTTTCTTAGGCTCCGTATTGTTGCTGCCTGTGGTTCCGCCCATCTGATAAGTGGTGTAACCATTCGTGCTTCCTGCTGCACTCTGGGTAGTACTATGATTTTCATAGCCATAACTGTTTTCTGTTCTTGTCTCATTCAGATCTGCTCCACTGAATGTACCGGTTGTATTTTCATTGCCGGTTCCGTAACCGGAAAAATTATCATTCTCGTACATATTGCTTCCTCCTATCCTGTTGCAAGTGAGAAACTCTTTTTACCATTACCTGTTTCATTTCTTCCTCTCACCTTATGAACACAGTATATCCGTCAATTGTGTCCGAATTGTGATAACTTTCTGAAGCAATTATGAATCCTGAAAAAACAGAGAGTCTGTTCTGCCTGCAAGCAGTCTCTCTATGGGTAAGTTATTACACTCTACTCAACAGTAACGGATTTTGCCAGGTTTCTGGGTTTATCCACGTCACAGCCGCGTCCCACTGCCACATAGTAGGAGAACAACTGCAAAGGAATGATTGCCAGAGAATTGGTAAAGTACGGATTGGTCTCGGGGATGTATATTACATAATCCGACGCTTTCTCAATGGCCTTGTTGCCTTCAATGGTGACTGCCATAACAAAGGCTCCTCTTGCTTTTACTTCTACCATATTACTGATGGTCTTCTGGAACAGATCCGGCTGGGTTGCCAAAGCCACTACCAGCGTACCATCTTCGATCAGAGAAATCGTACCATGCTTCAGTTCTCCAGCTGCATAAGCCTCGGAATGAATATAGGAGATCTCCTTCAGTTTCAAGGATCCTTCCAGTGAAATCGCGTAATCAATACCGCGTCCGATGAAGAAGATATCTCTTGCTCCCACGTAACGGTTGGCAAAATGTTGGATCTTCTCCTTCTGTCCCAGAAGCAGTTCGATCTGATCCGGCAGGCATCTTAAATCTGTCAGCATACCGGCGAACTTCTCCTGATCAATAGTACCACGTACCCTGGCGAATTTCATAGCCAGCATGTAAAGTGCAGTTAGCTGTGCACTGTAAGCCTTGGTGGTAGCCACTGCGATCTCGGGACCTGCCCAGGTATACATAACACTGTCTGCCTCTCTGGCAATGGAGCTTCCCACCACATTGACAATGCCCAGTACCTTGAAGCCCCTTTCCCTGGACTCTCTCAGTGCTGCCAGAGTATCTGCCGTCTCACCGGACTGGCTGATGACAATGACCATATTACCCTTCTGAAGAATCGGATCACGATAACGGAATTCACTGGCCACATCCACTTCTACCGGGATTCTTGCCAGACCCTCGATCACATATTTTGCGGTAACTCCGGTATGATATGCGGAGCCGCAGGCCACAATATGGATCTTCGTGATCTCTTTGATCTCTTCATCACTCATGTTCAGCTCTTCGATCACAATATCATTATCCTTGATTCTCGGAGAAATGGTATCGTTGATGGTCTTCGGCTGCTCATAGATCTCTTTCAGCATGAAGTGCTCATATCCAGCCTTTTCTGCCGCATTGGCATCCCAGTCAATGGTCACCGGCTGCTTCTCGATCTCTTCCTCATCCACGGAGAAGAAACGCAGACTACCCTGCTGTAATTCCACAACTTCCTGATTGTCTACATAATATACGGTTCTGGTATATTTCAATATCGCAGGAACATCGGAAGCGATAAAGCTGCCGTTGTCGCTCTTTCCTACGATCAGCGGGCTGTCCTTGCGGGCTGCAAAAATCTTATCCGGCTGATCTGCAAACATGATTCCCAGCGCATAAGAGCCTTCCACACGATGAAGCACCTTCGTGATGGCTTCCAGAGGATTTCCCTTGTAATAATAGTCTAACAGATGTGCCAATACCTCGGTATCAGTCTCGGATATGAACTGATACCCCTTATCCTGCATCTTTTTCTTCAGGGGAATATAGTTCTCGATAATGCCGTTGTGTACCACGGCAATGGTTCCCGCATTGTTCATATGCGGATGGGAATTGATATCGCTGGGAGCTCCGTGAGTTGCCCAACGGGTATGTCCGATACCGGAGGTTCCTTTCATATTCTCTCCGCCGTGGGTCAGGTTCTCCAGAACCTTAAGTCTTCCCACTGCTTTTCTGGTGTTGATCTTCTCACCGTCAAAAATCGCCATACCTGCGGAATCATATCCACGGTATTCCAACTTGGACAGACCGTCCAGAATGATCGGTGCTGCCTGTTCTGTTCCAATATAACCTACAATACCACACATAGTCATACATCCTTTCTGTTCTGTTTCCAGTATTCCTTGTTGGAAGTAAAAGCAAGTACCCATTTTTTCGGGAGCCTGCGATAGTTCTTTCCCAGTAAATAACCTGCATATTTACAGGCGCATTGCATATAAAAATGGGGCAATCCGGCAGACATATGGTTGCTGCGCAAATATACCGTCACATCTTTCACCATTCGTTTTCCCTCGGACTCCGAAGGATATGCTGCAAAAATCTCGGGATGCTCTGCCTGCGATACTCCCAGGTCAAAGTTTCTGTGGAACTGCTGCCCGTTGGTATAATTATGAGAATGCACCACCTGCGCATCCGCCGCATAAGCCACAGAGTATCCTGCTTCCACCGCCTTTGCCGCATAGATCATATCTTCATTAAATATCGTATGTCTGACGAACCCGCCCAGTTCCTCATAGATCTCCCGGCGATAGGCCGCACAGACATTGGAGCAGAAAAAGGTCTTGATCCCCAGGCTGTCCAGGTCTGCTGCCGATTTGATCCGGGACTTTGCCGGATAGTTAAATTCTCTGGTATAGCTCTCCACCGGTGTCGAATCCTCTCTGGGCAGCTGTCTCGCATAGGCCACCGCCACTTCCCCCTGCAAGGGTTCCACCAGTTTTTCGATCAGCCTGTCATCTTTCGGCATGGCATCCTGTGTCATCATCACGAAGACATCCGCGGAAGACTTTTTTACTCCCATCCGTCTCGTACCGCCATGATCGAACTCTTTTTTGGATACATGGTATACCTTGATATTCTGATAGGTTTCCAGAAATCTGATTCCGTAGATCAGCTGTTCAAAATATTTTTCTTCCGTATTCAGAAGAATCACCTGATGTACCGGTACGCTCTGACTGCCCAGTTTATCCAATAATGTAAATAATTCTTTTCCCGGCTTATACAGGGGAATGATCACATCTATCTCCATGTCAGAGCGCTCCTCACTTTTCCAATCTCTGGTTCATTATACTTTAACTCTTATTGCGGCACAAGCCTTTTCCTACTGTCCAAGAGGATTATAACCTTCTGGGTAATGCACAAGGGAGCCCCGGCAGATTCCGGAAGACTCCCTTGTATTCCTGTTGCTTTACTCTATACACTGTTTCTTACTTATTCAGATAAGGTGATGTGTCAGATTCAATCTTATTGCTGTATTCCTTCACGTTGCTGGTTACGGAATAGTTGGCATCATCAAACAGGAACTGATGCAGCCATACTACATTGCTTTCGAGATTTACCGGAATAACACAGCTTCCCTTTGCACCGATATTGCCGGTGTCACGCATAGTCTCTTCGGGGAAACCTCCTTCGTCCACTATGCGATAATTTGAAATATTGCCCAGCAGATCCAGGATGTCCTTGGAATCCAGACTGGTGTAAATGTCGTCGATGGCACTGTTGAATACCTTGGACAATGTTGCATAATCTGCTTTCTTTGCCTGATCTTCGATTGCCTGAATGACTTCACGCTGACGGGCAGCACGCTTAAAGTCGTTACCAGCGGTATAACGGATACGGCAGTAAGCAGTAGCCTGCAGACCATTCAACAGCTGCATACCGGTCTCAGTTACCGGTGTATAATCGCATTTCAAAACTTCTGCAATACCGATCTGATAGTTGTTGATATGCTTGATCTCCTCAGAGTCCACATCAATATAGATACCGCCCAGACCGTCGATCACTTCGCTCAGTCCTTTATAGCCTACGGTCACAAAGTTCGTAATATCCATATCCAGATTCATGTTCAGCATCTTAACCGCCTGCTCTGCTCCGCCATAGGAATAAGCGGCATTGCATTTCTGGTAGGAATCCGTACCGGTATTCAGGTACGTATCACGATATACGCTGACCAGTTTGATATCACCGGTATCCATGTTGATGCTGGCGATCATGATACTATCGCTTCGGCTGCCCTTGTACAACAGGCTTTCCTTGGTGGCGTCCACACCGAACAGGGCAATGTTCATATAGCCCTTCATAGTTTCATCCTGCTGCACCTCTTCGGGAATCTGAAGTTCTTCTGTCTCCAGAACGGTTACCTTGGGGCCCTCATTGTTGGTATGAGTCATTACCAGATACAATAATGCTACCATGAACAGGATCACTACGATCTCTATGCCAAAGATGATAACCTTTTTTCTCTTCTTGGCTGCACGCTGTTTGGCAGACATTCTCTTCTGTCCGTTCGCAACTCCGGTTCTCTGTCCACTGCCGGCAGGTCTCTGACCGCTTCCGGCGGGTCTCTGTCCTGTAGGTCTCTGTGCGCTTCCGGAAGGTTTTCTTCCGCTTCCGGCAGGTCTCTGACCATTGCCGCCATTGTTGTTAGAATTTGTTGCCATCTTGTCTTCTCCTTGTACTAATAAGCATTTTTATTGATAAATCCTGTAAAGAACGTCATAAGAATGATTTTGATATCAAATCCAATGGTCCAGTTCTCAATATAGTAAATATCATATTCGATTCTCTTCTTGATGGAGGAATCACCGCGCAAGCCATTCACCTGTGCCCATCCGGTCAGTCCCGGCCGTACCTGATGTTTTACCATGTAACGGGGAATCTCTTCCTTGAACTTTTCCACAAACTGCGGTCTTTCCGGTCTGGGACCGACCAGACTCATATCTCCCTTTAAGATATTGAACAGCTGGGGAAGTTCATCGATACTGGTACGTCTGAGAACCTTACCGATACCGGTGACTCTGGGGTCATTGCGTACCGTCCATCCCTTTTTCTCTTCCGCCGCCGTCTGCATTGCCATGCTGCGGAATTTGTACATATAAAACGGCTTATTATGAAGTCCTACCCGTTCCTGCTTAAAGATCACCGGTCCCGGGCTGGACAGCTTTACCAGAATTGCTGATATGAGCATGATCGGTGAGGTAATAATGATACCGAAAATGGAACCAACGATATCCATTGCCCGCTTGATCACCATATTGCCTGTGTTCGTCAGCGGTACATACCGGATATTGATCACCGGTAATCCCATCAGATCCTCCGTATAGGGTCTGCTGGGGATCAGACTGCTGTAATCCGGAATGAATTTGGTGTGCACCCCGGATTTCTCACAGATATCCACCACACCTTCCAGATAATCATAATCCTTCAGGGAAAGTGTGATTGCGATTTCATCCAGCTTGTTCTCCGGAAGGATGTATTCCAGATTACCAAGCGTTCCCAGTACTTTCACTCCCTTATAGGTCGTGCCGCCCGGGATGTGCTCATCCAGAATACCACACACTACATATCCCCATTGGGGATTGCTGAGGATTCTGTCGATATATTCCTCCGCCGCCCGGGAATAACCTACCAGCAAAATGTGCTTCAGGTTGTACCCCTTTTTCCGTATGGAACGCAATGCCTTGCGCATGATGATACGGAATACGGAAGTCAGAAAAACATTCAGGACATAAAAAATTGCCATGACGGATCGTGAAAAATTGATCTCACGGATGATCATATACAAAATAATGATCAAAGCCGCCAGGCCAATGGTATTCGCCTGCAGGATACTGTATATCTCATGTCTGCGGCGAACCGTACGCTTCGGGGAATACACACTGCACCGGTAATACAGGAACATATAACCGGGTACAATAAAGGGAAGCAGCATATAATAATCCTGCACCGGCAGGACACCGATCCCCGGACCGTCATTTAAGATATAAAATTTGATATAATAGGCAAGGACAAAAGATGCTGCCGTGATCAGCGCATCTATTATCACAAGAAGCCTGTTAAAGACTTTCTGGTTGTCTTTTATCATACGGGTCACCCAATCTTTAAGTCCGAAAAGCTTCTTTTCAACGATTTCATTCTACAATAACGGTGGTTTTTTCTCAACTTAAGAATTTATGAAGCAATTTCTTAAGATTTCATAAGAATTCGAAAAACATTCAGGTATAATTGCCACTGAATCTTCACATAATTCCATAGATGGCTCCATTGAAAGTGCACCTTTGCCTGCTTTCCCACAGGACCCACGGTACGTTTCCACCCTTCGGCCAATCCCTTTAAATATAGTTTTCCCATTCTCTTCTTACAAAAAAACAGAAATTTTATGCCAAATCCAAGCAAAAAGAACGGCAGATTCAGGATCCACTGTAGTAGCGGCATATTTTTGCCGATGACATAGATATTATTGGAAGAAGAAAGTTCCGTTTTCCGGGAATTGTAGCGGGATCCCGTAGAAGCACTGCCGTAATGCAGAACGGATGCCGTCGGCTCGTACCGGTTCTCATAGCCGTAGATCCGGGCACGGTAACCGATATCCAGATCTTCCAGATAAGCAAAATGCGCTTCGTCAAAATAGCCGATCTCCTCAAATACCTGACGTCTGTAAATTGCCGCTCCGCCACAGGCTGAGAATATGCTGACATTCTTGTCATAATCCACAGCAGGCCGGCCTTTTCCCCGGGAATATGCCCATCCCAGAACGCAGTAGCGGTCTCCCGCATCATCCAGCAGCTCTGGCTTATCCCACATAAGCATTTTGGCGCTGACGGAAAAGATCTTTTCATCCTTCCGAATGGCATCATACAGTCCTTTCACAAATCCAGCTTCTACTCTGGTATCGTTGTTCAACAGGATCACATAGGAGCTTCGTGCCTCCCGGATTCCCAGATTCACCGCATGACAGAAGCCGGTGTTCTCCGGCAGGGCGATCAGACGCACCTGCGGTTTTCCCCCCTCTTCTGCCGGTGCCTCTTTTTTGCGACACCATTCGCTGTCCAGATATTCCACGCTCCCGTCAGCAGAACCATTGTCTATGATCAGCACTTCATATTCCGGTGCATTTTCCTGTCCCTGACACAGGGAGGCCATGCATTCCGGTAAATATTTCATTCCGTTGTAATTGGGTATAACGACGGTTACTTCCTTCATAGTCTCTCCCATTTCTCCGGATACTCCGGCAGATACAGCAGTCTTCCCCGTTTTCGTAATGCGTCCGATAATTGCAGACTTAAAAGCCGGATATCTGCCCCGGCAGGCAGTGTGGAGCTGTCAAATACCGGCTGTTGTTCCGGACCTCTTACTACTTCCGTATAAGGCACTCCCACGATTTTTTCAAACAATTCCCTGTCAGCTGACCGGATCCTGATGCACCGAAGGTCTAACGCTTCTGCATCCTGGGACAGCTCCGCCCGGTGAAGATAACCGCCAAAGTCCTTCGGCAGTCCCTCGTAGAACACCTTTCCGTCCGCAGTCATTCTGCCGCCGGCGATCCTGCCGCGGTTTTTCCCAGACAGCACTCTGCCACCTACGGCAGCCACATCCGGTCTCTCCTGTAATACCTCTGTATATTGTAACCGATAAAATCCTACATGTCTGGTCTCCTCTGCCTTTGCCGGGATCCCACGTTCTGCCGCATGATCCTGCAGTGCACGCAGCCCCGCTTCGTAAGCATATTTCTTGCTGTGGGGATTGGCTGCTGTAGATGCTTCATGGCATCTCCAGTGATACAGCACTCTGGGAATATGAAGAATTCTCTCCTCCCCGGAGCGGCCATCTGCAGCCAGCACCTCTGACACTGCCCGCAGCACCAGATCATAGTCCTGGGCACCGTCGCATTCTGGCCGGAAGGCAAGTTTCTTCATCAGATCTGCATCCATCACCAGAAAATGGCAGATATAGTTATTACTCAGGATTAAATCGTAATTAAAGTCTTCTTTATGGTTGGGATCGTAATATTTTGTCTCATCCCCGTTGCATTTGTCTTCATCCGAATAAGCGAATGCGACTCTGACACCTCTGTCATTTGCTTTGGTAATAGCATCTGCCATCTCATACAGAGCATCCGGTGTCAATACATCATCATGATCCAGCAGGCCGATATATTCTCCCCTTGCATAGGGTAATGCCTGATTGGTATTCGCCGCAATTCCGGCATTTTCCGTAAGGTGTATATAGTGGATCCTTGCATCCGCTGCAATAGTTTCCGCATTTTCCAGGAGCCGTTCTGTCAGGAATCCCTGATTTGTCAACGTCTCCTCCACACTGTGATCCTCTGTGGCATCCGCCAGAATCAGTTCCCAGTGAGGATAGCTCTGTTGCATAACGCTTGTTATCATTCTGTTCAGATAGATTTCCGGGGTGCGGTACAACGGCACCACAATGCTGAGTGTAACCGGATTATCCCATTTTCTGCAACTTTGCCTTTCCAGTTCCTCTTCCGGACAGGGCACATAAAAATAGCGGTCTGTCTCTGTCAGGCGTTCCCTTACAGAGATCCAGGTTTCCCTCAGGCCGTTGCGTTGCAAATAATATAGAGTTTTCTTAAGGTTTGCTATGTTCAGCTTTGCCACGGATACCTCCACTTTTATAAAAGAGCAAATCGCCCTTCCCGGGCGATTCGCTCTTAAAAATAACATTAACTATTCAGAACCCCATTCGCAAAATCGCTCTTCCAGAGCTTTCCTGAATAACATACTTGCATGCTATTTGCTCATGGTGGTTACAGTACAGCCTTTACATCCTCGGTCAGCTTCTCTACCTTGGCCTGTGCATCCTCTATGCTGTTACCTTTAACACCCATGTAGAACTTGATCTTGGGCTCGGTTCCGGAAGGACGGGCGCAGCACCATGCATTGTCGGGAAGTTCAAAATACAGGACATTAGACTTGGGAAGTCCGGTAGTAGTCTTCTCGCCGCTCTCCATGTCGATGACTACATCGTTCAGATAGTCACGGAATTTCTCCACTTTCAGGTCACCGAATGCCTTGGGCGGATTGTTACGAAGCTTATCCATGATCTCGGCGATCTGTCTTGCACCGTCGATACCCTTCATGGTAATGGTGTACTGGGTCTCCTTGAAGTAACCGTATTTCTCATACATGGATACCATCATATCCCACAGAGTCATGTTGTGCTTCTTGCAGTAAGCCGCCACTTCACACAGACACATAACTGCTACAACTGCATCCTTATCTCTTGCATGAGTACCTGCCAGACAGCCGTAGCTCTCTTCCAGACCGAATACATAATTGTTGCTGCCGGTCTGCTCGAAGAACTTGATCTGCTCACCGATGAACTTGAAGCCGGTCAGTACTTCGATCAGCTTTACACCATAAGCTTCGGTGATGGGCTTGGTCATATTGGTGGTAACGATGGTGGTTACCAGTGCTGGATTCTCGGGCATAGCGCCGGTAGCAGTCTTCTCTCTCAGGATATATTCTGCGATCAGCATACCGGACATGTTACCGGTAAATGCCACATACTCGCCGGTCTTGGTATCCTTGGCATACACACCCAGACGGTCTGCATCGGGATCGGTTGCCAGAACGATGTCCGCATCCTTCTCCTTGGCCAGACGCAGTGCGTATGTAAATGCCTTGGGATCCTCAGGGTTCGGGTAATCCAGTGTGGTGAAGTTTGGATCCGGATTCTCCTGTTCGGGAACTACATAGACGTGCTTAAATCCCAGCTCGGACAGGATACGTCTTACCGGCTTGTTACCGGTACCGCATAACGGAGTATATACGATCTTGATGTCATCAGCCATTTCCTGAATAACATCGGGATGAATGATCTGCTTCTTCAGCTCAGCCATGTACTTGTCATCGATCTCTTTACCGATCACCTGATAGAGGCCTGCTTTTTCCGCATCTTCTCTGCTCATGGTCTTCACGGTATGATAATCCTTGATGGCCTGTACTTCGGTGATGATGTCCTTATCAATAGGAGCGGTTACCTGTGCGCCGTCCTCCCAGTATACTTTGTAGCCGTTGTACTCAGGAGGGTTGTGGCTTGCGGTCACTACGATACCTGCGGTACATCCCAGCGTACGAAGGGCAAAGGACAGTTCCGGGGTAGGTCTTAAAGATTCAAAAATGTATGCCTTGATGCCATTGGCTGCCAGACATCTTGCTGCCTCATCGGAAAACTCGGGAGACATGCGGCGGGAGTCAAATGCGATAGCCACACCCTTGCTCTGGGTGCCGCGCTTAATGATATAATTAGCAAGACCCTGAGTTGCCTTACGAACGGTATATACGTTCATGCGGTTGGTTCCTGCACCGATCACGCCACGTAAACCGCCGGTACCGAATTCCAGTTCCTTGTAAAAACGATCTTCCACTTCTGCCTCGTTGTTGCGGATTGCCAGAAGTTCATCCTTGGTCTTCTGGTCAAAATAATCATCATTCAACCAGAAATTCAGTTCGTCCATATAACTCATTTTCCTATCCTCCTGTTTTATCGCTATCTTTATCTTTCTTCAGTAAACGCTCTCCGCCATTATTCTACCATAGATTACCTTTACTGAAAAGAGCAATTTAACGTCCGCTAACCGGATCTCTCAGCGCATAGTCACTGCGATCCAGAGAGAAATTCGGGTTGTAATAGGGGTCTCCTGCTTCCAGCTCTGCCTTCCATTTTTCACGGAAATGCTCGGATTCTTTGTTGTAACGCTCCGCCTTCTCTCCCTGATCATCCAGACCTCTGGAAATAGATTCATAATGATACAGTTCCGCAAAAGGGGTCCATACATTCAGCAGTCCCAGTTTGCGCAGTTTCAGGCAGAAATCCACGTCATTCAGAGAGATCACAAAGCTCTCGTCCAGTCCTCCCACCTGCTCATACAGACTCTTTTTCACCAACAGACATGCTCCGGTCACTGCCGTGGCATTCTGGGTATAACACAGGCGTCCCATGTAGCCGAGGTTCTGTACCGGAATACGATAATGGGTATGTCCTGCGGTGCGATGTGCCCCCAGTCCGATGACTACACCGGCATGCTGGATTGTCTTGTCCGCATAATACAGCTTTGCACCTACGGCACCCACATCTTCCCGCTGTGCATACATCAGCATCTCTTCCATCCAGTTGGCAGTGATCACTTCCGTATCATTGTTCAGCAAAAGGATATAATCTCCGGTGGCATAGGATACTCCCAGATTATTTACAGCAGAATAATTAAAGTCACCATGATAGGTCACCACAGAGATCCGGCCGTCCTCGCTGTGCAGAATCCCGCCGTCATGACCGCAGACGGTATGCAGCTTGCATCTCTCTGCGTAGGAATCATTGCCGGACAATCCCAGCAGCTGGGAATAGTAATCCCGGATTTCCGGTGTGGTGCTGTTGTTCTCCACCACGATGATCTCGTAGTTGCTCCAGGTGCTGTTCTTCTGAATAGAAGTAATACATCTCTTCAGATCTTCCACGTGATCCTTGTTGGCGATCACGATGGAGATCTTCGGATCTCCCAGAATCTGATAGCGGATCCGGAAAATTGTGGCACAGGCTCTGGTACTGGTGATCTGAAAATGTTTGAATCCATGCTTTTTCAGATGATCCGCCACGGCACCCTTTGCCGCCTCGATGGCATAGGGCTTTGCGTCAATACTGGCGGCGGTACTGCCCGCATGGCTTCTCCAGTAATACATCAGTCTGGGCACATGTACGATCTTTTGTGCTCTGTCCGTCAGACGCAGGATCATATCGTGGTCCTGCGCACCGTCAAAAACCGTACGGAACAGTTCCTCGCCTTCCAGAAGTTTTCTGGAAAAGACGCTGAAATGACAGATATAATTGTTGGCCCGCAGATTATCCGGTGCATAATCCGGCTTAAAATGCATGGTCAGCATTTTATTAATATTGTCCTCCTGGAAAGTGGTCTCATCACAGTACAGATAATCCGCACCCTGTTCATTGATTTCCTTCACATAGGCATACAATACGGAAGGATGCAGAATGTCATCCTGATCGAACAGTCCGATATAGTCTCCGGTGGCCAGCTTGTAACACTCATTGGTGTTGTAGGAAATACCTCCGTTATGGTCCAGGTGCTTATATACAATACGGCCATCTGATTTCGCCGCATACTCCTTGCAGAGTTCTTCGATGTAAGCATGTTCCGCATCGGAACCGTCCGCCAGACACAGTTCCCAGTTCTGATAGGTCTGGTTCATGACGCAGTCCAGCATCTGTATCTGGAACTCTCTCTTGTTATTCCACAACGGCACGAGAATACTGATCTTCGGCATATAGGGGAATACCGTTTCTTCCTCTTTCTTCCTCTGCTCCGCATCGGGAAAGCTTCCGGTACCGTAGGATTCCATCAGGCTCTTCTGGTGACTCTTGTTACGGATCTTCCGCAGAATATCTTTGGGACCACCGCAATGAGACAGCCGTTCCTTCTGTCTCTGGGCAAAATGGATCACACTTCTGGCAGGTCCTGTAGCCTTCCAGAATTTATTTTTCTTGATTCGGTCCAGTTTGAACTGCAGATCTTCCTTCTCCGATTCCAGTACTACGATCTTGTCCGCCAGATCCGCACATTTTTCATGCTCTCTCTCGTAGGCTTCCTTATAATTGATCTCGGTGTTGCTCTCTGACATATGTCTCCTCCGTGATGCTTTCACCGCATTTTAGCGGATCATGCATCTGTTTTATTCTTTTGCTGCCGGAAGCTCTACGGTCAGATATTTTCCCGTAGTATTCCAAAGTTTCAGCTTGCTGACACGATTCACCACAAGAACAGCGATCATATAGTTTCCCGCCGGCAGTTGTTCTCCTTCTCTGAGGACACAAAAGCCGCCCAATGCCACATTTTTCTGATCCGGAAGATTTTCCTCCAGTTCCTGTCGGTAGGCAGGCATCAACTGCATGGACCACACACCCTGTCCTTCTGTTTCCCCACAGGGAATCAGCAACAGATGTTTTTCATAGCAGGCATTATCGTCCCCCAGAATCACACTATATCCCTGGATCCGCTCCGGTCCCGCTGTCTCTACTCTGGCCATCAGGCAGTTATCCCTGCGGATCTTCTGTAATTCCTCTCCGCCAGGAAGTCCCCTTTTCCAGAAAGGCTCCTGTAAAACATTCCGATCTGTCAGATATGCCGGAACCACACGGCTGTCCAGTCCCTCCCGGTTCAGCCCCTTCGGGTAAAAAGGATCCTCTCCCCGGAACTGTGGATGCATCTGGTAGAGCAGTTCTCTCTCCTGTACCAGACGCTGCATTTTCTCAGGACTTTCATCGCTTCCCCGGCTGAGAGATTCATGGTGATATGCAAAGCGGTCGTTCCACACCACATTGTAGTATCCCATTTCCAGAAGCCGGAAGCCCAGTTCCACATCATTATAGGCTACCCGCAACACTTCCCGGAATCCTCCGGCCTCCCGGAACACCTCTGTCCGGATCAGGAGACAGGCTCCCGTCACGGCCACACAATCCTGTGTAAAACGGTTCCGTCCAAAATAGTAGCTTCTGTCATCCTCCATAAACTGTAGCTTATGCACCGGTCCCACCGGCAGATTGACAATGCCGTCATGCTGGATCTTCACGGAATCCGGATAATAAAGTTTCAGTCCCACACTGCCCACATAAGGCTGCAAGGCTCTGGACACCATTTTATCCAGCCAGTCATTCTCACATAATTCAATATCATCATTTAAGAACAGCAGCAGCTTGCCATCTGCCAGTTCTGCGCCACGATTACACATTGTGGAAAAATTGAACTCCGCAGGCTCATATACATACCGGATCGGTGTTCCGGCTGTCCGGATTTCTTCCACCAGCTGTTCTGTTTTTTTCCTGTTTTCCTCGTTACTTCCGTTATCTATCAGCAGGATTTCCACTGGGACACTGCCCTCCGGGCGTTGCGTCAGCGACCGCAGACATTTTCCCAGTACGGAAGGATTATCTTTGGAAGGAATGATCACAGAGATCCTAAGCTCTCTGGCGAACAGTTCTCTGGCTTCCTCTGCCGCTTTGGCCGCCAGTTCCACGGACAGTTTTGCGGATTCCGCTGCCGTCCGGTACTCTTCCCAGGGGTTCTGCTCATCTTCCGCTTTCTCCCGGCTGGTTTCTGCCGGTCCCTGCAGTCCGATTCCCGCAGTACCAAAAGTGCCGTGAAACAGCACTTCTTCCAGATGTCCAATGGTATGACAGCCTCTCTCAAATCCACCGGCCGCCAGAAACAGCCGGTCCATCAGGGGACGGATCTCTTCCGCTTTCGAAAATACTATTTCCCTGCCGGTGCTCTCTCCTTCTGTCACAGCCCCGGGCTCCCCCAGTTTCTGCAACAGTCTGCTCCGCACTGCCACGACGCTTCCCACATAGAAGAAAGCCCGGTAGGTATCCGGAGCCCAGCAAGGCTTGAACCAGGGGATCACACGCTCTCCGTTCTCTGACAGCAGATCTTCATCTCCATAGACGATCTCTGCCTCCGGATGCTTCACAAAATACGCATTGATCCGCTCCATAGCATTTTCCGCCAGCTGTCCTTTCTGCTGCCTGTAGATCACGAATTCCGCAAGACCGGCTCTTTCCCCGATCTCTGTGACCACTGTTTCCGCAATCTTTTTTTCCTGCTCCGCAGCCCATTGCGCATAGGTCACCCGCAGCTTTGCCAGTTCTGCTTCATACTTTTTATCCTGTTGTCTGACAAGCATCTGCTTTACTGACGTCCGAATGCTCAAGTTTCCTGTCTCCTTAGAAAAATTTTTTCACCGCTCCCGCCATGTCACTTGCCACAGCAAGGGGAATCTGCACGATCTCCATTTTCACAGTCAGGATGTTCTCTGCCTTTCTGTCCAATGCATCCACCCGGATCGTCAGATTCGGATCCTCCGTGGGAAATACCACGCTGGGATGCTCCGCACCGTCTGCGGACTTTAAGATTTTTCCATTGGTGGTAACGATCTTTTTGTCCTGCACAGGAACCGGCTGTCCGTTCATGGTAAGCTCCCGGATTTTACACACGCAGGCGCACATGGCCGGATCCAGCCGTAAATAATGGACATTTCCATCGAAATTCACCGTAAATTCCGCCTGTTTTTCCTCTGCATAGACGTTCTCCGGGAAATAAGAATTTTCTTCGGAAAATCCCTGTCCCTTGTCCTCATAGATCTGTACCCTGAGTTCTCCCTCCGTCTGACGGAACCGTCCGATCCATTCCGTGGGCTTATAAATTTCGCCGCCTAAGAGATTGCGGATCTCACCCATGGACAATTTCTGTCCGGTCACATATTTCTGAAATTCCATCTCCTGCTCTCTGTACTGTCTGGCTTCGTTTTCCGTGATGCCCAGACGATCCAGAATACGATCCAGTTCCAGTGCATTACGTCTTTCATCTTCCAGTACATAACAGTATACAGCCCGGAAGGCCAGAGCTCTGGTCTCTATGGGACGGTCAAAAGTCCATTCATAATCAATCAGTGTCCAGTGGTCACCATCCACCAGAATATTGGCAAAGATAAGATCAAAGTCCGCCACCGGCACATCCTCCCCGTAGCCCACTCTCTCCAGATATTCTGCGAACAGGTTGTGAAATTCCTCCACATCCTGTCTGTCCAGGCACTCGTCCATCAGTTCCGACAGCGGTCTGCCCGGCACGAACTCAAATTCCGCATAAGGTATGCCGTTCTCTTCTCCCAGATGGCAGACATTGACATCCAGACTGCTTCCCGCATACCGTTCCTTCAATTTTTCATAAGCCTCCGGCATATGACGCACATGGGCTTCCGCTTCTTTTGTCAGCGGATATTTTCGGACCGTCTTACAGCCTTCCTTGTCCCGCAGGATCTCGGTGCGGATCCGGAAGCTTTCCGCACGGTCATTGGAATATCTGGCATATTTCAGATCCAGAGGTGCTCCGATCACCGCCATATAGGAATTGGAAAAAACGGAAAACAATCCTTCCTCCACAATTCCGTCAAAAGCACTCTTCTCATCGAACAACAGCATTCTGTCCCGGTCAAAATTCCGCAGATTGTTGGACAGCTCTCCACGTCCTGGAAGATAAGCATCGGAATAGACTGTGGTCATAAATTTATAATCAGGATACGGATAATAAAAGCTGCGTTCTCCCACACCGCAGGCATCGAAAATGTGCTCCAGCTTTTTCCGGGAAAACGTGCGTACCACACCGCCCTCCGGATAATTTTCAATGCCGGAAAACCAGCTGCCCAGATGATCTTCCTTGCATCCGGCAAAATATTTCAATCCGTATTTGTTCTCAATGGCAATCACGATCCTGCCGTCCGGTGCCAGATGCTTCTGCAGGATCTTAAGGAAATCCTCGTAAGGCGTCTTGCCGCCTATGTAAGCCTGTCCGTACTCAAAAACACCGATCAGACAGATATAGTCATAGTCTGCGGGAAGTTCCGGTTCCACATCCGTGAAATTGCCCACATGGATCGTCACATTTTCACATTCGCTGTGGCGGTAGGCGTTGATCAGGCTGCGCTTCTTCGAGAGATCCACACAGGTCACTTCCCCGGCTTTTCTTGCCAGTGCACCCGTGATGGCTCCGCATCCACTGCCCACTTCCAGCACTTTCTCTGTTTTCTGTATGGGAAGGAAATCCACGATATTTTCCCGGAGAGCAGACAAATGATACAGGATCGGCCAGCTCTTTCGCTCCGCAATGATCCTGTCATATTCCACCGTACTGTATTTTTTTACAATGTCTAAGATCTCGTCCTCCACACTGCCGTCGCAATAATAATCCTCGCCGGGATATTTATCCAGATTCAGTGTGATCTTCCCGATGGTCTCTGTCATTCCTTACTTCTCCTCCGCATCCCATACTTTTGTTTCGGAATCCATATCATAATATCCTACGGTGTTCTTGTCCGATACCACCGTAATATTCAAGGCATCATACAGTCTGTGATATACCTCGAAGGTATCCTGATTGTAGCCGGTCACTCCCAGAGACAGCAGATACTCACCACCCTGTAAGTTCATCTTCTGGGTAAAAGTCACATTTTTCACCTCTCCCGGCTCCACGCTGTCCAGAAAAGCCTTTTCAATCATGGTATTTGTACCGGTTATCTCCACACCGATGACGTTTTTTACAGAAAATGCAAAAATGGGGGCCGGAATATGATCCATAAAACGAACCCGCATATGGATGGTAAACATACTGCCCTTCAGGATCGCATTGGTGGGAACCCCTCTGTCATCCGTAATGTAAAATTCCTCAATCTGTGCCTGCTTCGTACCGTATTCCAGGGCATTGGGATTCTGCCCCCTGGCCTCCATGGAAGCCTGGGAAGCATCGGTCCCCTTCTCATCTGCTTTTTGGGCAGCTGCTCTCTGCAGGTCTTCATCATCCAGCAGACTGGCAGTCTCTTCTCCCACACTCTCCGGGCCGTCATACTGTCCCACCAATACCCTCTTGTAGGTGTCGATCATAGCCTTGGGACTGCCTTCGCCCAGGATATTTCCCTGATTCAGCAGATATACACGGTCACAATATTTGCTGATACTGCTCAAATCATGACTGACGAACACAATGGTCTTGCCCATCTTCTTGAATTCTTCGAATTTATGATAACATTTTGCCTGGAAAAATACGTCACCGACACTCAGAGCCTCATCCACGATCAGGATCTCCGGCTCGATATTGATGGCCACCGCAAAGGCCAGCCGGACGAACATACCGCTGGAATAAGTCTTCACCGGCTGATAGACGTAATCTCCGATATCCGCAAAACTTAAGATCTCCGGAAGCTTTGCCTCGATCTCCTTCTCGGAAAATCCCATCATCGTCCCGTTCAGATACACATTTTCAATGCCGTTATATTCCATATTGAATCCGGCACCCAGCTCCAGCAGAGCGGAAATACGGCCATTTACCAGCACTCTTCCCGAAGTGGGATTCAATACACCGGTGATGATCTTCAGGATCGTGGATTTACCGGAACCGTTGGTACCGATAATACCCACCGTTTCTCCCTGATAGATCTTCATGTCCACACCCTTCAGGGCATAGTGAAGCTTATGCTTCGTCTTTTTTCCGAAGCCGAAAGCCTCCTTCATCCGATCTGAGGGCTTATCATATAGTTTATAGATCTTCTGGACATTATCGACTTCAATGGCCAGCTTTTTCTTTTCCTGCATCAATTTTAATCCTCGCTTATCAGCGTTACACTGTCTTTGTCATACCATATGGCCAGAGAACGGTTGGCCTCGTTATTTTCATCCTCCGAGAGGTCTCCCATGCACAAAAACCAGGGCTTGTAGTGATAAGGTTGCAGCTGTACATCATCCTCATCTCCCAATAGCTTCTCCACCCGTTCCAGATATTCCTGATGGAAATTATACGCTTCTCCGGTATGCACATAGTAATAGGCCCCATAAGCCGAATAATGTCCTGCCTGATTGGGTGACACCTGAAAGATCATGATAAATTCCAGACCCATAATCGCATAAAACCACCACACTGCGGCTCCGTTCCAGTTCGCCAGCCATCTTGCCGCGCTGCCTGATGCCTTCTTCTGCAGTCTTTGCTGCAGCCAGCCACACCAGTATATTTCGTTCAGGAACAACAGCAATAAATATGTGATCTTCACCGCATTCAGAGTTCTGGACAATCCGGCATGTCCGAGGGAATACAGGCTTGGGGTGTAACCGGTGGCATACAGGCAGAAGGACCACAGAAGTACGACTCCCGGATACCGGAAACGATACTCCGTCTCCTTAAGTGCCTGCCAGATCAGGGGTAACAGCATCACCATTACCATAAGAACAATAGATCCTGTAAACTCTGGAAGATGTTTTACTCCTTCCAGAAAAGATCTGCCGATGGACTCCAGGGGACTGTATCCCCAGCCGACATAGCTGCGGGCCCGCACGGAATTGCCCGGTGCCGCTACATTCAGCCCAAATCCTATAATGTATACCAGCGTAGCAGGCAACAGCCACAGTCCCTTTTTCCGGTGTTCCACTACCACACTTATAAACAGAATCGTCAACAGCGATAAAAGTCCCTGCAATGCCGTGACAAAATTGCTTCCGGC
>UMAW01071625.1_pt1 | contig 20125 bp, 18 predicted proteins | sample 1963801 | NCBI WGS metagenome assembly UMAW01 (sample SAMEA4835925, study PRJEB28245) | human gut metagenome | biome: gut microbiome; material: fecal sample | place: Denmark | collected 2008 | reverse complement strand
CCCCCCATTACTAAAACACCTGATAATCAATGTATTGAAAGTAAAAAGTGATTTTTTGGGACACCTAAAGTGATTATTTGGGACACCTACCCGCCTAAAATCCATTCTTTTTTATAGCACTTACATTACATTTGTTCCATGTCAATTTAAACTTGTAACGACATGGAACAAATGTATTTTTATATACTCCTTATAGTAGCACTGCTTCTCATTGCAGGGCTTGCCGTAGCTGTCGTTTATTACCGACGCAAGCTGGACAAGTGTATGACGGCATTGGTACGTTGCATCAATGAGAATTTCGAGATGAAAGAAAAGCTTCTCAAGTTCAACTATGTTTATACTCCTTATACAGCCGACCTAACTCCCCGCGAATTTACCAGAATCATACATAATATGTTGAAAAGACTTATGTTTTTACCTGTTCTCTTTCTGTTTATGGTGTGTAATGCCCATGCCCAAGAGAAATCAGACACTACCTACCTTTTCCGCTTTATGTCGGGAAAGGATATGTTCTATGTACCGTGGAAAGGCAATGGTGAAGAACTTTTACGATTGTATGAGTGCGTGGAGAAATACAAGGATGAAATAAATAACGGCAAGATGCCACTCCGTGTCGATGGTTACTGCAATTCGGCAGGGTCGGAAACGGAAAACCTGAAAACGGCAAAGATGCGCTCCAACCGTTTGAAGTCCGAACTCATCGTCCGCAAGGGATTGAAAGAGAAACACTTTATAACACGCAACCATTCGGCAGAAGGCGATTTCGTGACGGTACGGATCATCGTACCTGAAACACCAAAGTGTGTTGAAGAAGTGCCTACCGATGCAAGTAGTGGTGCAAATGCTGTACCCGTTGCGGAGAAAGTCGTGACCAATGATGTTGTGGCAGCCAAAGAGGAGGTAAAAGAAGAAGTGGATGATGCTGTGGCAGAGCTTAATGTATCTCCAAAGACAGAAACTATTCAAACTTCTGATTACCAATTCGCCCTCCGTGCCAACCTGTTGCGCTGGGCGACCCTTACTCCCGACTTGGGACTGGAATGGCGTATCAACCGTCACGTGGGCATCCTCGTAAACGGCTCGTGGACTTCGTGGAGCTGGGACGACAAAAACCGCCGCTATGCCCTTTGGGAAGTGTCACCCGAAGTGCGCTACTATATAGGCAAGGAGAAACGGGGCTACATCGGTGCGATGTATCATGCAGGGCAGTTCAATTACAAACTGAATGATACCGGCAAACAGGGCGACCTGATGGGAGGCGGACTAACGGGCGGTTATTCGCTGAAGTTGAACCGTTTGCTGAGTATGGACTTTTCACTGGGTGTGGGCTGTACACATGCCGACTATGAGAAATATACAGTAACAGACGGTGTACGTGTAAGGCAAGGCAAAGAGAAGAAGAACTACTGGGGTGTGAACCATGCAGGCATCACACTGGTATGGAAACTTAAATAAGAAAAAGTAATGGAAAACAAGACTGTAAAACTGCATACGGAGGACTTTCGGAAGAAATTTTCCGCTGTTCACAAAACGGGTTTCTTCCTGATAGGAACACTGTTTATCTTGGCATCGGGTTGTGTGAAAGACGACCTCTACAACACTCCGCATCCAGATAAGGGAGTGGTGGTGATAACCACCGACTGGACGGAAGCCCTGTCGGAAAGCAACTTGCCCGAAACGTATTTCCTGCGCATGGACGGTGGTGAAGCCAAGGAAGTGAAAGGAACCACCGTCTGCTATCCCGACCTGCTGATGCCCGGAACGCATACCCTGTCGGCATACAATGAGGCGGAAAAGATAACCATCGATGGTACGACCGCCACGGTGAAACTCCGTGCGGACGGTACGTTGGAACCGCTTTCCGGCTACCTGTTCTCTGCCTTAAAAGAGCTGGATGTGATACAGGATGATACCTTACGCACCACCTTGCCCATGGAACGCAGGATATGCCCCATCACGCTGAAACTCTCCTTGGAAGGTGAGAATACCAACAAGATAGCTTCGATAAACGCCACATTGGGTGGCATTGCCGGTTCTGTAGATTTGTTGACGGGCATCATCGGAACGGAAAACCTCACCGTTACCTTGGATGTGAAACAGGCGGAAGCAAAGGCACGTGCCTACACGGAAGGCGCATTGGAAATGAGTTGCCGTGTGGTGGGCATCAACCCGCAGGAACGCCAGCTATTGACGATCACGGTGACGATGGCGGACGGCTATGTGCAGACCATCACTTCCGACCTTTCGGAATACTTGAAAGAATTGAATGCCGACATGAAGCCCATCGAGCTGGACGGCAAGGTGGAAGTGCCACAGGATGGGCATTTTAACGGAACGATAAAGGATTGGGAGATAGGAAACAATGGTGGTGAAGATGTAGAGATTCATTGACAGAAAAGAATAAACAAGAATTAAAACAATAACAACAATGAAGAAGAGTAATTTGATCCTTTCAACACTGCTGACGCTCGGTGTAGCCTTGGCAGGATGCAGCAACGACGAGAACTTGCCCGCAGCAGACGACCGTGTGGCACTGCAAGTAAGCAGCGGCATACAGACCCGTGCGTTCGATAACCAATGGGAAGCCGGTGATAAAATCGGTATCTTTATGCTGGACAACGGGCTGAGCACAGTGGTGGACGGATACGGCAATGTGCCCTATCTGGTGGAAAGCGCAGGGACAGGCGGCAAGGCATTCAGCCCTGCATCTGAGGTGATTTACTTCCCGACCAACGGCGACAAGCGTGACTTTATCGCCTATTATCCATATGCAGATAAGATGAAAGACAACGGTACCTATGACATTGACCTGACAGAGCAAAACCCGCAAAAAAATATCGACTTCATGGTGGCAGGAAAGGTTACAGACAAGAGCCGCACTGATGCAAACGTATCGTTCCAGTTCACCCACAAACTGGCAAAAATAGTTATGGACATCGAGGCTGGCGACGGACTGAGTATCGATGACTTGAAAAACATGAAAATCACCCTTACCGGACAACCTACCAAAGGCACGTTCAATGTGCTGACCGGTGACGAGGTCGCCGCTGCAACGGGTGATAAGACCGGAATTGATTTGCTGGTCAATACAAGCGGTACGGAAGCCGAGGGTATCGTGTTCCCAAGTGAGAACTATGCCGGAATGAACTTTGTCTTTACCACAACATCTATAGGAAGCTACAAATGGGCACTGAGCCAATCGACAAAAGCCACGAAATTCGAGGCGGGCAAGAAATATGAATATACCATCACAGTACACCGGTCAGGACTTAGCGTGACCTCTTCCATCACCGACTGGCTGCCGGGGAACGAAGACGGTGAAACTGGAAGTGCGGAATAACAGTAAAAATACTAACAGGTAATATTAAACCAAGCAACAGGAGAATTAAAATGAAACGAAGTGTTATTATTTATGCAATGGCTGCCCTTGCCATGACAGCGTGCAGCAACGACGAGAATTTAGACAACCCGAACGGTCCGGTGGAACTCCGCCTGACAAGCGGACTGGAAGTGCAGACACGTGCTACGCACAACCTCGATGACAAGTTGAAAAACGGAGAAAAGGTACACGTATGGGTGGACGATGCGGGCAACAGCAAGGAACTCTACCCCAATAATACCCTGACGGCCGATAATAACGGAACTTTGACAGGAGGGACAACCATGTATTTCCCCGAAACGGGAAACGCTGTAGATATTTACGCCATCCATGGCAACTTTGCAGCAGATGCCGGTTTTACTAATTTTTGGGCAACAGAGCAGACCCACACCATAGCGCAAGACCAGAAGAGCAGCGGCGACGGCTATGCCAAGTCCGACCTCGTATATGCAAAGCATACAAATGTGGCGCGCACGAAACAAGCCGTAAATCTGGAGTTCCGACACCTGCTCTCCAAGATAGAAGTTGTTTTAGTGCAGGGTGAAGGAAAGCCGGTCATCGACAAAGTGGAAATCCTTAATACTAAATTGGATGCCAAGTTCACCCCGTCCAAGACGGACGATTTTACACTTACGACAAGTGGGGAAAGCAATCCTATTGTGATAGACACAGACCTGACCTCGAAAACCGATGCGGCAGGAACGGACGAAAGCAAGAAAAAGCTCAACGAAACCATCATCGTGCCGCAGACCTTGGCGAAAGGCACACCATTCATCCGCGTCACCACCGCCGAAGGTGGGGAACTGGTTTACAGACTGCCGGAGAACAAGACATTCGATCCTGCCAAGAAATACCGCTACACCGTTACTGCTAATCTGACGGAGTTGGAGGTAACTGCTACAATTACCCCCTGGACTCCTGAAACCGGTGATGATAACGGTGTAGCTGAAATGGAGTGATTACCGGAAAGCCACCCCGTATGGTAGCGTAAAGTACGGAGAGATACCTATATAATATAAGGTGCATCGGGCGGGGTCGCTCTCGCCGGTGGCACAAGAATAAACAACTAAAAAAACTTGAAACATGAAATGTAGTATATTACGACACAAGTTTGCTTTATGGCTAATGGCTGCCTTGACTTTGGTTTCCTGTTCGCAGGACGAGCTTGCCGACAACGGGCAAGGTACGCTGCTGCCTTACGGCAAATACCCGCTGGAGCTGACTGCATCCATAGGAGAAGCTGTCGCTACGCCTACCACGCGTGGCACGGTGCACGGGACGTTCCCGAATGACTATACGGGTAATTATCTCAGAATAGCCAGCAGTATCGACTATCCGGAGGAGAAGGAAATCGACTGGTGTTACGGTGTCACCCACTCCATCACATATAAAATAAATGAGGATGGCACAATGGTATTGGATCAAGGTATGCTTGCCCCTATCTATTGGAGACGTACTGATGAAAAAATCTATATCTATGCCTATTCGTTGGGTAGAATTCCCGACGAACGTAATATTTTCCCACACAAGGTTTCTGAAGACCAAAGAAAAGAATGGATATTTAACGGGAGCGATTACCTCTTTGCTTATGAGGTTTTGACTTTCCACGGAAGCCACACGCTGAACTTCCGCCACCTTCCCTCGAAAGTCACCATTAACCTCATGCAGTCCGACTACCTCGATAAGCAAAACCCTGAAGAGGTAGAGGTCACGCTTACCAGCAAAGACAAGCAATGGTATGTAGAAGGAAATTTCATAGGAAGAAACCCCGATGAGATAACATTGTTTGAAGCCGAGGGTTTGAAACAATCGGAAATCATTCCCTACAAGAACCCCAATCCGGCGGACGGCATGTATGCCACCTACGAGGCGGTCGTCATCCCGCAGATGATAACCGGTACCGGCAAGACCATACAAATAAAGGTAGGCAAAACCACCTATTCCTACGAAGTCAAGTGCCCGAAAGGTCAATACACCAGCGGTGAGGAATGGATTTACAACATCACCGTCGATGCCAAAGGTCTGAACGTGTCGGTCGAAGAAAGCATCGGCTGGGGCACGGACGGTGCAACCGGCAGCGGAGAAGTGGAATTGCCTTGACAAACGAACACGCATATAAAGGAACAACGATATGGACAATAAGATTTTGAACAAATGTATCTTCGGGGCAATGCTCCTGTCGCTCACCGCCTGCACGCAGGACGAACTGGCGGAACAATCCGGCACGACCCTGCCCGAAGGCAAGTACCCGCTGGAGATTGCCTCGGTAACAATGGATGTGACCCACAGCCAGCAGCCGTGGAGTGCGGATGTACCACAGACACGGGTGTCGGAAAACGATGACCGCAATAGCAGCATGTGGCAGAACGGCGATAGGATAAAGGTACAGATAGCCGACGGTACTCCCGGCACGTACACCTATCAGGACGGAAGACTGACCGTAGCCGTAGGCGATGTGCCTGCTTATTGGGCAAGCAAGGCTGGTAATCAATCCATCCAGGCATGGTACACCTCTTCGGGCAATGAAACGATCAATCTCGACAATCAGACAAACGGTCTTGCATACGTGCTGACAGCTCAAGCGACCGCTAATTTCAACGAATCGGTTTCGCTGGCATTTGACCATGCCCTTGCCAAAGTGCGGGTGGCATTGATGGGCAGTGATGCCGACAGAGTAGATGATGTCAAAATAATGACCTACACTTCCTGCATCCTCAATGCGGATGGTACGCTGACGGCAGGCGATACGAAAGACTACATCCCGATGGTACAGACAACTTATAAGGGCGAAACTTGTTGGGAAGCAAACGTAGTGCCCGGCAAGGAAATAACCAAGTTTCAGATGAACGGAACCACAACGGGTACATTGGCCAATGGTGGCATCAAGCCTCTAGCAGCAAAGGTAAATACCATCACGCTGACGGTGGGAGAAACTTCTTTGCAACCCGGAGAGGACGGACAGTTCACCATCAACGAAGGTGACGATGTGACCATTAAAGATTACGAAGGCACCGCTCCTATCGTGGTGAACGGTGATGCCACTATTACCCTCAACAACGTGAAGCTGAACACGAACGATAATGTCATGACCATCAACAACGGAGCCACCGTAACACTGAACATTGAAGGCGTGGACAACGAACTCACCTCCACCGGTGGTGCAGGTATCAAGATTATGGAAACAACCAATTCCAACCAACGTGGAAGTATCACCATCATCGGTACAAGCGCAAATAGTTCTAAACTGAAAGTAACGGCTGCCAACGGTGCGGCTATTGGATTCAGAATGTATGGAGGAGTGGCCGGTTCTTTTGTGACTATTTATGGCGGTAACATAGAAATCAAAAACATCACATTGGAAGCTCAAGGAGGTTCCGGGTCTCCAGCCATAGGATTATCAGCTTTGGAAAGTGACAATGTTGATGGTCCAAAAACATACGGGAATATCTCTATAGAAGCTTCAACACTAACTGTATCCAGTACAGGAGGGGCGGCTTGTATAGGCACTCCTAACCATAACACATCTTCTCCATTCTCTTTAGGAATCATCTCTATAAGAAATTCTACTGTTACGGCCACGGCAGAAGGGAATCAAGCCGCTTGCATAGGCTTTGGATATACAGCCAATACAGCAGGAAATTTCAAAAAGGTAATACAGAAAATCGAATTTACGAGTACCACGCTCCACCTTACCACAGATGCTGGCAATAAAGTAGGCTTTGGTGATGGTGACGACAGTCGTCAGCTGACCGAGGGCATATGGAACAACGAAAGCAAAGTTGGTGAGACGAGCTGGAATCCGTGATAAGTAGCTTTCCCCGAGATGCCGCATCAGAAAAGAGCAAGGTGAAACCGCGACAAGCGCACCATAGCATCAACTAAAAACGAGCACCCGCCTCGCAAACCGGGTGGCGGAATCCGAAAAGCCGACAGAGTAGGGATAATGACATAAAAATACCGTACCAATGGGACTATTTAGCAAAAGACCGAAATATGCCTTATCCGACATTCTGAAAGGTCTGCAAGATGCAGTAAATGGTGTACAAGAAATGTTGCAGGCTCAACAGGTGCAGAACCTAAAGAGGTTTTGGCAGGAAACAGACGGAAGCCCTGTTTGCCAGAAAGTGAAAATCGGAAACAAGGAGATTGATGTGCCATTAGTGTCCTTGGTTTCGCACAATCATCTGGAAATGGACTATGTGGAAGTTATGTTCAAGGCCCGTATTGCCGATGTCGAGTCCCATTCGGTAGTCAACCGGTTGAACGGCAAAAACAGTGTATCGTATGCAGGATTACAGGTGGAACTGGATGACCTCAAAGCCACGGATCCCGATATGATTGACATAACCGTCCGATTCAAACTTAAAGATGATACGGAAGGAGTAAACCAATTGGCTCATGAATGTAATAAATCAATATAGTAACATTTAATATCAAGACATATGGCATATTGGAACAAAGAAAAGAATGTGTCCCAAACCCTGTCTGATTTGGTCAGAGGACTACAGCATTCGGTAAATACGGCTATGGAAATGATCGAGACAAGGAATGTGGAGTTGCTTGGCCGTTACTTCGCTCCTGACGGAACGCCGTTAAGCAGGAGGCTCAATATCAATGAAAGCACTGCCGTTGAGGTTCCGATAATCTCCATTGTCAATCCATCCACTATCAATATCAAAGAGGTGGAAATGGATTTCTCCGTGCAGATTATATCTTCAGAACTTCGTAAGAAAGAGGCTCAGGAGGGATTCAGGGCGGGAGGCGAGGAAACAAAATTCAACAATGGCCTGAAACGTACCAACCTTGAAATCAGTTTTGACGGGAACAAGGACAATGCGTCGAGGATGCAGGTGAAAATCAAGTTTGAATCAAAACCGATACCGGAAGGACTGGCGCGTATTATCGACGAGTACGACAAGACCATCTCGCCTTTTACCATACAAAATGAGGATTAATCCCCAATAACAACCTATTTAATAACACTTTTAATTTTTAAAATTATGCCGGTTTCAGACAATTTTAAAGGACTTCCCATTGCGGAACTTGTTGCTGCTCCTCTGTTGGCAGCGTGTGATTCACAGAAAAGACTTGCTCAGTCGGCTTTCGAGTTCATGACTGAGATTGGATTTACCAGTGAAGGAGAAGGAGATAAAAGAACAATATCGCCTCGCCTTTTAGAATTCAATCTCCAAAGACCGATAGAAGGTGAGACGAAACCCCATGAAATCAAAGTACAGGCACCATTCCTTGGTCTTGTACCACTTCCATCATTGCTTGTGGATGATGTACAGATTGACTTTCAGATGGAAGTCACAACTTCAGAAACCTCTAAAGAACAAAGAAACTCGTCAGTTGACACATCAGTATCTTCAAAATTCAAGTTCGGTTGCTTCGCCAGCGGTTCTGTAAATGTGAATGGAAAGGTTTCTTCTTCCCGCGAGAATACCCGCTCTACCAACCAGACAGCCAAGTATCAGATTCATGTTTCCGCACGTCAGCAACCGCAGACTGAAGGACTGAGCAAACTGATGGATATTCTGGCATCATGTGTTGAACCGTTGCCGGCTACTAATCCTGGAGTATAAATGTGGAATCATTGATACAGGAGGATGCTTCCTGTATTCTCCTGTATTCACCAAATAAGCACAAATGAGAAATAGGTTGCAATATACTTGTATTACACTACCGTTATTATTAGCATTCAGCGTTGTAACGGTATATGCACAACCTGATTCCGTCAGGGTGAGTGAATACTTTGCGACTATTCGCAATGACGAGAACCGCCTACGGCAGTTCTTCGCCGAAATGCCCAAGGGTGGAGATTTGCATAACCATCTGACTGGAGCTGTCTATGCGGAAAACTATTTCAAGTTTGCGGTAGAAGACGGTCTATGGGTGGATATGGCGACCGGAAAACTGTATCAGCCCAAGGACAGCACAAAAGGTAAGGAGATGATTCACCTTTCTCCGGCCATGTCTAATTTGCACAATACCCGCATGGCACTGATAGACAAGTGGTCCATCCGCAATTTCAATCCGGGAAAGTTCCCACTGGGAGCGGATGAATACTTTTTCGGCGCATTCGGACTGTTCAATACCGTGGCCAGCAGGCACACGGTGGAACTAATGCAGGAACTGCGCAAACGTGCTGCAAGGGAAAATGTGCAATATCTGGAGATTATGCTTTCCTCTCCCGGTATCAATGCGTCGAAAATTGATGAACTTTGCGGAAAAGGGTTCTATGATCGCTATAATAAACTGTTGCAGAAAGCGATAGCGGATGATTCGGAGAGGACAAAGGGTCGAGACGATACGGACAAGATACTTGCTGAGATTTTCCATCAGTGGGAGAATACTCCTGCAATGGATGACTGGGCAGGTAAATATGTCGCCTATATCGACAGCATAGATGTACATAGCACTCTTTCTTCCGGATATGACCGTGCGCCTATTTGTTACTATCAAGGGTATGCCAGCCGTAATGCGGCACCGCTCGTCGTCTATGCACAGCTTTATATTGCTTTCAAAGCCTGTTTGCGTGAAGATAGCAAATTGGTGGGTGTGAATATCGTTTCGGCTGAAAACAGTGAAATTGCGATAGCGGATTACTCCGCCCACATGAAGATGTTCCGTTATCTGGATAAGGCTACCAGTAATAAGGTGAACACATCCCTCCATGCCGGGGAGCTGACATTGGGTCTGGTTGAACCGGAAGAAATGTGCAGCCATATCCGCGAGGCTGTGTTTGTAGCCGGTGCGGACCGCATCGGGCACGGCGTGGACGTGGCATTTGAGGAAAGCAGCATATCGCTATTGAATGAAATGCGCAAACGCAAAATACCGGTGGAAATCAATCTGACCAGCAACGAGTTTATTCTCGGAGTCAAGAATGATACCCATCCGTTCATGCTCTACCGTCAGGCAGATGTGCCTATGGTGATTGCCACGGACGATCCTGGTATCTTGCGTACCAATCTGACACAGCAATATGTCTTGGTGGCTCTACGTTACGGACTTGATTATTATGAAATCAAGGAACTTGTACGCAACAGCATCCGTTTCGGCTTTATGCCGGACACAGAAAAGGCTGTATTGCTGAAACGAGTTGAGAAAGAGTTTGTCACCTTTGAAAAGATGTGGTGGAAGAATATAGAAACCGTAAATAAATGGGAGGATTAAGATATGGGACTGAATAAGTATAATATTGATAAAATTCTACAAAACAGGATAATATTCCAAGAGAGTAACATGCAACCTGTCGATGGCGATATTGTTAAATATGGTTATACATGTTATAGCGATCATTATGATGCGGTTATATATTGTAATAATAACAAAATATCATATTTCCCAACTGCACAAAATTTTCAGTGCATCAGTTTTGGATTTAGTGGATGTTATATGGCGAGATATCAGTTATATAAACGGTTTTTCACTGCTCATATTCCACCACGAATGATAACAAAATGGAATGATTTTATAAAAAAATATTGTAATCATATTACCGGCTGTGTATTTAATCCAGTAAAACTAATGTGTCGTGAAAGCAATTCTGGAAAATATCCAGGAAACAAAATCTGGGGGATAATTACTAATAATAATGTATGTATTGCCTTGAAAGTGTATGAGAACTATGAGTACGTGTTTGATACTAACGAACTTAAAATGATTTATAATAAATTGGGCGCAAGCAAATTATATATGAATTCTATTATAAGAACAAAAATGGAAGCAACATATGATAATTTATTTATTTATTGACAGATCACCTAAGGCTGTTTAGGTAGACATATAAATACTATTGTAAAGAATCATCAATAGCATTAACTATACTAATAGATACTGTAATTCGAAAAATACAATCTTTGGACGGTTCTATGTATGCTGAAACTGGAGAGCTTGTTGCAAAGCGATTAAAAATCAGAAACCAAGAGATTGAAAGCCCTTTATCCTCATTGGTTTCACTGGATTCGATGGAAATAAAGGAGGTTTCTGTTAGTTTTCAAGTAAAGATTTGGTCATACAAATTGTGGTTAATTGCACTATAGTCGGAAAAGTGTAATTTATGAACTATTAAATTGTCGTTTAATAAAATTGGTAGCAAAAATAATAATCTTCATATATAATTATATTTTTAGCAACATTATGTCTAATCTTATTAATTCGTTCAAGGAAACAAAAAAATTTATAATGGATCATCCGCCATTATCACTGTCATATAATTGTAATTGGCTTTTTGATACCTTTAGATGCAATAGTCGCATAGACAAAGATTTATACTTTGGTTTAGGTGGTCTCATTTCAGTCAATCAACTCCCCGTAGAATCAGTTATTTGGGCGGAAAATCATGTATCTGTATACAAATTGTACAAAAACCTTGATATTATCAGTTTTAATTTTGACGGTTGTGTAATGGCGTATTTTGAAATGTCTAATGGGCAGAAATATGCCGCTCATATACATATGCCAACATGTAAGATGATTTGGAACAAATATATAGAACCATTTAGAGAGCAGATATCAAAATTGATTATGTTCAGACCAGATTTCTATGGACGAAGACAAAGTCTGCAAGGGCATAGAACATCGTATGACGATGTTCAACTAATGGGAATTATTGATACTAAATTGTGTTGTTATTCTGTTTGTATTGGACTTCTTGAGAATAATCCATATAATAAAACATGGGAAGTTATTTTCATAAAGCAACACAATGTACCTTTTCATGTCGAAAAATATTTAAAAATATTAGAAATACAAGATAACATAGATATGGTTTGGGATAATTTTTGGGAAACTCAACATTGCCACAATATATGAGGCAGATGTCTTTACAAGTTAAAATCATCTTCGGGTACTTGATATTGATGGCGGTCATCGGCAGCATGGCCGCCACTTTGCTACATGAGCGTAACCGGGTATTCGAAATCGAGACGGAAATGAGACACCTTAATCTGGTGCAATGCGATGTGAATACCGCCCACCGGTATATCACGCTCCTTGCCATGCGCGGCGAGACCGCACTTGCTTGGGAGGAGGATGATTTCAAGGACTACCGTTTGCTCCGTCTGCGGGTTGATACCATGCTGCAAACCATGCACAAGGGAGACGGGGAGTTTGTCAGCCGCGCACAGATAGACACGCTCCGCCATCTGCTGGCAAGCAAGGAAGAGCACCTGCACCAAATCATGCAACTGTTCCGTGAACAGGACAGCCCGGATGGTCAGTTACTTGCCCGATTACCCAAAGAAGTCCGTTCAAAAACCATCATACGAAAAAAGAAAGGCATCGCCGGACTGTTCGGCGCAAAGGAAACAGTGGAAATAACCCCTTCCACATCTGCAACACTCCACACTCTGAACAAGGAACTGCAATCCATACAGGAAGAGCGGCAAGAAACCATAGACACATATACAGACAGCCTTCGCCATCACAACAAGGCACTCAACCGCAAACTGCGCACCCTGATAGCCATGATGAACGACCAGACCGAACGCATACTGGCCGAAAAGGAACAGCGGCTGGAAGCCTCCTATGACCGTTCGGTACAAATCATCACTTGGCTGGTCATCACAGCCATCGTACTGATTGCGGTCTCCTACCTGATTATCCAGAGGGACCTGCGTGAAAGGGCAAAGACAAGAAAGCGGCTGGAGGACACCGTGGATATGTTGGAGGAAAACGTGGAAGAAAACCGGAAGCTGATTGGCGCAAGGCGGCGCATCATACAGACCGTAGCCCACGAACTGCGCACGCCGCTGACCGCCATAGGTGGCAATGCGGAGCTGCTGTTGGGCGATGAAAACACGGAGAACCGCATACGCCATGCGGAAACCGTCCGGCAGTCGGCAGGACGCATGGCAAGGATGGTAAACAGCCTGCTGGATTATTTCCGTCTGGACAGCGGCAAGGAAACGGAGAACAAGAAACCGTTCCGACTGGACAGCATAGCAGGCATATTGGAAACGGAGTGTGTTCCACTGGCGGAAAGCAAACACCTCAAACTCGTCATCCACAACCATGCGGATGAGGTCGTGAATGGAGACAAGGGGCTGATACTGCGCATAGGCAGCAACCTGCTATCCAACGCCGTCAAGTTCACACACGAAGGAAGCATCACATTAAGTACGGGATATGCGGATGGTACGTTCACCCTAACCGTGGAAGATACCGGCACGGGAATGAGCAAAGAACAACAAACACGGATATTCGCCCCGTTCGAGCGGTTGGGAAATGCCGTGACAGAGGACGGCTTCGGACTGGGGCTTGCCATCGTGCATGATACCGTGAAACTGATGGGAGGCGGCATCTCGCTGGAAAGCGAACCGGGACGGGGAAGCCGTTTCACTGTAACCCTGCCATTGGCAAAGGCGGGAGAAACAATAACTGTTGAAAAGAAAGCACATATCCATACCATGCTCTCGGACTGCAACATATTGGCGTTAGACAACGACCCGGTGTTGCTGAACCTGATGCGCGACATGTACACGCAAAGCGGCGTGTCGTGCGACACCTGCCTGTCGGTAGGGGAATTGACAGACAAGATGCGGATAAAGTATTACGACCTGCTGGTAACCGACCTGAAGATGCCCGAAGTGAACGGCTATGAGATACTGGAACTGTTGCGCTCATCGGAAATCGGCAACTCACAAACCATCCCCATAGTGGTCGCAACCGCAGCCGGATATGTGGCGGAAGAGGAACTGAAAGAATCCGGCTTTGCCGCTATGCTCAGCAAACCCTACTCCATCGAGGAACTTATATCCGTTACCGAGAAATGTATCGAACCGAAACCAAACCATCTGCATATAGACTTGTCACCCCTGCTTGCTTTCGGTGACAAGCGGCATACGCTGGAGCGGTTGGCAACCACGACACAGGCAGACATGGATGGAGTGCGTAAGGCGGCAGAGAGCAAGGACATGGAAGCGTTGAACGGTTGGGTACACCACCTCAGAAGCTCGTGGATGCTGATAAAGGTAGAACAGCCATTGGTGGTACTGTATGAGACGCTACACAAAGATGAAGTATCGGAAGAGGAATTAAGCAATGCCATTGACAATGTGTTGGCGCAAGGTAATGCGATAACGGTTCTGGCACGGAAGGAGGCGGAGCGATGGGAAAGATAATCGTTGTAGAAGACAACCTGGTGTTTTCGGGTTATGTGTGCGGAATGCTGGAAAGCAAAGGCTACCATACCGCCGGTGCTTCCGACTGCAAAGGTGCACGGAAATTGTTTGCCAATATCGGGGAAGACGACATGGTACTTTCGGACTTGCGCCTGCCGGACGGTGACGGCATCGCCTTGTTGGAAGAACTGAGGAAGCAAGGCAGGAACAATCCCTACATCGTAATGACTGATTACGATGAAGTGCCCACCGCCGTGAAATCCATGAAAATGGGTGCGGAGGACTATATCCCCAAGAAGCTGTTGACCGACAACCTGTTCCCACTCTTAAAAACCTTGCAGAAAAGGCTGGAACGTCACGGTGCACCCATCCACGAACGCATGAGCGAACTGTTCAGGAAACTGTATAATCGGATAAGGCTGGTAGCCCCCACCAATATGAGCGTCTTGATATTGGGAGAGAGCGGCACGGGCAAGGAACACATCGCTGAAAAGATACACGCCGGCAGCAAGCGTGCAGGCAAGCCCTTCGTGTCCGTGGATTGCGGCATATTGTCCAAAGAGCTTGCCGCTTCCGCTCTGTTCGGACACGAGAGAGGCGCATACACGGGTGCGGAAAGCAAGAGGCAGGGCTATTGGGCAGAAGCCGACGGAGGTACACTGTTCCTCGATGAAATAGGAAACCTACCGGTGGAAGTACAACAGATGCTGCTCCGTGCATTGGAATCCAAACAATACAGACCGATGGGTGGTAACAAGGACAAAGCTGCTGACGTGCGCATCATAGCCGCCACCAACGAGGATTTACCTGCTGCCATCGCTGAAAAGCGTTTCCGCAGCGACCTGTACCAACGGCTGAAAGAATACACGCTGCACATACCGCCATTGAGGGAATGCCGTGAGGATATAATGCCATTGGCTGACTTCTTCCTGCAACTTGCCAACAAGGAGTTTGACAAACAGGTGAAAGGATTCGATGCGGAGGCGAAAAAGAAAATACTCGCCTGCCCATGGTATGGTAATGTGAGGGAACTGAAACGTGTGGTACGGCTGGCGGTACTGCATACCGAAGACGATATGGTTACAGCCGGCGCTTTGGAATTGGAAGAAAGTCCGTTGGCTGATGATGTTTCGCCAGCATTGGACGAGATAGAAAAGAAACAAATCATCCGTGTGTTGGAACTGACGAAAGGCAATCGCAAGCAGGCGGCGGAAATGCTCGGAATTGGGCGTAGTACATTGTACTGCAAGATGAAAGCATACGGGATTGAATAGAAAACCATAAAAAGATGAAAGGAAATACAGGAAAAAAGCTACCTTTGTAGCAACATTTGAGAAAATCGGGTATGAAAAAGAAAAATCTGCCCGATAAGATATAGTATAGAATAAGACCGCAAGGCGTTTCAAGTGTAAATCTGGTAAATTGAAACTGAAAGAGACTAATTGCGTGGTGCTTGTGCTATGCCTTGGCATAGCGTGCATTCACGTTCTTCTTTCAGAGGCTTACCAGAGCCTGCACTTGAGGTAGCGTGGTTTGCACGCTATTTTTTTGTAGTCTTTCGGTTGTAACTACCAAAAACAGAAATCGAATGGGAAAAGTCGTAATATTCGCAGTCCTCACAATGGACGGATGCCTTGCAGACAGTTCACGGGAAGCGCAGAAGTGGCTTGCCAATACCGATGTGCCGGACAGGTTCGGCATATCTGAAATGAAAGAAACATCCCGTCCGCTTTCCGAAAACACCTCCCTCACCATGTTATCCCTCGACAAGTCCACCCGTTCCACCTGTCTTATAGAAGCCGGTATCACTACCGCAGGCATCATCAACGGTATGGTACGGATGCACCTGCCGGATGAAATCATTCTCTGTACGATACCCGTCATCGCAGGAAACGGTTGCCGTCTGTTCCAAAGCCACCTGCCCGAAAGCAGTTGGACTCGCACCGAAATAAAAGCCTACAAGGACGGTTCGTTGAAAACCGTGTACAGCAGGAACGATGGTGCAAATGTTCAGAAAGTGAACACTTCCCTGCTCAAAAGGCTGTTCAGAATCTGAACACGTGTTCAAGAATTGAACACTCCCGAATATCTGTTTTTGGGCATTTGTCATTATTTTTATTAAACATATCGTTGTTTATCAGTAGTTTGCAGAAATAATAGATAAAAATTCCATTCTTTGGATTACTGTTTGCCTTTGGTATTATGTGCGCACACTTCAAAAAACAAGTGTAATAACATAAAACTGAAAGAAAATGGAACACCTTATATTGACAGAAACGGAATTTTTCCGACTGATAGACAAATCCGACAACCATACGGAGTTAAATTCCGCATACAATGAATTTACAACAATGGTCGTGTCACTCTGCATGGGAACGGCAAGCTCCTGCCATCCCATTCCGGCATTGAACTATGCAGAAACGGAACTGCAATATCACGATGCCATGCTGGACATATCCTCCTGCCGCAGCATATATGCCCGCAAAGCCCTATCCTTTGTCCGCAAGATGTTGAAGCATCTTGCCTTGTCACACAGCCAAGTGCCACCACTATCCAACCTCCATACCTCTGCCAACACGCCATCCGACAATCCCGCTCCACCGCTGCAATGGACGGGGAATGCTATCGACCTTGTAGAGCTTATCTACGGCATTTATGAGATGGGCTGCATCAACAACGGTGAGATGCCGCTCAAACAGCTTGCCCCGCTGCTGTACCGGATTTTCGGTGTCGAAGCCAAAGACTGCTACCGCTTCTACATTGACATCAAACGCAGGAAAACAATCAGCCATACGCATTTTCTCGAACAAATGCAAGAGAGGCTTAACGAGCGGATAAGAAGGGATGAGGAAGCGGAATTGAAAAGAAGATAGCTGTTCTTGAAGAATTTCCGTCCATTATCTTGAATAAAAAGCAACTTATTTCTTGTGCGTTACGCAAAAAAGGCTTACCTTTGCAAATGAATTAAGAAGATATGCGGCTCAGACCGTGTTCAACGATAACAGTACCCGTTTGGCATACCGTAAGATCTGCCGGCGGGTCATTCTTTTTTATAACGGTATGGCAAACAAGAAATCACGTTCCATTGAAGAACAAATAGAACTGCTCAAACAAAGGGGGATGATTGTCGGGGATGAAGCTTTTGCCGCCCGGCATCTGGCCCATATCAGCTACTATCGTCTGAAAGGCTATTGGTGGGATATGCAGTATGACAAGACCCGTCATCTGTTCCAGCCTGATTCCAATCTGGAAGATGTCGTCACACGCTATTATTTTGATAAAGAACTGCGCCTTATTTTATTCGATGCCATCGAAACAATAGAAATCACCCTGCGTACAAAGATGATTTATCATCTGTCACAGTCTTACGGAGGACTTTGGTATCGTGACCCGAAGCTGTTTGCAGATGCCGCTTTCCATGCCCAGCACCTCAAGGAACTGATGGAAGAATTCTTGCGGAGCAACGAGATATTCGTGAAGGATTACAAGCGCAAGCATCTTGTTACGAATACAGAAGGAGAAAGGATACTTGACGAATACCCGGATGCGTGGATTATATTTGAGGTGGCCACATTCGGCACACTTTCCAAGATATACAAGAACCTCAACCACCAGTTGCCCGAAAAATCGGCAATAGCCAATGATATGGGGTTAAATTTACACAGTGAACTGTCGGGATGGCTGGAAGCCATTTCATACATGCGCAACATCATCGCGCACCATTCCAGAGTATGGAGCCGGAACATGGTCAAACGCCCTTGTGAAATCCGCAATCCGCGAATGGCATGGCTTTCCCGCCCGTTGACCGAGGTACAGCAGAAAAAACCGTTCTATGTGATTACAGCCATGCTATACCTCTGCAATGCCATAGACGAGGGACATACGTTCAAGGAGAAGTTACTGGCATTGTTTAAGGAATATGCGAATGTGCCCATCTACAAAATAGGTTTCTTCAACCGTTGGGAAGAGGAGCCGATTTGGAAATGAAAAAGATGTCAGAATAGAATTATATGGCGAAGAAGAAAAAGAAACAGCAGGGGTATTATTGCCGTATCTGCGGCGACTACAAGGCGAACGAGAAATTCAGCGGAAAGGGACACGCCCGGCATATCTGCAAGAGTTGTATGTCAGCCATGCGTAGCGGCAATAATCCGGAGGATATTTTTCCGAAGCCGTTACCCGTGAACCGTGAAACTATACGTTTCAAGAAACTGGGCAAAGAAGAAAAAGCCGTGTTGAAAGCGTTTATCACTGAAGTCACAACCGAATACTGGCAGGAAAACAGACAGATACCGTTTGCAGATAGTTTCTCCGAACTAAAAAAATACATCATAGGAACTTATGATGAAGAATGCAGCATACTTCTGAAAGATGATGCCGAACTGAAAAACTACTTTCAGACCCATACGATAACGACCATAAACAAATTGCTTAAAGAGGAATTTTCTGAAAATCAGGATTAAGACAAAGGGCGGAGCGAGGTATCAAACTTGCACCGCCCTTTATCTTGTAGCCCGTCGATTATTTCTGCTGCAACAGATGTTTCAGGTTCTCGTCACCCGCGATTCGTTCCAACTCGTCTTTCACGATTTGTTTCACTTCCTCCTTGATGCGCCTGTAATTCGCCTGCACCGTTTCCTTCATGCAGTCGTTGCCGTCCTCGTCCGTGAAATCGGTAATGACGGGTATCGGCTTGTAGGCTTTCTCCTCGCGCTTCACCTTCTCGGCATCCACGACAATCTCGCAATGGAAAATCTTCTGCTCGATGCGTTCGTTGAAATTGTCGGACACCGAACCGACAAACATTCCCTGCGTCAAGCCGGAAATCTTGCTCGGCGGGATAAGCGCATCCATCTGCGTGTTGATGGAGGTGGAAACGTCCTGCCGGTTGATGGAGATGGACTGCCTTTTCTGCAACACCTTTCCAAAGCGTTCCGAAAGCGTCTTGGCGGTTTCGCCCACCACCTGACCGGAGAAGATATTGCCGACGGTGTTCATCACGACTTTGGCTTCTTTGTCGCCATAGTCGCGCACCAACTGGCTGAAATCTTGAAAGCCCAGACACACCGCCACCTTGTTGCTTCGTGCGGTGGCGATAAGGTTGTCCAACCCCTTGAAATATATCGTCGGAAGCTCGTCGATGATGACCGACGATTTCAACATCCCCTTCTTGTTGATGAGCTTCACGATACGGGAGTTGTACAAGCCGAGAGCCGCCCCGTAAATGTTCTGACGGTCGGGATTGTTGCCGACACAGAGGATTTTCGGCTCTTCGGGATTGTTGATGTCCAGCGTAAACTCGCTGTCGGACATGACCCAATAGAGCTGCGGGGAAATCATCCTCGACAGTGGAATTTTTGCCGAAGCGATCTGCCCCATGAGCTGCTCTGCTGCTCCACCGAGCCACGCATCCATAAACGGTGAGAGGTAGTTTTCCAGTTCCGGGTAAGAGGTTAATATCGGAAAAATATCCTCATAACGGCGGTTCAGAAACTCGATGGCATGAGGGAACGTACAGTATTTGCCGTTCTGATAGATTTTCAAATACCATATAATACTGGCAAACAAAATGATAGGTGATTCCACAAAGAAGTCGCCCTGCTTTTGCACCCAACTC
>UMAW01005710.1_pt1 | contig 21056 bp, 17 predicted proteins | sample 1963801 | NCBI WGS metagenome assembly UMAW01 (sample SAMEA4835925, study PRJEB28245) | human gut metagenome | biome: gut microbiome; material: fecal sample | place: Denmark | collected 2008 | reverse complement strand
CCAGAAACGCTATGTTTCCGGGCTTTTAAAATGGCTATATTACATTATCCATGAAAATGTCATAAACTCTGGCGAAATCACTGTATGCTTCCATAAAAACCTCCAAATATTTTCCGGGCGTTCCATCGCCCGCAGCGTTCACATTATACCATGTCTTCCTGTATAAGTATACGCCTCTGACATAATATGACACAAAAAATCCGGGACCGCAGCCACAAAAGCTGTGATCCCGGAATTCTTATCTAACCGAATCTCCTGCTACTCCAGGCTTTACTGTACAGGCATATAGTATACGTCTGCAGCCTCACCGTGCCAGTAGAAGCTTGTTCCATCCTCTTCATATACATCACAGTCATACTGAGAAGAGAAGGTGAAACGGTTTCCTTCGTTATCCATCCATGCACCGTTTCCGTCCGGAACGATAACACGTGGTTTACCATCGGAGTTTCTGTAAATAGTTCTTGTCTCATCTGTGTTGCCAAGCTGCTCATCTGTAAATCCGCCATTTACGATAGCACCGGAGGAGCTGCTGTCAGTGGATGCAGTTCCATTGGAAGAACCATCAGATGTACTACTTCCGTCTGTAGATGTTCCGTCAGATGCTGTGCTTCCGTCGGCAGCTGTAGTTCCATCTGCTGCTCCGTCAGAAGAAGCTGCTGCATTACCATCTGCAGATGCACTTCCGTCAGAGGAAGCTGCTACATTACCTTTACCGGCAGTCTTGGCTGCGGAACCATTTGCCGCACTCTTCAGAGTGGAATCACCAAGGATTGCAAAGCTGTCGACAGACTCCTGAACCTTTTTCAGAGCATCCTCTTTTTTAACAGATGCCACAAGGCTGTAATACTCACTGTCATTTACAAAGTATTTATTGATAGCATATACATAACCGTCACTCTTGGTCGTATCCTTATATTTCACAGTATAGGAATAAATGTTGATTCCGTCTTTCTGATCTGCCTTGTAATCCTGGATCTCAAAATCGGTTCCATTTACCATGTTCTCTGCCTGTGTCATGGAAACTGCCATATCCTGGGAGTTCGGGATCACTGCAGATTCCAGATCTGCACCGGAGCCGTGAAGGATCAGGATCCTGCCCTGGTCCGGAGACTCGAAGCTTACCATATCTGTCTCATCGGACTTGTTGGCCCAGGTTGCATCCGGAAGCTTGATCGCTACGGATTTATCCTTGGATGTATAGGTTGTATTCTGTGCGTCTGCTGCAACAGTCGGTGTAACCTTCGCTTTTTTCGCCGGTGTCGGAGTAGGAGTAGACTCCACAACCACGCTGTCCTCTTTTCCTCCTCCGAAACTACATGCCGTCATGACACCAGAAAGAGCAACAGTCATAGCTAAAAGTGCAATAAATTTTTTATTCTTCATAGTATCCTCCTCATAATCATCATCAGTCACAAAGTGTGTCCGGAATATTCACTCCTGAACACACTCTTTGCTATAGTTTACGATTTTATTACAGCTTTGTCAATTGATTTCTCCCTGTACTTTATGAATATCCTGTAAGCAGATATCCTGCTCCGTACAGGATTTTTCTAACATTATAATCTTCCCAGATATACCTATCTTATTCTCTTCTTATGCTGTTCCTGTATTTCCCGTTTTACGCCTTCATTACGGAAGCTCTGTTTTATTCCCCAACCAAGTAAGCCTCCTGTTTTAATGACAAATATCTCCTTGAATCTGTCCTCTCTTTTTTTTCTATAATTGTGTCTTTATTCATGTACACTCATGTTGTAAAGTATACCCATCCAAAAATATATGAAAAGAGGACATCCATACATCGATGTTTTCGGGAAAGGATCTATCACTATGGAAAAAGCAGTTCAGACATCTCAGAGAACTGACCAGGAGCTTTCATCTGTTCAGTTTCTCACCATTACAGCCGCATTTGTTGCACTGACTTATATCTTCACCGCATTTATTAATGTTAAGCTTCCGATCGCTGCCAACGGCGGACTGATCCACCTTGGAAATGTGCCGTTATTCATCGGTGCCATTTTATTTGGAAAGAAAACCGGAGCCATTGCCGGTGGGATCGGAATGGGTCTCTTTGACCTTCTCTCCGGATGGACCCTGTGGGCACCATTTACTCTTATTATTGTAGGGATCATGGGCTTCACAGTAGGTAAGCTCACAGAGGATCCCCGGCACCAGAACATGAAATGGTATGTGATCGCCATTGCCGCAGCCTGCGTGATCAAGGTTGCAGGATACTACATTGCAGAGGTTATCATCTATGGAAATCCACTGGCACCGGTATCTTCCATCCCGGGAAACCTGGTCCAGATCGGTGTTGCAGCTGTCATCGTTCTCGTAGTGATCACACCATTAAACCTTGCAGCAAGAAAAACCGGATTAAAAAAATAGCTGTAACAGCTGCCGTAATTTGCGGAAATAATATAAAGATCAAGAGGTGAGCTTATGTATAAGATCATGACACCGGGACCTACACAGGTCGCAGAAAATGTCCGTCTGGCAAGAAGCATGGAATGCACAAATCCGGATCTGGACGAAGATTTTGTCGAATTTTATAAAGAAACCTGCGAGAAGATCAGCACTCTTCTCCATACCTCCAACGAAACTCTCATCTTAAGCGGTGAGGGTATCCTTGGACTGGAGGCTGCCATTGCTTCCATGACTGAGCCCGGAGATAAAGTTCTTGTTCTGGACAATGGTATCTACGGAAAAGGCTTTGCCGATTTTGTTTCCATATACGGAGGCAGACCGGAGCTTTATACCAGAGATTATCAGAACACTCTCGATGTAAAGGAACTGGAAGCCTTCCTTGCGGATAACCATGACTACAAATATGCAACCGTAGTACACGGCGATACTCCAAGTGGCATGCTCAACGATGTATCTGCCATCTGCCCGCTTCTTAAAAAATACGGGATCCTTACCGTTGTAGATTCTGTCTCCGCTTCCTTCGGCGAGCCCCTGAACATTGATGCATGCCAGATCGATATCATGTGCGGCGGATCGCAGAAGGTGGTATCTGCACCTCCGGGACTTACCTTTGTTGTAGTCAGCAGCGATGCAAAGAAGGCAATGACTGAAAGAAAGACACCCATTGCTTCTTTCTACGCAAATCTCACAACCTTTGCACATTATTATGAAGAAAAATGGTTTCCATATACCATGCCGATCAGCGATATCTATGGTCTGCGGGCTGCTATTGACAACATTGCCGATGATCCCGGGATTCTTACACGCCACGCCAAAATCGCCGCAGCCTCCCGAAAGGCCATTACAGGAGCCGGACTGAACCTTTACCTGCACAGCGGATATTCCAGTACAGTTACTGTTTTTGAAGTACCGGAGGGCACAACAGCCGAAGCGATCCTTGAGGGAGTAAAAAAAGACTACAACATTATGCTGGCAGGTTCCTTCGATGTCCTGGCTGGCAAAGTGATCCGCATCGGACATATGGGAAACAACGCTACATTCTATAATGTAAGAGAAGTTTTCGCAGCCCTAGACGGGACTTTACGCAGGCTTGGCGTTCCGCTTAAGGCTTCCATGGAGGATATCTTCTGCAAAAACATGCAGTAATTTCTGAGATTTCAATAGTAAAAAGCACTGTAAGATGAATCCAACTTTTCATCTCGCAGTGCTTTTTTATAATTCTTATAATATTTTTCTTTATTCTTTTACCGCACCGGATGTCATACCACCTACGATGTATTTCTGGCCGATCATGTAAACAATAATAACCGGGATACAGGTAAGTACGATATCAGCAAAAATATAGTTCCAGTAACTCTTGTTCTTTCCGAAGAACTGATATACAGCCATTGTCATCGGGAAGAGACGGCTCTTGCTTGACAGATACAAAGGTGTGAGGAAATCACTCCATACTGTCATGAACTGAAGGATAAAACATGTTACCATAGTTGGTTTCAGAAGCGGCATGATGATCTTGAAGAACAGGCTTAACGGGCCTGCGCCGTCGATAACAGCAGCCTCGTCCAGCTCAACCGGGACAGAGATTACGAAGTTACGGATGGTAAATACACAGAACGGAATCATTGCACTGGTAAATACCATGATAATGCCAACTCTTGTATCGTTCAGGTGCAGTGTACTGAGTACACGTACCAATGTTACATAGTTGACCGGGAAGAACAGTCCGCAAAGTACAAAGTAATACAGGAATACATTCAATTTTGTTCTCTTACGGCACATAACAAATGCAGCCATGGAGCAAAGTACAACGCCAAGTGTTGTAGCGATCAGCGCATATGCAAAACTGTTCAGGAATCCCTGGATCAGGCTTCCTTTTTCAATAACCTCAGAGTAGTTGGAAAATACCCACTCTGTAGGAAGTGCCAGACTCATTCTGGCTGCCTCTGCTTTTGTCTTAAAAGAGTTGATCAATACCATATAAAATGGAAGCACGACACATAAGCAAAGCAGGATACATACAACATGTTTTAATAAATTCTGAATTTTTTTTTTGCCATTACTGCTGTACCTCCTGTTTACTTAATGTCTTAACAATAAATACACCTATGATCGCTGTAATTACAAGAAGAACAGTATTCAATGCAGAAGACATGTGCTATACTTTTAGCCAATGTTTTGCACGACCATTTCACACACAGGGGGCTTACCAATATGAAAACACGCAGTCTGCAGTCCAAACTTTTTATCGCCTATCTTGGCATGGCCTGCCTGATCCTTTTTTCTTTTGCCATATTCTTTTATGTTTTTGCATCCGGGCAGCTGAAGAAAAGCCAGATCAGTGCCATGAGCACCTTAAATTCCACATTTCAGTCCCAGGTAGACTCTGCAATCCAGAATCTTGACACTGTATCTGTAAACATCAATTACAGCAACATGTCGAAATCCGTTCTCGACCAGAAATTTGACCTTAATATTTCCGATGAAATGCTTTCTGCCATGTCCGATCTTTTTATCTCCTTAAGCGGCACTGAATTGAAAGCAGATCAGGTAAATCTTTATGATTTCTCCGGATATGTGCTCCAGGCCGGCCTTTCCACCATGGTCAAAAAAAGCAACGACTCTCATAATGAATGGATCCAGAAAGCCCGTGAAGCCAACGGAAAAAAAGTCCTGACAGCTCCTTACAGCACTTACGTCTATTCCAAATCTGCCCGCTATCCCCAGTGGTTCATCTCCCTGTACCGCTCCTTCACCAACCAGTACGGCCGTGGTGTCGGCGTGATTGAAACCGCTAAACAATGTAAATCCATCTTTAAGAGCATCATTTCCTATGAGAAAAAAAATCACGGAAACGCTGCCAGTGTCTATGTTTTCAATGATTCCGGCGATCTTATCTATCCTTATGATATCACAGCCGACGATGCCAATGATATTTCAAAATATTACAAACTTACTGATTCTGACCAGGATACCCTTACCGTACAGAGTCCCGTCACAGATCAGAAAGAATACGTCTCCAGACTGAATTCCGCATATACAGGCTACACTTATCTGACTATCCAGCCGGAATCTGTGATCCTTGCCCCTGTATACAAAATGCTGAAGATCCTTCTGGCTGTTGTTGCTACTTTTCTTGCCGCAGCAGTAATCGTTTCCTACAGGCTTTCCCGTTCTGTAGTAAAACCGGTGAAACACCTGAAGCACATTATCCAACGTATGGAACTGGACACTCTCGGCCAGGAAAAAGTCACTTCCTATCCGGTTTCCGTCAATGAACTGGAAGAACTGTATCAGGCATTCCAGCTGATGAGCGATAACCTAAAAGATTCCATGACTCAGCTTAACGAAGCCAAGGAGCAGGAAATGAAAGCACGCAGCATGGCTTTGCAGAGTCAGATTAATCCTCATTTTTATTACAACTCTCTTTCCAGCATTATGGTGCTTGCAGAAAACGGAGATACGGATACCGTGGAAAAAATGTGCCGCAATCTTTCCAGGATCATGCGTTATATTACCAATACTGCTGAAACAACTGTAACACTCCGCGAAGAACTTGATTATGTCCAGAAATATCTCTACTGCATGAAGGTCCGCTACCAGTCCAGTCTGAATTATTCCATTGATGTGGATGAATCTCTTCTGGATCAGCCGGTTCCGAAGCTGATCATCCAGCCTATTGTGGAAAACGCTATCAAATATGGTTCTGACTGCGAACCGCCATGGACTATCACAATCAGCAGTACAATAAACCAAAACAGCTGGCAGATCGATGTTACAGACACCGGACCGGGATTCACTGAAAAAGCCAAGAAAAAAATAAATTCAGATATCATGAATGCCATTCGAAATCCCGGCATGCCTGCTTTGAAGATCAACGGTCTTGGCACTGTCAATGTATTTCTCCGCTGGAAACTCTTCTGCAAAGATGACATCATTTTCAGGTATGGAAATACAGCGGACGGCCACGGAATTGTTTCTATTGGACGGTATTTTCAGACAGATGCGGAGGAATAATACTATGAACTATACTGTTATTGTGGCAGAAGATGAAGAACTTCTTCTGAATAATCTGGTACATAAGATTGAAAAAGCAGATCCTGATTTTCAGGTGATCGGCACAGCACAGACAGGTGCACAGGCCCTCTCGCTGGTGGAACAGATGAGCCCGGATGTGGTATTTACGGATATCAAGATGCCCGTCATGGACGGAATCACCCTGCTCACCAGGATCCGTGATCAGTTTCCCTTTACGAAATTTGTGATCACCAGCGGATTTTCTGATTTTGAATACGCAAAAAAAGCCATCACGCTGAAGGTTTCTGATTACCTTCTGAAGCCTGTAGATCCGGACGAACTCCAAAATGTTCTCCTTAAGATCAAACAGGAACTTCAGATCAAACGTGATGACTACGAAACCGTATTCGCCCCAGGTGCTTCCTGCATGTCACCGGGACAGATTGCAGAGCTTCTCAAGAACTTCATGGTACAGAATTATGCAGAGGATATCAACCTGAACCTGATTGCAGGAACCATGAACTACAGTCCCAGCTACCTGACCAAAATCTTCTGTCAGGTCTATGACTGCACCCCTACCAAATATCTGATCAATCTCCGGATGAGCCATGCACAGAAGCTGCTGATCCATGAGCCTTCCCTTTCTGTAAAACAGATCGGTGAAATGTGCGGCTATCACGACCAGGGATATTTCAGCAGGATCTTTAAGAAACATACAGGGAAAAGCCCTCTGGAATATAAAGATGAGGGAGAGCGCCAGCAGATCAGTTAATAAATTTTCCAGGTATATATAAACAAAAAAGTCATTTCACGACGTCCGGTTATGCTCTGTTCCCAAAGCATCCGGCTTCTGAAATGACTTTTTATATTTTATTTCACAACTTCATACATATACAATTCATGAAGAGCTCTCGTCGCCGCAATATATCTCGCCCGCTCCACGATCGGACTTCGGTCTTCCCCAGGAAATACAGAAAATACTTGATCAAACTCCAGCCCCTTTGCCATGTAGAATGTTGTGACAGTCAGGCCTTTTTGGAAGTTTGTGCTGTCTCTGTGAAGAAGGGACAAACGCTCCTTGGTATCAAAGCCTTCTGCTTCCAGCTTCTCCTTCAGAATGTAGTAAGTTTCCCTTGCTTCATCTGCAGTTCTTGCGATCACTGCTGCTGTTTCATATGAAATAATATCTTCAACACCTTCATCTGCATTCTCAGCTATGACTGCCTGCTTCTCAAGCCGCAGCTCTCTCACTACGCTCTCCAGTGCCTCCTCAAGCCCCGGAAATTCTTTTTCCACAACAGGTTTTCCATGACGTTCAAAAAGCTCCACTTCCGTAATTCCCGCCAGTTTATTGGCATAAGACGCAATCTCAACAGTATTACGGTAGCTCTTGTTCATCACGATCCTGCGTATATCTTTTCCAAAGATCTTAGGCAGAAATGTCAGCACATCCTGTTGCTCGCCGTCCATAGTCTGTTCTCTGTCCCCAAGAATAGTCATCCTACATTTAAAGAGTCTCTGAATGATCAGATACTGGATCATGGAATAATCCTGCATCTCATCCACGATCAGATGGCGCACACCGGAATCCTCCTGCTGAGTTTCCAGCCGATATTTCAGATACAAAACCGGATACACATCCTCATAGCGCAGCTTTCTTTTTTCATCCTGAACCTGTGGAAGAGAAGGAAAACCTTCCTGTCTCAGGAAACGGTTGTACAGCACATAGAGATCTCTTGTCTCATACATCCTGTAGAAACGGCTCTTCACAGCCTCCCTTTCCTCATCCGGAAGATCGAATCCCTTAAGAGTCTCCACCTCATCAATGAAATATTCTGCTACTGCATCCATTCTGGAAAGCAGCGGGATATCCATGAATTTAAAGTAAAAAAGCTCTATGATCTCCTGCTCTTTTTTGACCACGCCTCTGTGTTCCACATCACGGAAGTTCATAAGGCTGTCCTCAAGCTCCACCAGATATCCTTCCATACGATCCAGAAAATCCCGTGACAGTTTCTCTTTCAGAAGCTTTTCATCGCATAATCCTGCAATCTGACGCTCGATCAGATCATATCTATCTTCACAGTCAGAAACAACATTTTTCAGTCTCTTGTATGCAAAAAGGTCAAAGCTCATCTCCCGGATATTCTCCTCGCCAAGCTCCGGCAGGATATGGGAAATATAGTCCGAGAACACCCCATTCGGTGAAAGCACCAGCACAGAAGAAGATTTCAGATTTTTCCTGTCATGATACAGGAGATAAGCGATCCTGTGCAGGGCAATGGAAGTCTTTCCGCTTCCTGCTGCTCCCTGGATCACCATGATACGATCCGAAGTGTTTCGGATGATCGCATTCTGCTCCTTCTGGATCGTGCGGATAATATTCTTCAGCTGTACATCACTGTTGCTTCCAAGCTCTGCCTTCAGGATCTCATCGTCGATCTTCACATCACTCTCAAACTCATAGATCATTTTTCCACCGCGGATCTTGTACTGCCACTTGGCAGCAATATCCCCGTGGATCTCGCCAAGCGGAGCCTGGTAGGAAGCCGGTCCCTTGTCAAAATCATAGAACAGTCCGGACACAGGTGCTCTCCAGTCATAGATCAGCGGAAGTCCGCCGTTCTCCTCAGCCAGGTTCGCAATTCCGATATAAAATATATCCGGCTCATCTTCTCCTTCATAGCAGAAATCCACCCTTCCGAAAAACGGTGAATCCATCATCTTCCTGAATCTCCGACGCAGTTCGATCTTCTCATTGCTGGCATTGATCTCATGGAGAAGTGCCTGCTGGTTATCAAAATTCTCATATCCGTACTGGTCCATCTCTGTATAGTTTTCCCAGTAGTACTCATGCATACCTTCGATTTCTTTCTGTCCGGCCTCTATGGATTCATCCAGCTGTGCGATCCTGTGCTTTAATGACTCTGTCACATGTGAAAGGTATTCACGTCCGTTTTTTACCGCTGCCATAAGCCTTAATCCACCACTACAGCAGTTCCGCTTGCTGTTACCATCAGCATTCCATTATCTGCACCAAGCACTTCGTAGTCAATATCCACACCGATCACTGCATTAGCTCCCATTGCACCTGCACGCTGCTCCAGCTCTGCCAGGGCTTCTCCTCTGGCTTTCTGAAGTTCTTCCTCATAACCGGCGCTTCTGCCGCCAAAGAAATTCCGAAGACCTGCTCCAAGATCTTTCATGAAATTTACTCCTGTGATCACTTCTCCGAATGCGATTCCTTTATATTCACGGATTGCTCTTCCCTCTACAGATGGCGTTGTTGTTATGATCATGGTAAAATCCTCCCGTTTCTGTTGTTTTTTCTCAGGCATAAAAATGCCTTATTACAGAATTATACCCGAAAGCCGTCACGATGTATAGAGTAAAAAAAGGCTGCCCAAAGAGATGCCAGGCACCTTTTCAGACAGTCTTTCCTTATTATCGATTATTTTATTTTACAACTTCAGTCACGTAGGAAACTTCTTCCATTCCCGGATAACTTCCCTGACGCCCGCCAACAGTCAGAGTTCCTGTTTTATCATCCCAGGTAAGCTCTGTTGTTGCATAAGCACCGTTTTCAAAATTGTAGTTATTTCCCTCATCCTCATAAATAGTGAACTTGCAGTCTTCACCTGGATATACCATAAGTTTCACCGGCTCCTCCAGTTTCTGGGATGCATAAACAAGTCCTTCTGCAACAGGAAGGATACTTCCTGCTTTTACAAAGATCGGCATCCGGTCGATCGGAGCATCTACGGTTACGTACTGGCCGCCTTCATACTCCTTGTTTGTCCAGTAATCGTACCATTTCGTACCTGCCGGGAGATAGCATTTCCATGTTTTCTCTCTATGGAGCTCAGTACTCTCCGGTCCGTAATACATCGGCTCTGTAACAGCACAGATCAGAAGGGACGGTCCGAACATAAACTCATTCTCAACCTTGCGTGCTTCTTTATCCTCCGGGAAGTCAAAGAGAAGGCTTCTCATAATCGTATAATCATTAAAATGTACAGCACCTGCAAGGGAATAAATATACGGCATCAGATGATAACGGAGCTTGATAAACTTCTCGATGGCATCATAGAACATGGTTCCTTTTTCACCAAAGTTCCAGATTTCTCTTGGTGTATCAGTTCCATGGGAACGGAACATCGGAAGGAAGGTTCCCATCTCCAGCCATCTTGTATACAGCTCACAGTATCCTTTATCCTTCACACCTTCGTTATATTTGCCCTGCCAGAACCATTTCGGCTCCGGATCTGTGTTGCAGCCGCATCCACGGTTCTGCCACTTATCAGCAACTGTAAAGAAAGCGCCGATATCCAGTGTCCAGTATGGATATCCACTCAGTCCCATATTCAGGCCTTCCACGATCTGTGTCTTAAGATTATCCCAGGATGCACAGGTATCGCCTGACCACAGCATTGCAGAATATTTCTGGCCGGAAGCATAGCCGGAACGTGTCAGGTTAAGAACTCGTTTCTCTTCTGTAGTTTTTCTCTGATTCTCATAAATTCCCTTTGCATGCATCAGTGCAAAAGCATTGGCAACAGCAGGATCCAGATATTTCTTGTGCTCACCGCCGACAAGCTCATATCTTTCCCATGGCTCTCTCTTTGCTGCACCACTCCAGTCAGGACCGGAAAACGGTTCTGTGGAATCGCACCACCAGGAATCAAAGCCCTGGTCAAAAAGTCCTTCCTGTGCCTGTTTCCAGTACATTTCTCTCGCTTCTTCATTAAAAGCATCATAAGTCGCATAATCATAAAGAAGATGACCAGTCTTAAAAAACTCTGTATGGTTCTTGCCGCCTGCATTCATATTCGGCCATACGGAAACCATGGTATGGGCATTCAGTTTGTGGATTTCCTCCGCACATTCTTTCATATCTCCGTAACGCTTCTGATCCAGGATCTTCTCGCCCCAGTTTCCAGGATCCCAGGTATTCCAGTCCTGTACCACACAGTCAAGCGGAACCCCGATCTTACGGTAGTGGCGAACAATCTCAAGAAGCTCTTTTGCCGTGTAATACTGCTCTTTGGACTGTACATAGCCATAAGCCCATTTCGGCAGCATCTGCGCCTTGCCTGTAAGATAACGGTAATCATGGATGATCTCATCCATAGTATGACCGCCCATAAAATAATAATCGATCTGATCTACAGTATCCAGAAACAGATAGGAATCTTTCAGATCATCATTAAAAGTCATAAGTGAACAGCAGTCAACAAGAATTCCATATCCTTCTGTGGAAACCAAAACCGGCATCGGGATACGCATGTTATGCTGATATAAGTACTGGCAGTGACCTCTGTAATTGTAAATACCTTCCTCTGCCTGGCCAAGCCCATGGATTTCCTCATCCTCTTTCCATGTGAAGAACAGTTTTCCACGATATGCTGTTCTTACTTTCTCAGCTTTCAGATTCTGGATAAAATTTCTCTCACCGTCAACTGTCTTTACACGGTTGATGATCGGCTCCTCATCGCCTGTATTATAGTGGATCACATCTGTTTCAGTCAGTTCCGGTTTCTTCTGGGAAAGCCACTTGCTTCCGTCTGCATGCTTCCAGATGATATCACCGGATGCAGTGTTGATCTCTGCACAAACTTTCACAGTTTTCACAATGATACTTCCTGCATTTTCCTCTGCTGAAAAATCAACCTCAGGATATTCTTTTTTCTCAATGATCAGGGAGTCCTGTGCCTCTTTGATCTCTTTTCCGGAAACGATCATGCGGATGATCTCCTCTGTCACCGGAACCACCCGGTATGTCAGCTTTCCTGCTTCAAACTGTACATAGCTATCTGTTTTAACCATAATTTCCCTTCTCCTTATCTGTCCGGTAAATCAGACATTAATATTCCGTTTCTGATATCGGAGCCTTTCTAATAAAAAAGCTCCGATATCAGGACAAAATTTCTTACTTTTATCCTAACATCGAAGCCTGATTTCCGTCTATGACTTATCCGCTCATGAATTTTAACTATTTTTACTGTTTCTTCTGCTTCTCATCTTTCGGCGGTTTCCCCACGTGTTTTTTGTAAAGTCTGTAAAAATTGGAAATATTATTAAATCCGCATTCCATGGCGATTTCCGTAACATTTTTATCTGTTTCTCGAAGAAGCTCACGCGCATGGTTGATCCTCATCCTTGTGACATAATCGCTGAAACTGATATTTGTCACCTTACGGAAATAAGAAGAAAAATAGTTGGAACTCATATATACGGAAGAAGCAACTTCTTCCAGAGTGATCTTCTCACAGTAATGATCATCTATGTAATTAAAAGCCTGCTCAAGACGCTTCATTGCATTTTTCTTCTCACGGAGCATTTCCCCTGACTTGCTCTCATCCTGATAAGCCCGGATCAGCATGGTAAGGATGCGAAGTACATTCGCCTTGATCATCAGCGGATAGCCTTCTTTTTTCTGCTGCCATTCGTGATAGATCTCCCAGATACTGGAACGGATCTCTTCGCTTACCTCTTCTTCCCTGCCGATACGGTTCTTAAAATTACTTCCTCTCTCAACAAAAGGCTTCAGATATTCCGTATCAAAAATACTCAGCTTTTCGGCCACGAATTCCGGTGAAAAGATCATCACAAGAAGCTTCATGTCTCCACCGATCAGCTTCCATCCATGAGGCTCCACATTATTGAAGATGATGATGTCATCTTCTTCCATTGTATATTCCTGCCCGTTTACAAAATAATTTCCCTTGCCCCCCAACACACAGGTGATCTCGAAATAGCTGTGCCAGTGATAACTTCCAGGCCGACTGTTCTCCGGTGTCAGTTCCACCTCTGAAATCTGAAAAGGAAATTCTTTGTCAAGGGGTATGTTGTCTCTCTCTAATCGCAAATTCTGCCTCCTGTAAACGCAGACACTGTCATCGCATCAGCTGTTTCCGGCAGGACCGGCAGCCTTTCCAGTGTCTTCTTACGCTCACAATATTATAGCAGATATTATTTTTCCATGCAATCTGTGATAGTTCGTTCTAACTCTTCCAGCTGATCTTCGTGCTTCCCATGGACAGCAATGCGGAAATAATCATTACCCTGAATTCCTTTTATCATATAGTAATCGCTGTCAATCTTAAAAAACGGCTGTTTCAGCATATCAAGATATGTGAATCCACCCAATGGTCTCAGCTTCAGGATGAATTCCCGCTCTACCGGTTCATCCAGAAGATAATCCCAGGCAAACCAGCCGGATTCTGCACATTTTTCCCTAGAAGGCTGTTTTCCTATTATTTTCATAATCGTGTATTCCCCTTTTCTTTACAGGCAGATTTCCCGTGGATCTGCTGTCTGCCCTATATGACTGATTCCTGTGATCGTTCTTCGTAATACATCCGTATAAATTTGCTCTGTAACTTGCCTGCTAAATATTCCGTGCCACAGATGCTGCTATTTCCTTCGCAGCTCCTAAAAATTCCTTTATATCCTTCTCCTCCGTAAACCACGAAACACTTACTCTCACAGTTCCGCCCTCTTCTGTTCCCATTGCCTTATGGATCAATGGCGAACAGTGAAGCCCTGAACGGACAATGATCCCATATCCGCTTTCCAGAATATACGCAGCATCCGAAGCTTTCAGTCCCTGAAAATTCAGGCTCATCACAGGTCCTCTGCATACGTCATGGTTTCCGTAGATCCTTACACCCTCTATCTGTTCCAGACCACAATAAAGCATTTCCATCAGACGATCTTCTTTTTCCATAATTGCCGCAAGTCCTGTCTGCTCAATAAACTCCGCCCCAGCCAGAAGTCCTGTGATTCCCGGCATGTTCTGAGTTCCTACCTCATACTCATAATCTTTGTTCTCGTAGGTAAGCTGTGCGCTGTTTCTTCCGGTTCCCCCATATTTCAGAGGCTTCAGCTCAATTCCGCTCCTGACATAAAATCCGCCGGTTCCCTGAATTCCCATCAGGCTTTTGTGGCCTGTAAAAATAAGCGCATCTGCTTCCCATTTATCTGCATCAACAGGGATACAGCCAGCACTCTGCGACACATCCACGATCAGGATCAGTCCATGTCTCTTTACAAATTCCCGGATCATCTCCATATCCTGCACACAGCCTGTCACGTTGGAACAGTGGTTCACGATCAGCACACGGCTGTCCGGTCGTACTGCTGTTTCCAGGGCTTCTTCCGTCACTGTCCCGTTTATCGTACACTTCGCCACCAGCACCGGATGTTCTCTCAGCTGTTCCAGATTATATACCGGACGTAGCACACTGTTATGCTCTGTCTGCGTTACCAGGATGCTACTGCCTTTTTCACCGTAGTCCAGCCCCCCAAGGACTGTATTCATGCTTTCTGTTGCCCCTGATGTAAAAAATATTCTCTCTGTTTCCCTGATTCCAAGGAGCTGTCCCAGTTTTTCCCGGCAAAGTACTTCCACATCTTTTTTCATGATCGAGCTGCCGCCCCGGAACTGCGAAGCAGGCGTGCCGCTAAGACACGCCTGCACAGCTTCCAAAACAGCAGGGGGCTTCGGCCAGGAAGTTGCCCCGTTGTTCAGATATATCATCCAATCATCCTTCCAGAATATTGAAGTTCATAATTTTTGCAATCTTCTTGATCATCTTTGTGTAATCACCGAAGATCAGCACCTGATGATGTCCGAATCCTGCAAGATTGTGCATGAATTCTCTTGCATCGTCCATCTGGATGTAGTAGAACGGACTGCAGTATGTATCTGCATATTCAGAACGGATAACCTTGCCTTTCTTGATGCACATGGTATCGCCTGCCGGATTGAAACGTCCAAGTGTGATATAATCATCATCGTTCTCTGTGAAGTCAACCTGCAGTTTTCCACCGAATCCCTGGCCTGTGAATGCCCAGAGTTTGTATGCCAGCGGTTTTGTTCCATAACCGTTCATCTGAAGAGCCGGTACTGCATGGTGGATGCGGAGAAGCTCGTCTGTCTCGTGGTTCGGGTTACCCATGAATGCCGGACGTTTTCCGGCATACTGCATGATCAGCATGGCCATCAATGCGTTAAGGTCTTCCTCACATCCGCTTGGAATTCCCTCGTCTTTCATGATGGAATGACACATACATGGTGTGAATTTACGGTTCTGCGGGATTTCTGTTGTACAGAGCTCATGACATGCGGTTGAGAAAGCGTTGCAGTCATAAATATCCATCATCTTTTTGGCAGCCAGATAATATTTCACGTCATTGATAAACCAGTCTGTGTTTACCTGTGTATCAGTAGATCCAGCAATGATCTTATCTGCAATCGGCTTTGCTTCCTCATCTGTGATCTCATCCATATATTTGAAAATGGATGTAAATGGAAGCTTCACCACTTCAACTCCGTAACGCTGACGAAGGATCTCCGGATCGCGGATCAGACTCTGAATTCCGAATGTAGGCTGAGATCCTGCTGTCAGTACAAGCGCCCTTGTATTGCGAACTGCTTTTCTTACCCAGAGAATATGCATGATCTCATTCACATCCTGAAGATCCATACATACATATGCCTCTACTCCGATGGAACGGCAGTATGCTGCAAAATCAATTCCTTCGTTTCCGTTCTGCCAGATAACGACCGGCTTTCCGAAACGCTCAAGCTTAGGAATTCTCCATCCCATGCAGAGGAAGCAATCGATCTCATCAACATCCTCTCCGATTTTTGCAAAAAGGTCTTTATCTACAACAAAAGACTCATTATAGCGGACATCCACAGGCTCCGTGAATTCTACCTCATCAATAACCCCTTGTAATCCCTTAACTGAATTTTTGAATGCCTCATCAGCTGCTTTTGTCTCAGCTTCAACAGTCATATCCTCTTTATGTCCGGCACGACATGGTCCCTCCCAGAAATGTGTATGTGTCAGACATCCAACCAGCGGTTTTACTACAAGTTTCATATCCATTGCTTTCTGTTTCATAATAAAAATACCTCTCTTCTCTTTAACATTCCGCATTTTCCAGTTTGTAGTTTTTCCACACACTCGATATATCCTATTATACTGTATGAATCATGGAATTCCTCTTTATTCTTCCGAACAGACTGTACTTTCTTACGATTTTGTGCTATTTTCATATAATTTATATTATTATTCCCATCATTTTTATATGAATTATACAATATTTATTCACCACATTAACCTGAAAAAAATCCGCAAAAAAAAGCACCGGAAACGTGTCCGATCCGTTTTTCGGATGGAAGTACATTTCCGGTGCTGTAATCCTGCCCAATACTCAGGTTATCTTATGCCTGAGCCTCTTTCAGCAAAGCAGACATTCGGAATCCGCTTCGCTACTTCCTCATGAACAAAAACAGGATTATGCCTGTTTTTGTTCAAACTGACTGTTATACAGATCCGCATAGAAGCCCTTCCGTGCCAGCAGCTCTTCATGATCTCCCTGCTCAATGATATCTCCGTCCTTCATCACCAGGATCAGATCTGCATCCTTAATGGTAGAAAGTCTGTGGGCGATAACAAAGCTAGTTCTGCCCTTCATCAGGTTATCCATAGCCTTCTGGATCTGCATTTCTGTTCTTGTATCAACAGAAGATGTGGCCTCATCCAGGATCAGGATCTTATTGTCTGCCAGGATCGCTCTTGCAATGGTAAGTAGCTGCTTCTGCCCCTGAGAAACATTACTGGTCTCCTCATCCAGGACCATCTGATAGCCGCCGGGCTGCTGCATGATAAAGTTGTGGATATGGGCCGCTTTTGCTGCTGCGATCACCTCTTCATCCGTTGCGTCCAGTCTTCCGTAGCGGATATTTTCCATAATGGTTCCGGAAAACAGCCAGGTGTCCTGCAGCACCATTCCGAACATCTCACGGAGATTGCTGCGGTTGAAGTTCCGGATATCATGTCCGTCAACCTTGATGCTTCCGCCATTTACATCATAAAAACGCATCAGCAGCTTTACGATCGTCGTTTTTCCTGCACCTGTAGGTCCTACAATGGCGATCTTCTGACCGTCATGCACATCTGCGGAAAAATCATTTACAATGATCTTATCCGGATTATAACCGAATTTCACATGCTCAAACTGTACATTTCCTTCCAGTCCCTCAATGGAATCCGGGTTCTCCGGCTGAAGCTCTTCCTCCGGCTCCTCAAGAAATTCAAATACCCGCTCAGAAGCTGCCGCCGAGGACTGTAGAAGGTTTGTAACCTGGGCGATCTGCTGGATCGGCTGTGTAAAGTTACGGATATACTGGAAGAAGGACTGGATATCTCCAACCTCGATAGTTCCTTTGATGGCAAAAAGCCCTCCGAGAAGTGCCACCATCACATATCCCAGATTTCCCACAAACTGCATGATCGGCATCATCATTCCGGAAAAGAACTGTGACTTCCATGCAGACTCATAAAGCTTCTGGTTGTCATGCTCAAATTCCTTCAGCACATCCTGCTCTTTGTTGAATACTCTTACCACATCATGGCCGCCGAAATTTTCCTCCACCTGACCATTTACTTTTCCCAGATACTCCTGCTGTGCCTGGAAATATTTCTGGGAGTGTTTCATTACTTTATTAATGATAAGCATGGAAACCGGCAGGATCAGCACTGCTGCCAGTGTCATCCACACGTTGATGGAAAGCATCATGATAAATACACCGATCAGTGTTGTTACGGATGTGATCAGCTGTGTCATGCTCTGGTTGATGCTCATCTGCAGGGTATCCACATCATTTGTCACCCTGGAAAGGATCTCACCGTTTGTTCTGCTCTCGAAATAATTCATTGGCAGACGGTTGATCTTCTTTGAAATATCCTTTCGGAGATTGTATGTAACATCATTGGAGATCCCCGTCATAACAAATCCCTGGATCAGGGAAAAGCATGCACTTGCCACATACAGTCCCAAAGTCCACAGAAGGATCATTCCGATCTTACTGAAATCAATACCGCCTGTACCGTTTACCTTGGCAACCAGACCATTGAACAGCTCTGTGGTAGCTTTTCCAAGGATCTTCGGGCCTGCAATATTAAACGCTGTACCTGCAACTGCAAAGATAAACATCAGGATAAAACGGAATTTATATCTGCCCATATAGCCAAAGAGCTTTTTCATGGAGCCTTTGAAGTCCTTGGCCTTCTCTGTTGGCTGCATTCCGTGTCCGCCCATCGGGCCTCTTCTTCTCTGCTGACTCATGCCAATTCCTCCTCTGATAACTGACTCATGGCAATCTGGCGATATACCTCGCAGGATTTCATCAGCTCCTTATGGCTTCCGATCCCTGCCATATGTCCATCGTCCAGTACAAGGATCTTATCTGCATTTAAGATCGTACTGATACGCTGTGCCACGATAATGGTTGTTGCTTCTTTTGTATGTTCTTTCAGCGCTTTTCGAAGTGTGCTGTCTGTTTTAAAATCCAGTGCGGAAAAGCTGTCGTCAAAGATAAAGATCTCCGGATCCTTTGCGATAGCTCTGGCAATGGAAAGCCTCTGCTTCTGTCCACCGGAAACATTGCTTCCTCCCTGTGCGATCGGAGTCTTATATCTCTCCGGCTTGGTGTCGATAAACTCCGTAGCCTGTGCAACCTCTGCTGCTTTTTTCACTGCGTCTTCCGAAATCTCTGTCTTTCCGTAACGGATATTGGAATCAATGGTTCCTGAGAAAAGTACACCCTTCTGCGGAACGTAACCGATCCTGTCACGGACATCCTTCTGTGTCATTTTCCGGACATCCACACCATCCACCTTCACAGATCCTTCTGTTGCATCATAGAAACGCGGGATCAGATTAATCAGTGTACTCTTACCGCTTCCTGTACTTCCGATGATCGCTACTGTCTCACCTTTTTCTGCCTTGAAGGAAATATCTGTGATAACATTCTCTCCTGCCTCTGGATATGCGAAGCTTACATGATCAAATTCTACAGTACCCTTCACATCCTGGGAAGGCTGTACCGGATTCTCCGGATCCTGGACACTGACTTCTGTCTCAAGCACCTCGTTGATACGGCATGCAGATACATTTGCTCTCGGCAGCATGATAGACATTGCTGTGATCATCAAAAATGACATGATGATCTGCATTGCATACTGGATAAACGCCATAACATCACCAACCTGCATGCTTCCGCTGTCTACCGCATAAGAACCGCTGTAGATGGTCAATACGGAAACTGCGTTCATGATCAGCATCATCACCGGCATCATAAATGTCATACAACGGTTTACAAAGAGGTTTGTCTTCGTCAGAGTGATATTTGCATCCTCAAAACGCTCCTCCTCGTGTTTTTCACGGCTGAATGCACGGATAACCGGAATACCGGTAAGGATTTCTCTTGTTACCAGGTTCAGCTTATCTACCATGGTCTGCAGGGCTGTAAATTTCGGCATTGCGATTCTGAACAGCATTGCCATAAATGCCATGATCAGTACAATGGCCACCCCAAGGATCCATGTCATGGAGGAATCTCTCTGAAGCACGCGGATCACACCACCGATTCCAAGGATCGGCGCGTAAAGCACGATACGGAACATCATAGCCATTACCTGCTGGATCTGCTGGATATCGTTCGTGCATCGTGTGATCAGGGATGCTGTTGAAAACTTATGGTACTCTCTGCTGGAAAAACCTATGACTTTGTTATAAACCAGTCCACGGAGATCATGTCCCATAGATGCAGCAACTCTGGACGAAAGAAATACCACACATACTGCAGCCATCATGGTGACCAGTGCCATCAGCACCATGCGGATACCTGTTGACTTCATATAATCCATCTGTATGGCATCCACATCTTCACCTATAGATTCATATTCTGCACGAACATAGGAAACACCTGCCTGTGTGATGATGGATTCCTGCATCTTGTCGATCTTTTCTCCGACCTGCTCCTTCATAGCAGCCAGAGCCTCTGCAGGCATCTGAGAAAGAGCCGCCAGTGGATCAGTCCCTTCCGGGATTCCCATTTTTGCAAGAGCTGCCTTTGATTCCTCACTGTCGGACGTCAGAGTAGAAACGATCACCATCGGTTTACCGAAGATATCGTTGAGTTCTTCTCTGTCTTCTTTGGAGATTTTATCCTTTAATACCAGATCATCTCCCTCTTCCTCATAAAATCCATCCACAGTTTTCGCATCATCCTCTTCCATAAACAGCTTCAGACTGTCCATGGACGTCTTTCTGATCTTCTCAGGAACACTGTCTTCAATACCGTTCTGCTGAATTCCCACATTAATGATATTTGATGTGTAATTCGGCAGAGACAGATCACAGTATGCCTGAAGAAAAAGAAGCGCAATGATGAGTACGATGTAACCTGCAGATCGTTTCAGATATTTCATCAGTTTAATCACGTTTCTGTTCCTTCCTTTCTGTCATGTCCTCCGGCTGAAGCTTTTCTATGGCTTCCTCCGGCTGGATCTTTTCGATATTTACAAGGATCTGCTCCAGAAATCTCCGAAGCAGGCACTGTTCCGCCTCACTGAAGCCTTCCATCATCACGGCCTCATTTTTATGGATCCGTTCCAGTGCTTTTGCCTTGATTTCCTTTCCCTTTTCTGTCATGTAGATCCTGGTCACACGCTGATCCTTTTCATCCGGTTTCTTATAAAGAAAGCCTGCTTTCTCCAGTCTCTGTATCGATACATTTACCGTAGGCGGCTTGATAT
>UMAW01059283.1_pt1 | contig 21397 bp, 13 predicted proteins | sample 1963801 | NCBI WGS metagenome assembly UMAW01 (sample SAMEA4835925, study PRJEB28245) | human gut metagenome | biome: gut microbiome; material: fecal sample | place: Denmark | collected 2008 | reverse complement strand
GGGGCTGCCCGCCGCGCGGTACAGGAAGGTCACGCTCTGTGCGCGGGTGCAGGTAGCGTCGGGACTGAACATACCGTCGCCGGTGCCGCCGGTGATGCCGTTCTCCACGGCCCACGCCACGGCCTGCTCATAGAAGCTACCGGGCTTCACATCGCCAAAGGCGGTGCCGGTGTTCTTGGGTGCGGGGCTGCCCGCCGCGCGCCACAGGAAGGTGACGATCTGCGCGCGGGTGCAGGGATCGTTGGGCCCGAACTGCTTGTTGCCGATGCCGCCTGTGATCCCGTTCCTGACTGCCCACAGTACGGTGTCCTCATAATAACTGCCTGCGGGAACATCCGTAAAGAAGTCCTGTGCGGTCTTTTCCGGCGCGAAGCTGGCCTTGATTTCCACCTTGTCCGCGGGCATTTTGAAGGTGTAGATTCCATCGCCCTTGTCGGTCAGCCCCAGCGCCTTGCCGTTCCTATCGGTGACAGTCATGCTTTCCAGCTCATAGCCCGCGTCGGGTTTGGTCGTGATGGTCACGGTGTCGCCCTTGGAGGCGTTCTTCGGCCGAACGGTGATGCTCCCGTTTTCCGTGTCGGGCGCGGTGACAGGCCAGCTCGGCTCATCATAGTCACCGGACGAGGAACCGCCGGAGCTGCTCCAGTTCGCCGTGACCGTTACGGCGGAAGCTGGCATAGTAAAGGTCGTTGTCGCGCTGCTCGCGTCTGCGAAAGTAACACCGCTGTTGGAAGTCCAGCCGCTGAACTGATAGCCACTGCGCGTTCCCGCACGGATTGTGACCATCGCACCCTCAGCGTAGCTCCCAGCGCCCGAATCCTGTGCGTAGCTTCCGTTCACCGTAACAGCATACTGCTCCTGCTTGGTAATCAGCGCAAACTGCAAATCTGATTTGCTCCCTGCGGCATCCTGCGCGTAGAGGGAAAGGACACCGCTGTTTTCATGCTCCAGTGTACCGGGAATAGTAAAGGTTCCGTCGCTGCTCGCGTAGACCGACTTACCATCATTTCCGTATAGAATCTCGCTTCCCGCGTCCGCCGTTCCGGTGATTTTATACGCACCCGTGGTCATATCGGCATAGAATATCGGATCAGAGAGGGTCAGCACGGGGGCGGTCTTGTCCACGCTCACCAGCAGGAATACGCTGGTCACATCTTTGGCGGTCGAACTGCCCGTGACGCTTGAAATGCCGTCGATTTTGAACATCAGGCTGCCCTCAAAATCAGGGATTGTATAGCTACCATCCTGGCTCGCCGCAATCTCGTTTTCGGTAGTCTTGTCCATTCTTGTAACCTTGAAAGTAGCATTGGAGTTGTCGTCAGCGCAGCTTACCGCCAGCGTATTCGATTCACCGCCGATATAGGCGTGGTACACGCCATTTTCGTCTGCTGTGCAGGTCGTGCCGTTTACAGAGAGTGTCAGTTTCAGCGGCGTGTATTCCGGCAGGTATTCCTCGTTGGACTTGGTCTCTATGCTGTAATACTTGCCGCCCTCCACGGTGCGGTAGGCGCTCACGCCGATCTGATAGGTCTCCTTCGCGGAAAGATTTTTAGACCCTTTTGTTTCCTCGCCGCCCACGGTCAGCGCCATGTTGAGGGCGGTGGTGTTCTTGTCCAGGTCGTAGCCAAAGCCGGTATCGATCCAGTCGTTCCCGTCCTGCTGATAGACCGTCACACGGTAGCCCTCCGCGCCTTCAACCGCAGTCCATTCCGCGTGCATGACCTCATTGCCGGTGAAGTCCAGGCTGGCGCTCGCGGGAGCGTCAGGCTGGGTGGTGTTCGCATAAGAGACCGGGTCGCTGAACGACTGGCTGTCGATGCCCACCAGCGCTTTTTCCAGCTCGCCGTCATCATCCAGGTCGGCTTCCTTTTCCGTCATCAGGAAGGAGGTCACATAATACTCGCCCGTAGGGGCCAGTCCGCCCGTCGTGGGGATCGTGACCGAAATGTCAGCGGAATCCGCCACGGTCTGCTCGTCCACGAGATAGTCGGCGCCGCCCTTGGCGTTGGCAAAATAGGTGCGCAGCACATATTTCGTATCCGTTTCGGCGTATTTGATCTCACCGGACACCCGATTGTCATTCAAGTGCAATTCCAGACTTTCGAACGGCGCAATGGAAACCCCCTGAGATTTATCCGTTTCAAGCGCAAGCGAGCCTGTGTTGACCTCGTAGGTTCCGCCCTCCGTCAGCCGCAGGATCACCACGCGGTAGTCTTTCCCGTCATCCTTATTCTTTATGATGTCGGTATCTGCGTTGATGGTATAGGCAGAATTGATTTCGTAATCATCACCAACCCAGTAAATATTGGTGGGGCTGGTTTCACCACGCTTTGTAACGGACAGGGCTTGCTTGATTTCCTGCTCGGTGACCGTATTCTCAAAGGCCAGCAGGATGTACGGTGTTTCGCCGTTGTCTTTATCAGCGTTCACCTCAATGGTCTTTGTATTCCCACCGTTTTCAAGTGCCACAGGCTCCAGCGCGAGCAGCATGGGAACGTCTTCGCCGCCGTCCTCCGGTTGCATGGCCTGCACCACCGGCTCAACGCCGCGTTCCGACCAGTCCCATTCGGACAGTCTGCCAAACCACTTGGTTTCAACATCCCAACCGCCGCCCCTGCGGAAGTTGGTCTCCACGATGTTCGGCACAAGCACCCACAGCCGCGCGTCGATAATTCCGGCATATACCCCGGTCATCGCGCCCAGGTACACGTCAATATTGCTGAACGCCTGCTTCATGCCCTCGTCAACGCTGACGTTCTCAAGCGGGAACTCCGTCTGTCCGCCCACAATGAGGTTAACGTCCCAACTGCCAAGCTTCCAGCCGCCAATCACGGGAACATCGCTTGGAACCTGCACCTTGCTTTTGACAACGGCGTTGGCACCCACGCCGAGATACAAATGCTTTGTATCATTTTTCGTACCCGTTCCGCCAAACGCACCCAGCTCGATGGAGGTATCCAGGATAAATACGTCTATCTCAGTGCTTGGCAGATCCAGTTCAAGGGTCTCGGAACCGACGAAGTAAATGCCCTTGTAGGTCGTTCCGTGATAGGTCCGCTCCTGGCCGTTGAGCTGGAGAGAATAGCCGAAGCTGTCGATGATGGACGCGTTCGTCCCCACGATGCCCACATCGCTCGCCTTGAGGGAGATTTCGCTGGGGCCGATGACCACATCTCCCTTGCCCTCGATGAGGTGGAGATAGGTGCCCTTCAGCGTACCCCGCAGCTTGAGGGGCGGAATGGCAAAGTAGTCGCCGTTCACCGTGGCGGCAAGATCCTTGAAGCCCGCGCCGCCGCCGTTGAGCTGCCCGATGGGCACCGGCGGAATGAGAGGGATGCCGGGGCGTGCCGCGACATAGAAGTACAGCGTATTGGGGAACAGGCTGCCGTCCTTTTTGCTGCGCACCAGCTCCAGCTCCGCCTCAGTCTCAAAGAGGTCAAAGGCGTTCAGTTCCAGCGTGAACGCATATTTCTCCTTCCCCTTGAAGGTGTTGACCTCGCCCTCGACCTTCGCCAGCTCCAGCGACAGCGTCTTGGCCGTGTCAAAGCTGCCCGTGGCATGGACGCCATTGACCGCAAATTCATTTTTGTCATTTAAGCCGTAGCCCAGCTCTTTCAAGGTGAAGCTCGCCCCTTCAAAGACCGTCTGGAAGCTGATCCCGCCGGCGAACACCAGGTTTCCCGCGGCATCAGCGGTGACCTTTTCCAGCTTCGCCGTGGCATAGGGGATGTCCACATAGATCACGGCGTCGTTCTTTTCGGGGTCAATCTCAAACAAAAAGCCGTCCTGTGTGAGCTTGATTTTCAATTCCTCGCCCGCGCCGCTGTTCGGCTGATAGAACTTGAAGCTGGGCGCATTCAGGCTCAGGCCACTGTGGGTGATTGTTCCGTCCTTGTGAATGACGAGCTCACCGCCATTTCCCCATGTCGCCGTCACAGAGGGCGAGAGCAGCGCCGCCCCGCCGGTAAAGGCAAAGTCCGTGCCGTTTTTGCTCTCATAGTCGCCGCTGATGAGGGCGACGGGATTTCCGTACCGCTGTTTCAGCGCGTTCAGCGCCGCGTCATCGGCAACATATTCCACCGTTACGCCGTCATTCCCGTCAGCAAAGGCAGCAAGCCGCTTGGCGTTGATGGATACTTCCACCTTGTCCGGCTCTGATGGAACATCAGCCGCATTTTTTGTCAGATTGCGGAAGCCCCAGAGAAAGCGTCCTGAATTCGGATAGCTCTCGTCACCGCTGAAATAGTAACCAATATCGTTTCTGCACTCCACGCGGGTGCTGCTGGGGTTATTGCCCGGCGTGACGCTGACCGTATCGGGCAGATAGGCTTTGATGGTCTTATTCTTATAGTAGCCCGACAGTCCTACAAAGGGATTTGCCCAGGCGTAGCCGTCCACATAGACCTCGGTGATGTAGTTGTAGCACCAATCCGTCCCCTGTGAGAAAGATTGCCAGGTATCCAAATCATCCACCTTGCTGGTGATGACGGAGCTTTCGGTTGAAATCTCATCTTCTGCCTCATTCTTGACGACGGTACGGCTCATCTTGATGGCGGGGCCGTCTGTGGCGTTGGCGTGCCCCATACCGCTGAAGCCGTCGAGGGTATAGCCCCACCAAGCACTCATATCGGTAGCCAGGTTGAGGTCGCCGAAGCTGTTGGCGTTGATTTTGATGTTATCAACGGACGTCAGCACGCCCCATGCGTCTGCTGACGACTTATTTTCTCCGCACTGCACCAGTTCATAGTAAACCGCAGTCGTTGCGGAAACAGATTTCCCGGACAGCTCGAATGTCAGAGCATACTCCGCCTTAATGGCCTTTGTGTCGCCGTTCGGCGTTTTCTCCACAAACGATGCGCTTTTCAGACTGAGCGTTGCGGGATGTGTGATTTCTTTCTTATTGTAACCGATTCCGTTATCATACGTGATGAACTCGCAGTAGGGCTTCTGCTGGCCGGGGCTGTCCGATGCCGCAGTCGGAGCGGTCGTGAGGATGCCGGTCTGCCTGTTCAGCGTCACACGGATATAGTCGTTTTGTAGGACGAGCGAATTATTGTTCGTGCTCGTCTGCACATTTGTACTGCCAGGCGATATAATGTCCCCCACATAGGCGAGGGCCTGAGAGGGTAGAACGCCCAGCAGCAGGCAGAGGGTCAAAAGCAGGTACAGGATTTTTTTCATATTGCGTCCTCCTTATCTTTTCGTTCTCGTTTTTGTTTTTGCCTCTCCCGTTCATGCAGTCGCATACAGATGACCGTGATCACCACGGCCAGCGTAAACACCGCCACCGCCACCAGCACATATCCGCCCGCGCCCTCATGCAGCAGGATCGCGCCGTACATTCCTGCGGCATCTATCGGCTGGCCCCGTACCGTCCCTACCGTTCCCACCGTTCCCACAAGGGACAGGAACAGCAGGACGCACAGGGCAGACAAACTGCGGATGCTTCGCCGCGCCTGCCTGCGGCGGTGTTCCGCTATTCGCTTTTTTACTATCGCAACACGCTTTTCTGTATCGTACATACACGCAAAACCTCCTCTCTGAAAACTCAGCTTAAAAAGCCTTTCACTTATATAGGTACAAAAACACAGAAAAACTCTCACCCCAAAATCAAATTTTTTCAAAAAATTTGAGAGCCGCACAAAGGCAGCTCCCAAAAGAGAAAAATCTATTTCATTATGGTGTCAGACGGCGGGCAAGCGACTTTCCCGCTGTCAGAATCAGCACAGGCAGAAGATAGGCGATATACTGCGCCGCGCCGCCGTAGGCAATCAGCAGATTATAGATCGCATGAAAGGTGATGACCGCTCCCAGCAGGCCGCAGGTTCCGGCAATCTTCAACCACATCCGCCGCCACACATACGCAAGCCCTCCTCCGACGATGGCCCCGCAGATGACATGCATCGCTCCCGTTCCGATGCCCCGGAAGAAAATAAAGGAAAAATGTCCGGCCCCGTTTTGGATCAGATAGCAGACATTTTCAAAGGTGGCAAAGGAAAGCGCAGTGATCACGGCGGCGATCTTGATCTGTTCTGCCCTCGGCTCGAATACCAGAAGGTAAAAGAGCAGCGGCAGAAGCTTCATCACTTCCTCCACCACCGGGGCGATCTCCGCAGTTGCGCCAAAGGTGTCCGCCCCATAAAGTGCGGCGAGAAAGGCATTGATGTAAGCGGAGAGCAGACACGCACCCATTCCCGCAAGGCAAAACAGAAAGAACTTTGTCCGCCGCTTTCCCATGCACAGGGCGGCGATCAGTAGGGGCGACGCCATACAGATAAATACATTTTCAATATAGGTCATTCCCGCACCGCCTTTCCTGTGGCTGGCAGCAGGGCGAAGATGCAGAGCGTCAGCAGAAAGTCAAGCCAGCAGTAGGGGCTGGGAATGGAATCCCCCGGCCAGAAGCAGCCGGAAGTCCAAAAAGCATATTCCGCCGCCACATAGCACAGCACCCCAATGTGAAAATATTGCATATCGCGTGCTGCCCCTACCTGCGCCCGAGCATAAGCAAGGCCACGGATCGCATGATAGGAAACAACGATCATCAAACCGCACCAGAGCAGATTGGAGAGGATGTCTCCAAAGGTGCAGTAAAGCACGCACAGCGGAACGCCGATCAAGAGGGCGATTAGGGCTTTGCGGCACGCAAAGCCCCTTTCCTCCGCGGAGGAAAGCGCGTATTGCAGGATGTAAAGAAAAATGACGCTGGCTACCCAGCCAAACTCCGACACATAAAAGACCTGCGGTGTTTCAGAATATAAAAGCAAATACAGCGTCCAGTACAGAGAGCCGAGGGCAAAGCAGCCATAAAAGCAGGTCAGCAGGAAATACGCCTGTGTCCGGCTTTTCAGATACCGGATTCCGCTCAGGCTAAAGCCCAGCAGGGTAACGATGAATTGCAAAAGGTTACTGACAAGTTCCATCCGCATTGTCCCCCTTTTGCTCCTCCGTCTGTTCCTCTTTGTTCAGCAGACGGATTCGGAAACACAAAATCGTCACGCATACGCCGAGAACAAAGGCAAGCAGTCCGATGACGATATATCCCAGCGTGGCGCTGCCGCCGAACATTGTTGCCGCTGTTTCAAAGCCGGAGGAAATTCCCAGCTCGATTTGCTCCACAATACCGGGCATGAACAGGGAAACGCCCACAATCACCGCAAGACACGCTGCCACGCCGGAAACGGCGGCGATCCGTGCCTGCCGCAGCCTTTTTTGATGCTCTTTTTCCGCGATACGCCGTTTTACTTCTGCAATCCGTTCCTCATGGCTCAACATTTGTGATCCCCTCCCGTTCCAATAATCCGCGCAGACGCTCTTTCCCCCGGTATACTATATTAGTAATCTGCTTCACGCTTTTTCCCATGACCTCGGCGGCCTGCAAGTAACTCATGCCCTCGAAATAGGTCAGATAAAGGGCCTCCCGATAGTCCGGGTTTAACTCATCCATGCAGAAATGCAAAATCTGATCCCGTTCCTTTGTTCGGATGACCTCATCCACCAGCGTTTGTCCGTCCCGCTCCTCGGTCAGGTCATCCAGGTTGAAGAAAAGTCGCCGTCTGCTTTTGTGGCGTAAAGCCATGTGCCGCGCCGCTTTATAGAGGTAAGCCTTAAATCCGCCGTCCCGGATACGGGGCTTTTTCGTGAACAGATAGGAAAAGACTTCAATCATCAAGTCCTCCGCCTCGTGAACATCATGCAGATAACCGTTGATGTAGAGGGTCAGCAGATCGCCGTATTTTTTCATCAGAGCTTCAAGTCCAGCTTCATCACCGTGCAGATATTGCCTGTAAAGTTCTTCGTCGGAGATCATGCCGTCCACGCCCCTTTCCGCTGTCACATCGTCATGTATTATATGCGAATCGGGTCGTTTTTTCAAGAGCATTGACAATCAGGCAAAGAACTACATATTCGTTCCAATCACTCCCGCTGTACATAATAATCAGGTCGTCCGACAGAGGTAAAGCCCTCTTTGCCGGTGATGACCACATTGTTATAGCCGCTGGCACAGTGGATGATTAAAATATTTCCGTCCTCATCCCAACCGCCCACCATGCCAACATGGTTATCTTCGGGGTAAAAGACAAGATCTCCCGGCTGTGCGTCCTCCCATAAGATTGGGGTGCAGTAGGTATGCTGCATCATCGCTCCGCCCCCGTGACCGATGATGTAGTCCCCGCCTGTGGCGTTGTAAAATACCCAGTCCACGAATCCGCTGCAATCCAGTCCGTAGGGTCGATAGGTCCCGGTAGTGGAGCTGCCTGCCGCCGTGACCTGCCGCAGCTCGCCCCACCGGACGTCCCAGCCGATCACAAGGGATTTTCCTCCCCAAAAATAATTCACCTTGCCGACAAGAGAACAGGCGGTGCGTACCACCGCCTCGCGCTCCGGGGATAGATCTTCCGGCAGATTGCGGATCAGCGCCGCCGTATCCCCGCTGACGGAGTACACATCCTCCAACAACTCCAGCAGAAGCGCCCGCTGTTCCAGCAGCTCCTCCAGCGCCGCAATTTGATTGCGGTTGAAGTGATACGCGGTTTTCATTTCCTCTGCCGTTTTTGCGGTAATGGTGATATAGAGGTTTCGCTCCGTCCAGCCATCGTCATCACCGCTGCCGGGGTGGTTGATCGTTTCCACCTCCGTTGCGATTGCGGTCATGTCCCAAAAGACCGCTTTCAGGCGAGCGATGCGGTCGGCATCCATGGTGGCCACGTCCGCGGCGTCCGCATCGTTACTGCCTGCCACCTTCACCGCGAACACCGCCAGCACCTCCACCCAATCGGCGGCTTGTCCGTCAACGGAAATGGAATCATAATCATCTGCCGTTTGCAGGGCTTCCAACCGCTCATTGAACTCATAGTTGACCTGCGCCACCGCAGCGGAGAGCGGCACAACGCCTGCCTCCCGGCTTTCGTTGGAAAAGAGGATGCCGAAGGGTGATGCCACGATTGCCGCCACAAGGATCACCGTCAGTATCAGCACCAGCACCACCGCACCGCCGCCTGCCGCCACGATGGAACTTGCAGCGGACGCGATACCTCTCCCAATCGTCTGTACCGCCTGCACCATTGCGCCGCCCATCTTTTTTGCCCCCCTGCCTCCGTTCTTTGCGGATGTCTGGAGCATTGTCTGCTGTGCCTTGCGCTGTGCCGCCGCCCTTGCGCGGCGCGTGATGATTGCATTGTTCGGCGCTGCGTGGTCAGTTGGTCGAACACGCATGGTGCGCGCGGCCTTGGTCATGGCCTGTCCGCTCTTGGGGCCAGGGCTGCCCTTGACCGATGCGCCCTGATTGCTTTTGTGCAGAGGGGCCGTTGTATCTCCGCGGTCTGACCGTGGAGACGTAAAAGGGCTTTCTGTTGTTCTTTTTTCGGCAAGGTTCCGCCGATAGGCGGCTTTCGCGTCCTGTATAACTTTCTGCCGCCCACGCTCCTGCGGGGCGGCATTTGCGCTTTTTGTACCTCCGCGATTTTGCGGAGGTACGGTCTGATTTCCGACTTTGTTTCGTGCGGCGTGTGATTGCAGTACATCAGAATACGCCGCAGGCGTATCGGGCAGGGCCCTTTCTGTTGGCGTCACACCGTCCACGGTTTCGAGCGTTTCTGCCGCAGTACGGCTTTCCGACGCACTATTCCTACCTTGCCGTTTCTGCTCCTGATAATGCTTTATCATGCGCTGCGAGGCATCCGCCGCCCCAGCCGCACCACGGCGCATATTTTTCTCCACGCGGTCGGTAGCATAGCGCACGGGATCGCGGCTTTCCGGCTCCTTTTCCCGCTGCCGCTTGTCCATGTGCTGTTTCAGAAGGGAATCGGCGTCTTTAGGCGCGGAGTTCTTCAGCTTTGCCTTGGGCGTATCCATGCCGGGTCTGATCTTCAAGTCCCGCATAGCGTCAGTCCTCACCGGGGCGTGTTGACATTAGGCGGTACAGCTCCGTATTTTTGGGCAGCTCATTGGCGAAAGGCACGATGGCTCCGCCCACCTTGATGAGCCCGTGGCCAGCCGGGGCATTGTCCACATAGCTCATTTGCGTATCCGATGCACCCAGCAGACGGGCAAGCTGCTCCCGGTCGGTGGTGGCCTGATTGAGCATCAGCAGAAACTCGGAGTTTGCAAACATCATACGCGCCGTATTGGACAGCAGACATTCCTCCACATTCTGTGTGATGCCGGTGAGCGTCGCACCGTATTTACGGAAACGCTTCCAGCACTTGTAGAGGAATTCGCTGCTGTAATTGGTAATGCTGTGTCCGCTGCCGCTCCCGTTGGCGAAAAACAGATAGATCTCGTCGATGTAGACATGGGTGTATTTTCCCTCTCTGCGGTTCTGGATAACGCGGTTGTAAATGGCGTCCAGCATCACCAGCAGGCCCACCGATTTCAGATTTTCGCCCAAGTCCTGAATATCGAAGCAGAGAATGCGGCTTTTTGTGTTGATATTGGTCTGGTGGGAAAATACATTCAAACTGCCCACCGTGAACAGCTCCAGTGCCAGCGCGATCCGGTGTGCCTCCGGGTTGACCTGCTTCATCAGGTCATCATAGAGATTTTTCAGCGTAGGCGGCTTGCCCTGATAGTTTTTCAGATATTCCCGGTAGATGTTGCCCACACTACGGTCGATGATGGACTTCTCCTGCGGCTCAATCTTGTCCGCGCCCATGAGCTGCTCATACAGCGACATGATAAACTCGGACTTCATCACCAGCGGCTCTTTGCCATCCCCGTACCCCTCGGACAAATCCAGCGCATTGATGTGACAGCCGTTTGGGTCAGAGGCAGAAATGGTGATGACCTCGCCGCCCAGCGCTCGGACCAGCTCACCGTACTCGCGTTCGGGATCGACAATAATAATGTCATGGTCGGTAGAAAGCGCCAGCGCCGAGATTTCCTGCTTGGCTGCCATCGACTTACCAGAGCCGGACACGCCGGTAATAAAGCCGTTGCCGTTCAAAAGGTTTCCGCGGTTGCAGACGATGAGGTTATGCGATACGGCGTTGACGCCGTAGTAAATACCGCCCGCGTCCTGGATCTCCTGCGATTTGAACGGCATGAGAACGGCAGTACATTCCGTGGTCAGGGTGCGGGTTGCCTCAATGCGCTTTAAGCCGAGGGGCAGCACCGTGTTCAGTGCGTCCTCCTGCTGGTAGCGCAGAATGTTAAACTGACAGCCCCGCGCCCGCCCGATGGCTTGCAGGGCCTCGGTGTCCTGGTCAAGCTGTTCGAGGTTGTCCGCCAAATGCGTCAGCGTGACAAGTGCCAGCATCATGCGCTGGTCGCGGCTCATGAGGTCGTCCATGAATTCCTTCGTTTCGCTCCGCATCTGCTCCAAGTCATAGGGGATATTGGCGGTAAAATTGTTGTTCTGATTCTGCCGCTGCTGCCAGCGGGTAATATCCGATTCCACGGACATGATCCGCTTGCGAATATCGCTCACTGCTTCGTCCATGGCCACAGGGATAATGTCGATGGAAAGCATCATGTTCCGAGGATAGTCCATCAGCTCCGTGATCATCTCGTCGGAAATAAAGCTGGCATATTCCCGAAGGAACAGGGTACGGCCCACATGATTGCCCAGCTCATAGTGATTTTTTTGAAAGGAAATACAGTCCGGGGCGATGCAGTCCCGGAAGTCATGGCCTTTGCGTATGGTGTCCTCCAAATCGAAGCGGAATAGCTGTTCCTCGCCGGGACGATAGAAGTCGTGCAGAAGCCGCAGGCGGTCATTGACCGTGATCTCCCGGACACTGGATGACATACGGGAAAGCCCCGTGGTGAGGTCAGTTCCAACACGGGAGAAGAATGCGCGGGCCTCCTCCACGCTTTTCTTCTCCGCCGAAACGGTGATGTACTTTTCCTGAATGAGATTGTTGCTCTCTGCCGCCTTACCCAACACCAGCCCATTGTATTCGTTTCGGTAGCGGTCACAGCGGTCCCCCTGCATGGGCATGAGCAGCGTCCGACCGAAGTCCTTTTGATTGAGCTGACGGTTAAAGAGCGTGATCTTCGCCGTGGCTCCGATGGGCAGCGAGTTCAGGAAAGAGCAGTAGGTCATAAAGAGTTCCCGCTGCTTTTCCGGGGAGGCCACGGCGTAATTGACATCAAAAAAGCGCCAAGTTTTTGAAAACTTGCCGCTTACCTGAAACACGCCGTCTTGATAAATGCGTTTGATGGGAATGGATTTCTGGACGCTGCGGGGAACGGAAAAGGCGTCCCGTTCCGCGCTGCGCCGATGCTTGAAAAAGATCAATGTTTCTTCACCTCTCGTTTCATCGCTTCTTCATAATAGTTTTCCGCTTTCCAGACACGCTTGCCTGCCATGATGACCTCGGATTTTAGCCACGCCCACAAGAATTGCTCCAGCGTGAGGCCGTTGTACTGAAAGAATCCGGCAGCGGCCACGGGAGCCGCGCCGACAATGCACACCCAGCTCACCGTTTCCCGGTCCAACACTCGGCTCAGGCTGAAATACAGTCCCACCGCAGCGCCCACCGCCAAAATGGAGCAGATGAATTGCCGCACGGACAGGCCGAAAAAGAGTGTTTCGCGGTAAGCTCTAATTTCTTTATTGATTTTGATTTCCATTGAATTCCTCCGTGTTGTTTTGTTATGTACGATGTGGTACGATAAAGAAAAAAATGAAAGGAAACTTCTTTCCTATGGCATATAGTGAACAGCTATGGCAGGATGCCAAAAAGGAGTGTCGTCTGACTGATGAAGATATTGCCCGCGCCAAGCGGCTGGGTCTGAATCCTCGCAGCCTGATTAAGAACATTCCCAGCAAGAGCGAACCGTGGAAAGCACCGGTCAGCGAATGGCTGCGGGAAATGGAAGAAAAGCGGGAACGGAAGTCCGCCCAACGGCAGGCCCGGAAAGCAAGAGATCACTCATAACCCCAGCATCTCCTTTGCAATATGGTCAGCAGACTTCACCAATCCTACCAGTACCAGCAGGTTGAATATGACTTCGCCCAAATAGCTCCACACCTGCGTCACCACGGACGCGCTGCTATCCACCACCGGCGTACCGCTGGAGGAAAAGGCTGAAAAGATGATGCAGGCAAGTACGATCACCGCCCCCTCCATGCACACGCCTACATAGCTCCGAAGAAACGCCTTGCCGAAATGGGAAGTCCCCTCTCCGGCAAAGGATGCCAGTGCCACCGGGGACAGCGCGGCGTACATATAGATCTTAAAAAAGCGCCCATAGACGGTGAGGATCATAATGAAGGCCAGCACCGTAATAAATAGGCTCCCCAGCAGCGTCACCAGCCAAAGGGGGATGCTTGCAAAAAAGCCCACATCTCCGATGGCGTCCGCGATCTCCTGCGGCAGCGCCACGGATGCGCCGGTCAAGCCGCCGATGCTGCCCGCCGCCGTTGCCACAATGCCGCTGCACACATCAAATACATCTACCAGCAGGTCCATACCGTAGGTGATACCCAGCTTTGCCAGCACAAAGTAGATGAAGTGCCGCAGCAAGTGCTCCGGCCTTTGAAAGTCCCGAAAGCTGGAAGCGCTGCGAAAGATACCGATGGCAAAGAACAGCACCAGCAGCCCGTAGCCGATGGCCTGCATTCCGCCATTGATGGTCACAATGGTCTGCCAGATGGTGCCGCCCTTGAAGGTCTGGGGCGATTCCGTCAGCAGTGACCACATTTCCGTCATTTTACTATTCCAAACGCCAAAGGCGTTGGTCAGGTTTTCTACGATCCAGTTGTTATCCAAATGAAAATCACCTCCCGCAAGGGAGCCGGGAGATCCGCCGCAAGGCAGTATCTCCCGGCTCTTTTCATTAGATCGCGCCGATGGCGGTCAGAATTTCCTTTGCAAAGGCGATCATTAAGCCACCAAAGAGGCAAAGAAAGCCCTGCGTTCTCTGGCTGGCGTCGTGGGACTGGATCGACATACCCACCTGCACGATGCCCCAGCCGAGAATGATCACGCCCAGCGCCTTGATGATGCTGAAAATAAAATCGGAAAGGTTATTTACAATATCCAGCGGATCGCTGCCAGCCGCCATCGCAGGCGTAGCGCAGCAAAGGCAGAGAACAGCAGCCCCAGCCGCCGTCCAATAGCATTTTTTCACCTTACTCAGTCTTGTCGGGTTTGAAATCTTTTTCTTTTTCAGATAATTCATGTTCAGGTTCCTCCACGTCAATAAAATCATAATCGTCCAGTGATTTGAACGCATAGGGCAGGTCAGGCAGTGCGTAATCCGGCGCGCCCAGCGGCTTGTGGATATAAGGCTTTGCCTTACCGTCCGTCGTCAGCTTAATGTTGGGGTGTCGCTTGATGTTGTACTTTTTGTCCAGTACAGGATCTTCCCCTCGTATAAACAAGATCGCTTTATGGGTGTCCAATTTTCGTACCTCGTCAATGGTCATCAGGTCGCGGCCCGTCTGCTGGAAGTTGGTAGAACTGGAGCCGCTGCGTCCCTTCGTTTGCCCTCGTGTGCGGGTGGCGATGGTCTCCTTGCCCAGCAGCTTCACGATAAACTCCAACGAGGTCGGCTCGTTGCCGCCGCCGAGGAACAGCAGCGTATCGCAGTTGCCGATGATGCTCTCCCATTCCTTTTCATACAGCGCCTTGATCTGCTGAATGTTCTGCACGATGATGTTCAGCCCGATATTGTAGCTGCGGCAGGTAGCCAGAATCTTCGGATAGCTCTCCGGCTGGGCCACATTCGCCCATTCGTCCTGAATGACACGCACCGGCACAGGCAACCGTCCGTTGTGCTTCTCGTCCGCCCTGCGGTAAAGCGCCTGAAAGCATTGGGTATAAAGCATTCCCACAAGGTAGTTCATGCTGCTGTCATCAACAGGGATCACGCAGAAGATGGCTTTTTTCTTCTCACCCAGGCTGCCAAAGTCCATCTCATCCACCATTGTCATTCTGGCATACTGCGGGATATTGAAGGTGGCCAGCCGCACGGCGGCGCTTACCAAAATGGATTTCGCGGTCTTGCCCGCCGCCTGCTTGAAAGCCTTATATTGCTTCACCGCCACATGGTTGGGCTGTTCTTCTTCCAATGCCCGAAAGAGCATATCCAGCGGGCTGCGGTATTGATCGTCCTCCTCCCGCACCTCGGCAAAGTTCATCATGTAGATCAGCATTTCAAAATTCTGTTCCTCCGGGGGCGCTTCGCTGACAAGGTAGAGCATGAGGGCTGAATCCAGCGCGATCTCCGCCTTCTCCCAGAAGGGGTCGTTGCTGGAAGCGTTGCGAGGCGTGGTATTTTTGATGAGGTTATCAATGAGGGTCAGCACATCTTTTTCACTGTGAATGTAGGAAAAGGGGTTGTATCCGTCGGACTGGCTGGGGTCGATCAGGTTGAACACCCGGACTTCGTAGCCCTGCGCTGCCAACAAAGCGCCTGCCGCGCGCAGCAGCTCGCCTTTGGGATCTGTGATAAGATAGGAGCAATTCGCGCTGTAAATATTGGGCTTGCAGAAGAAACGGGTCTTGCCGGAACCGGAGCCGCCCACCACCAGAACATTCATGTTGCGCTGGGTGATATAGCCGTCCATGCCCAGCCGGACGCGCTGGGTCAAAATGATGTTGGCGTCCTTATGCTGGTGATCCATATACTTCCGGTTCAGTTCCTTGGGATTGCCCCATTTAGCGCTGCCGTACTCCTCGCCCGGTCGCCGGTTCTCCCGGCTGGAGTAGTAGAGCGCAATGCCGCAGCCGTAGAACAGCAGACCCACAAGCATGAATTTCAGTGTGTGAGCTGTCCAGCCAATGGCAAAGGGGCGCTCCAGCACTTGGCTGAAACGCCCCATCCATTGAAAGAGGTTCATACCGTCCTCGTAGGCATAGGCAGCGATTGCCGCCAGCCAGAGGACCAACGGGGAAAGCGCCGCCCACACAGGGGCAGCGCTGCGAAAGTCATTCTGCCGCAAGGCTTAGTACCCCGTTTTGGGCAGCTTCACCGTTGTTTTGGTGTAGACGGTAGTGAGCCAGCGGGACACCGCCTGAATCCACTGCCCATTGTAAAGGCCACCCACATCTGCCACATTCAAAACGCTGGCATTGTTGGCAAGACCGCTGCGGGCAGTGGCGTAGATATAAGGCGTTTCTACCTGTGCAAAGCCCGCCTTTACATTCCCGAACACGAACATGACTTCGGTAACACGCTCATTGGCGGCAAGGCCGAGGACAGCGGGGCGGGCGTCCAATACGTAAACCTTGCTTGTACTCAGGTTGTCCGCCAAAGTGCGGTAGTCCCCGGAGAGGTTGGTCTTATAGACCACCTTGTAGGAAAGCGGCTGGTTGTAGCTGCCGGTGACGATTTTGCTCAGCGTTACCTGCGCGGGAAGCTGATCGCGCCAATAGAAGGAGTCAAGGGCAACGGTGGAACTGTTCTTGATGTCGGAAAACACATAGCGGATGGGCTGACCGGGAACGGCCTGCACGGGACCTGTTTTCTTAATGGAAATGCCGGTGGAAACGCTGGTATTCTGCACCTCAAAGGTGACGATCTGTCCGTTAAATTCCAGATAGGCGGTCATCACTGTGGGGTTGATGGAGTAATTCGCAGGCGCTTTGATCTCGCGGACGGTATAGCGGGACAGGGGGAGCGTTTTGGAAACGGCGCGTCCGTTGCGGTCGGACTTGATGGTGTCCACCACGTTACCCGCTTTGTCGTAGATCTCAAACACTGCGCCCTCCAGCAGCGTCCCCGCAGGCAGACCGTTGGTGGCGTTATCGTCTGCGGATTTTTTGATGATCTGTATCTGGCCGCACTCCGCGGTATTGCTCCACTCGATTTCTGTGGTAGAGCCGTAACGGACATAGATTGTTTTCAGTTCAGGATCAAGCACATAACCGGGGGCAGCTTTGATCTCACGCAGATAATAGCGGCCATCGGTCAGTCCCTCGTCGGCGTAGATGTAGCCGTCCTGATCGGTCACATACTCCCCGATGGAATTGTGATTGCTGTCGTAAAGCAGAAACACCGCGCCGTAAATCCCCTTGCCGGTGGCCTTGTCCACCTTGTGGAGCAGGATTCGGGAGGTGGGGGCGTTATAGAACCAAAGCTGCTGCGTATCATTGGCGCGGACCTCGATGGTCTGGCTGCGGGAGGCATCGTCAATGCGATACCCCTTGATGGTTTCCACCTCGGTCACAACCACCGTTCCGGTGATGCCGCTGAGAATGATCTGGCCGTTTTTATCGGTCCGATATAGGCCCTTGCTGGAAAGTGCGCCATTGTCCACGAAGCTGCCATCGGAATAGGTGATCTGGAACAGCACACCCTCCAGGGGTGTTTTCTTATCCGCACTGGACAGCTTATTGATAATAAGGGAGCCCTGCGGCTGATTGCGGAACTCCAGTGTCACAGTCTGGCCAGCCTTGACGGTTGCGGTCTGCGACGCGTCGTCCAGCAGATAGCCGTCCCTTGCGCGGGTTTCCTTCACCACCAGCGTTGTGCCGGGGACGATGTCCGTAATCGTGAAAGTACCTGCGCTGTCCGTCACATATTTGCCGTTGGCGTCGCCCACCACCGTTCCGTCCGCAGTCGTCACCATAAACTCAACATCGGAAAGGGGCTTATGGGTCACGCTGTCGATCTTCTTCACCAGCAGGCTGCCCTTGGGACTGTTGCCAAAATAGAGCTGCACCACATCCTGCTGCTTGCCGCTGATGTAGACCGTCTGCGGTGCAGAGTCGATGACATGGCCGCTGTCGCTGGCAAGCTCCTCGACGATATAAGTGCCTTCCTTCAGCCCCGTCACGGTGAAGCTGCCATTGGCGGAAGTCTTGTAGGTGCCGATGACCGTACCGCCTGTGCCGGAGGTGCCGGTCAGATACTTCACCTGAAACACAGCGCCCTGCACCGCTGCGTCCGTCACGCTGTCGTACTTCCACACGACGAGGGCAGAGAGCGGAATGTTTTCAAAGGTCAGCACTTTACCGGTGCCGGACTTGATGTAGACCTCCTGCGTGGCCTCTTTGATGGCGTACCCCGTGGGCGGCTCCTGCTCCGTTACCTTGTACCAGCCGTCCCGCAGGCCGGTGAGCTGAAACTGGCCGTTTTCATCGGTGTAGTAGATGCCGAGGTCGTTGATCTCGCCGCTGCCGGTATTGTTGCTGGCGTAGGTAACATGGAATTTCGCACCCTGCAAGGGATCTCCCGTCACGCTGTCCACCTTTTTAACGGTCAGCGCGGGCTTCTGATGGTTTTCAAAATACACGGTGTGGTCGCGGTTGGGGTAGAGGGTGGCAAGCTGAGAGGGCGCGTCCAGCAGATACGGGGACGGCACGGACTTTTCCGAGATTTCGTACACGCCGGGGAGTAAATTTTTCAGCTCCGCCTTGCCCTCGCTGTCTGTCTTGATCTGATCGACGCTGTGACCGTCTGCGGCACGGACTTCAAACACGGTATCTGCGATGGGCTCGCCGGTGTCGGCGTCGTGCTTATACACGGTCAGGTTGGGGCGCTTCTGATTTTCAATGGTCAGGGTGCTGGTTCGGCCTGCGAACAACTCCATGTGATACTCCCGCAGGTCGAGGATGTGAGAGGAATCCGTGGCGGTTTCCCGCACGGAGTACACGCCGGGCTCCAAATCGGCAATCAGAATTTCGCCCTGCTCGTTGGTTGTGCGGTCAAGATAATGCGTTCCATCCTCGATCTTGGCGATACGGAAATGAACATTTTTCAGGCGGCTCCCGTCCGAGCTGGTCTTGATGATCTGTAACGAGGGCTTGATGGTATTGGTGAATACGAACTGTGCGTCCTCGTTGGCGTCAAGCTGGATGATGCGCTGGGCCTGGTCGATGATATAGCCCTCACAGGCTTTTTCCGTCACCACATAAGCGCCGGTGGGGAGCTTGGAAAGGTCGATCTCGCCGTTCTGGTCGGTGGTAAACTCCTTGGGGCCGTAATCACCAGCCACGGACTTAATTTCAAAAACTGCGTTGGGAATGACCTTGCTGGGGTCGGTGCTGTCTACCTTGATGAGCCGCATACCGGGCTTCACATCATTGAAGAACAGCAGCTCCTTGATGCCATCGCCGGCAGACAGCTCCACCTCCTGCGGCGTGGTGTTGAGGATGTGCCCATCGCTGCCGGTGTCCACCTCCACGGCGCGGTAGGTGCCGGGGGCAGCGTCCGTCAAGAGAATTTCGCCAAACTCGTCTGTCTTGAACTTGCCGAGAGAAACGCTGTCTCGGAAAACTTCAAAGGTGACATTAGCCATCGCCGCCATGTTCTTGCGGTCATACTTGATAATCCGCAGACCGGGCAGTTCCTTGTTCACGAGAGAAAAGATCGTCGTTTCGCCGGTGGCCACGGAAGCCGTATAGGTGGCGTCGTCCCTCAGCCAGCCGGAGGGCGCGGTGATCTCCTTGATCTCGTAAGCACCGGGCTTGATGTTGTCAAAGATGGCATAGCCCGCAAAATTGGTTTCGGCGGTGTAGGTCACGCCGCTCTCGATGTGCTTGATCTGCACCATGGCACCGGGCAGGTGCGCTCCGGTGTCGGACAGCTTCTCGATGCGAAGCGTTCCGTAAGGCTCGTTCCAGCAGGTCAGCTCCGCCACCTTGCCATACTCAACCTTGATATTCTGTGCGGGCGTATCACTGAGCAGATGGTCCAGGGGTGCCACACGCTCATACACGGTGTAGTTGCCCGCCAGTGTCAGAGGGATGGTCACGGTGCCGTCCGAGCCGGTGGCGAAGGTGCCGACAGTGGCTCCATCAGGATCGACCACCTCAAAAATGGCACCGCTGAGCGGGGTATCCGTACCTTTTTCCAGCTTGATGATCTTCAGACCGGTGTCGGGCGGTTCCACTTCACCGCCATCGCTGTAATTGCTGTAGGTGGACAGGCGCATGGTGACGGTAGGATCGGTGTCGCACATATAGTTCTGGAGCTGGCCGTACTTGTTTTTCTCCGCGCACACAGCGTAAAACACAGCATACTTATAAACATCGGTGGTAAAAGAAAGCTGGACACTGCCGGTCTTGCCCGCCACCGCAGCGGCAGGGTACAGCACCTTGAATTTACCGCCGTAGCCATCCCCAGTGCCGGAGGTGGTGATGGTGGTAATATCCTTGTTGTTCATGTCCACAATACGCGCTCCTGCGGGGACGGAGGCGGGATCAGAAAAGGCCACGCGGATGGCGTAATTACATACCCATGTGTCGGAATGGACGGTGAATACCTGCTGCTTGTACTGCTGTCCGTCCACCGTGACGGCATAGGCGGTGTCGCGGTCGGGGGCAGCGGTAACACGGGGCGAGTAGATCTTGTTCCACGCCGTGCCACGCACATAGATGTCCTTGGCGGCGGCAAGGATAGCCCGCGCCCGCTGAAGCTCCGCGCCGGTCAGGTTGGGATTGACCTTTAGGTTGTTGATATTCCAGTTGGGGAGCAGGTAGCACCACAGCGCCATCTTGGTCGCATAGTAGGCGTGGTACTTGTTTTCCAGCTTCAGCTCCGAAAGGCCACGGGTGGGATAGCCGTTGGCGATGATACCCATGACCTTCGGATCGTTGCCCTTTTCCTTGGCGATGTATTTGATGCTCTCGCCGGGGCCTACCGTCTGCGGCACACCTGTTGTATTCGGATTGACGCAGTAGGCAGGAATCTCCTTGTTTTTTCCGTTGGCATCCACATGGTTGAAATAGGTGTAGATCAGCTCACGGATTCGCCCGTTGATGGAGAGGTAAGAGAGCTTCTGCTCTCCGTTGTAGATATTGACTTCGCCCAGGGCTTCCTCCTCACTGCTGGCGGCAAGGGCCGTGGCCGGGAGCATTCCCAACACCATGACCACCAACAGCAGCATGGAGATCAATCGTTTTTTCATAGTACGTTCCTCCTGAATTTTTTGGATATAAAAAAGGCGGTATGCTTTTGCATACCGCCCGCGCGTTGAGATATGAAGTTGTCAGCTCACATAGATGCTGTACTCAGTGTATTGAAACACGCCGTTTTTGTAGACGTCCCATGCCTCCAGAGAGTAAGTCCCCGGAGGGCAGGAATTAAATAGCTCTGTGATCTGCTCTGAGCGCCACGGCCAAAAGCTCTGCGGTGTGACATCTGCGGGAATGGTCAGGTTGATCTTCACCTTGTCATTCCCGCTGGGAAATTTCACCGGCTGGCCGTTCTGCCATGTTTCGGGGTTGTCCCCGATGGCATTATACAAGGTGTAGAGCATACGGCGCGTTTCATAGAGATTACGCTGGAATAGGTAGTCCTGCCCGCCGCTTGTGAAATGACGCGCCTCTGCTCTCGGCATTTCCGGCTGGGGCAGCTTGCTCCAGTCACAGGTGGCGGTGGGCAGCTCTCCCAGCGGTGCGCTGGAAAAGGCATTGCTGTCCCAACGGGACACATCCGTGATGGTGTAGTCGGTCCCGTCGTCGCAGCGGATCACATCACCCACCTTGGGAACATACCG
>UMAW01005922.1_pt1 | contig 21412 bp, 21 predicted proteins | sample 1963801 | NCBI WGS metagenome assembly UMAW01 (sample SAMEA4835925, study PRJEB28245) | human gut metagenome | biome: gut microbiome; material: fecal sample | place: Denmark | collected 2008 | reverse complement strand
CGGTTCGATTCCTGGTGGCACCACTTTGAAGAAAAGCAAAAAGAAGCAAACTCCTGATTTCCAAAAGGAATCGGGAGTTTTTGTTTTCCCGCAGGACGCAAAAAAGTGCGGAATATGACCGCTTCCGGTGTTCCAAGAGGTGGAGCAGAAAAGGTGGAGCGAAAATCTCCACCGAATCGGATTCTTTCTCACTGATTTGCAATATTTTGCGTATCAAGAAAATGTGGATGGTTTCTTACTTTTGTCCAACAAAAAACTGTAGGAAAAATGAAAAGAAACTCGTTCAATGTGCTTTTCTTCATCAAGAAAGCCAAACTGCTGAAAAACGGAGAAGCCTCCGTGTGTATGCGCATCACCGTAAACGGTGCGCGAGTGGAAACCAACATCCGCAAGAGCATCGACCCTGCTTCGTGGAACCAGGCAAAGGAATGCGCCCGTGGAAAAAGCCGCAAGGCGTGCGACCTGAACGCCTATATCGAAAATGCGAGAATCAAGCTCCACCAAATCTTCAATGAATTGGAGGAACAACGGCAACCCATTAACGCACGTCTGTTGCAGGGAAAGTTCTTCGGGCAGGACAAAGAGCCGGAAGAAGTCCGCACGCTCATCTATACGATGCAGGAACACAATGACCAATGTCGTGCGCTTGTGGGAAAAGACTATGCACTGATTACCGTCCGCCGTTATGAAAGCTGCAAACGCTATCTTTCAGAACTTATCAAGCAAAAATACGGGAAGGAGGATTTACCGCTGACAGAAGTCAACGGTGAGTTGGTTCGTGCCTTTGAGTTCTATCTCAAAACGGAAAAGTCCTGCCAGCAAAACACTGTCATCCGCTATATGAAATGCCTGAAAAAAATCACCAATCTGGCCTTGGCCAATGAATGGATTGCCAAAGATCCGTTTGTCGGTGTCAAGTTCCATGAAAAGGAGGTTGTACGCGAGTTCCTGACTATAGATGAATTGCTCACCATCTATCACAAGGATTTCCCATTGGAGCGCATCCGAATCGTGCGTGATGTTTTCATCTTTGCAGCATTTACCGGGTTGGCGTTCATTGATGTGCAGCAACTTTCTCCCGAACACATCGTGGAGGACGCAAGTGGCAACCTGTGGATTCGCAAGACACGGCAAAAGACAAAGAACATGTGTAACATCCCTTTGCTTGACATTCCTTTGGAAATTCTCCGTAAGTATGCCGACCATCCCATTTGCCAAAAGAAAAGGGTATTGCTACCTGTTCCCTGCAATCAGAAGATGAACAGTTACTTAAAAGAGATTGCCGACTTATGTCTGATAAAAAAGAACTTAACCACACACGCCGCGCGGCACTCGTATGCAACCTCGGTCTGCCTCGCCAATGGTGTGAGCATAGAGAATGTAGCTAAGATGCTTGGTCACTCCAATATAAAAATGACACAACACTATGCACGTGTACTAGACAGTTCCATTCTGCGTGATATGAGCAATGTACGGAATGTACTTTCTAATGCAAGGTAAGAGTTATGGACAGGGGAATTATTACAATCAGTGAAAACGGGGCGGTCACGATGCCGACCGCTCCCGTTTGGATGACGCAGCAGGAAATGTGCGATGCGTTCAATGTGTTCGGCTGTTATGTCCGCAAGGCTGTACACTCCATCTACAAAAACATGGAACTGCTGGAAAGCGAAACGATGCGTCATGTCAGGCAGGACGGCAGGATTTGCTATGATGTGTACAGCCTTGAACTGGTGATAGCCGTTTCCTTTAAGTTGCGAAGCCGAGAGAGTATGGCTTTCAGGCGTTTCATCATGGGCTGGTTGGCTATGAAAAACAGACAGCCCATTAACCTTTTCTTTTCGCTCTCCCCGTCACGTGGTAAGGGAACGGAAAATTGAATCGGATTCAAACGGCGTATGAGCTACCCTCAGACGGCGTGTAAGGCTGCCTCTTACACCGTTTGAGGGTAGCTCCGTTTTACATGGGATTTCCGTCAGCCTATCTGAACGCTTCCCGGTAATTGTCGGCAAGCATCCGCTCGATGTCCGATTCCCTGTACAGAATCTTGCCGCCCAACTGGTAATAGGCGATTACGCCGTTGTTGCGGTAGTTCTGCAAGGTGCGGCGGCTCACTTTCAACCGTGCCGACACCTCCCTGTCCGTCAGGAAGCGTTCACCGCCCAATGTCGGACGGCTGTTTGCCATGAAGCTCTCGATACCGTCCAGCAGACGGTCAAGGCTGTCGCCGAACCCGGTGACAAGCGCATGGTTCTTGGTAATCATTTTACTCATGTCGTTGCGGATTTAGGTTTGTTCCCCACAGGCTTGACGATGCGCAGCACATCCTCCGGCCGGTAAAACACCTTGTGGTTTATCTGCGAATAAGCCAGCGTGCCGTTGTCACGTAGTGCCTGTAAGGTGCGTGGACTGATGTTCAACTGCTGGCAGACCTCTTGATTGTCCAGCCATCGGTTTAATGATTTGCCGCCCTGCTTGGCAAGGATCTCGTTCACACGGTCTGAGAAACGGCAGAACTTCGCCGACATTTCCTCAAACGCCTCTTTCTGAAAAATCAATACTTCCATTATCGATACTGTTTTTAAGGTTTATACTCGGTTTTGGGAGCAAAGTAAATGGACATTGTGCATCAAACAATGGGTTGGCACTATGGTGGCAGCTTGTGGCATTTTATATGCCTCATCTTCTACATTTCGGAAATCTTGCTCTATTTAGTAAGTAAAGTAAGAACATAGCCGGGAAAGTCTATCGTCTTGCGCTTTCGTGAAAGTACTTAATGTTACAGTAGCATTTTATTTGTACAAATGTTATCTGTTATTTTAGTACTCTATATTGTCCAGGTGTCATACCTGTTTTTTGCTTAAAATATTTACCAAAAAAGGATTGATTGGGGAAATTCAATTTATAAGCAATCTCTTGTACATCCATTTTTGATGATTTGAGCAAAACTTTTGCCTCTAATATTACATATTCTGCAATCCATTCTCCTGCATTTTTTCCGCTAACATCTTTTACTATAGATGACAAGTATTTGGGGGTTATGCACATTTTGGATGCATAAAACGAAATGCTTCTTTCTTTTTTAAAGTATTGAGTAACGAGTGATATGAAATTGCTAAAATACTCTTGTTTTCTTGAATTTGGGATTTCTTCTATTTTATGACAGCTAAAAATACCGCTTATTTCATAGAATAACACTTTCAATAAGTTTTGGGCAATTTCCTTTCGATATGGTGCATCTGCCAGCTTTACTCTTTTTTTGAGCAAAGAATAATACTCTATTAACCTTTCCAGCTCATCATTGCTAAGTGTGGTACAAGGGTGTTTGATGACATAAAAGAAGAAAGTTACTATACTTTCTACTTCGTTTAGAACATCATCTATAAATGATGGAGATATAACGATGAATAATCCTTTGAAATTGTCACTGCGCTCATGATACTGTATGATATGTTCTGACATGAGTACAACCAACTGGCTACGGATAATATTGTATTCCTTAAGGTTTATACTTATCCTCGCTTGCCCTTCAAGACATATGGCTATGACGGCAGGTTCAATTCTTGTTGGATAGCGGAACTGAGAGATGTCGCGAAGATTGTCAGATATGGCAAATTCATTTCCTATAAAGTCGAATTCGTCACGACCATTGGCTGTTTCGATATTGATTCTTCTCATATGCATAACTCTTACAAATTTTCCTTTTAGAACAAAATTAAAAATAATTATTCGTATAAAGCGATATGCTCAGATATTTTTTCGACCATCAGAACATTATCATCGGAAAAAGGGGCTAAGCTAAATCAATTCTTATTGCGAATTTTGCAATCAAATAAAAACAAAAGAATAATGAAGAATTTATTAACTCTATTTGAAGTATGTGCAATCTTGTTGAATACAAGCTGTTCTGACAAGGGAAAAACTAATGATGCCGACAAAGATATAGGCATTCTTGTGCAAACAACCATTATCCGTGAGCAAGCCATGCCCTCAGTTTATGATTATGTAGGTACCATAGAAGAAATAAATGGTGTAATGTTGAGTTTTGAAGTAGGTGGCAACATTAAAAGTATGATGGCCAATTCTGGTCAAAAAATAAAACGCGGTGAACTTTTAGCATCATTGGAACCTTCTGAAATGCGCCATGCTTACGAAGCGTCATGTGCTGTATTAACACAGGCGGAAGACGCTTATAAACGGTATGGAGAACTTTACAGGAAAGGAAGTCTGCCCGAAATACAATGGGTGGAAATAGAGAATAAGTATAAACAGGCTGTTTCGGCCGAGAAAATGGCACGGAAGAAATTGGAAGATTGTGAACTTTATGCTCCATTTGATGGAGTAATTGCCGAGAAAAGAGCGGATATAGGAATGAATGTACTGCCAAGCCAACCTGTATTCAAATTGGTCAATGTTCAAAATGTAAAAGTAAAAATAGCTGTGCCGGAGAAGGAAATTTCATCCATTAAGTTAGGACAGTCTATTCTTTTTACCGTAGATGCATTAAATAATCGTTCATTTGAGTGTGTAGTAACGGAAAAAGGGGTTATGGCCGACCCTATATCACATACATACGAAGTAAAAGGAGAAGTGTCTAATACGGATGGTACGCTTATGCCGGGTATGGTCTGTCAAGTTGCATTAAGCTCACATGATAAAGAAACTTGCATTATTGTGCCCATTCACGCAATCCAAGTCAAAGAAAACGGCGAAAAGTTTGTATGGCTTGAAAATGACGGGGCAGCTAAAATCTGTCCTGTAGAAACGGGTGTATTATGTGGTGATGGAGTGATTATAAGTCAAGGACTTCATAATGGAGACAAAGTAATTGTTAATGGCTATCAGAAAATTAGTGAGGGCATGAAAGTTTTTGAACCATGAAAAAGACAGGTGTTATAGAAGGTGCGATGCATTATCATAAGATAGTGCTGTTAATAGTGGGCATATTAGTATTTATAGGCATGTATGGACTGTACAAAATGCCTAAGCAAGAATTTCCTACATTCACTATCCGACAAGGAGCAGTAGTAGCCGTTTATCCCGGCGCAACATCTTATGAAGTGGAAGAGCGAGTGGCAAAACCATTAGAAAATTTTATATTTTCTTATAAAGAAGTCAACAAGAAAAAGACGTACTCGCAAAGCCAAGATGGAGTAGTCATTGTTCTGATAGAATTGAATGATAACATAAAAGATAAAGATGCTTTTTGGTCAAAATTTAAGCATGGTTTGGCCGCATTTAAGACACAGTTACCATCCGGAGTCATCGCTTTGCAAGCAAAAGACGATGTGGGTGATACTTCTTCTATATTAATAACATTGGAAAGTGAACAAAAGACATACAGGGAATTAGAAAAATATCTCGAAGAATTAAAAAATAGATTACGCAGGATTGATGCAGTTTCAAACCTCCGTAGCTTCGGATTGCAAAACGAGCAAATAACCGTGTATTTGGATCAGAATAAAATGGCTCAATATGGGATAGGCTCGTTTTCTTTGTTGGCCAATTTGTTCGCACAAGGTTTTACAACCATGAGCGGGAACATCGACAACAGCCGTTTGGTAGCTCCTATCCATGTGACCGATTCTTATAATAGTGAATACGAAGTCGGTGAACAAATTGTATATTCTGACCCGAAAGGACATATCATCAGGCTGAAAGACATAGCCCGTATTGTCCGTGAATATCCCGACATGGATAGTTATATTAAGAATAATGGTAAGAAATGTATCCTTCTTTCCATAGAAATGCAAGATGGAAGCAATATTGTGGAAATGGGGAAATCCGTTAATAAAGTATTGGAAGACTATAAGCAGGAATTGCCCAAGGACGTACAGATGTTCAGTATCACAGACCAGAGCGAAGTTGTAAATGATTCCGTAAACAACTTCTTGCGTGAACTTTTGATTGCGGTCATTTCTGTTATCATTGTTGTAATATTACTGATGCCTTTCCGTGTTGCGTGTGTATCAGCCATATCTATTCCCATTACTATTTTCTGTGCACTTGCATTATTTTACCTTTTCGGGATAGAATTGAATACAGTGACATTGGCGGCTCTCTTAGTAACCTTAGGTATGGTCGTGGATGATTCCATAGTCATTATTGACAATTATATGGAAAAGTTAGGTCAAGGTATGACACGTTGGCAAGCAACTATAGCTGCACCAAAAGAGTTCTTCATGTCCGTAATGTCTGCAACATTGGCCATAAGCATTACATTTTTCCCATTCCTCTTTACCATGCATGGAATGCAATTAGATTTTATTCTATCTTTCCCGTGGGCCATATCTATTATTTTAGGAATATCTCTATTAGTGGCATTGCTTCTTACTCCGTGGCTGCAATACAGTTTTATACATAAAAGCCTAAAGACAGAGAATAAAAAAAGAAAGACCCCACTTGATTTTTTGCAAGAGGGATATGGGTGGTTACTCGCCAAATGTTTTGCGCATCCATATATTACTTTATCTATTGGAGGATTATTGGTCATGGTTGGCGGAGCAATTTTTTTCCTTCTTCCGCAACGCCTGATGCCCGTCGCCGACCGGAATCAATTTGCCGTAGAGTTCTATCTTCCTAAAGGGGCATCCATAGAGCAGACTGCGATTGTTGCTGACAGCATGGAGCATATATTGCGCAAAGACAACCGCGTTATTTCGGTCACTTCCTTCATAGGGCAAGGCTCTCCGCGTTTTCACGCCACATACGCACCACAGCCGGGAGGAACAAATTTTGCCCAATTCATCGTCAATACGAAAGGCAACAACGAGACAGAAGATATATTGGACGAATATGCTGACAAGTATGCGGATTTCTTCACCAATGCCCGTGTAAGGTTTAAGCAGTTAGATTACAGCGATGCAGCGTATCCGATAGAAATCCGTTTGACAGGAGACAATCTGGATTCACTGCGTCAAGCCGCCGATACGGTGATGAAATATATGAACAGAAATACAAATCTCAAATTGGTGCGTACAAATTATGAAGAGCCATTACCGGGAGTCACCATACGTCCGAAGCAAGATGAATGTAGTCGTTTGGGAATGAATAGAGCTTTGTTACAAACGAATCTTGCCATTCACTTCGATAAAGGCATCCCTTTGACAACCATGTGGGAAGGAGATTATCCTGTTGGTGTCATACTAAAATCAGACAGGGATAAAGAAATTAATTTTAGCGATTTGCAGAATGAATATATCCCGGTAATGGGTGGTACGACCTCAGTCCCTTTACGGCAGTTGGCTGATATCGAACCGGATTGGACTCAAGGGACAATCGTAAGAAGAAACGGCGTGCGCACTCTATCTGTTGTGGCAGAGCCAAAACAAGGATGTAATGCTACCCAACTTAACCACGAAGTGCTTGACGAACTACAGAGGACTGAACTTCCACAAGATGTAACCATGAGTTTAGGAGGAATGGCAGAAAAGGATGCGGAAATACTACCAATGGTTGCAGCAGGACTGGTGGCATCCATTTTGATAATTTTCTTTATTTTACTTTACCACTTTAAGAAAATAGGGATGGCTGTTCTCAACTTGTCTTCGATTGCCTTGTGCATTTTTGGAGCAGCCATTGGAATGAAAATTATGGGTTTTGAAGTGAGTTTGACATCTGTTTTAGGCATTGTCAGTCTGATGGGTATTTTAGTGCGCAATGGCATTATCATGCTTGATTATGCCGAGGAATTGCGCAACAAGGAAAACATGACAGTCCGTGAAGCGGCTTACCATGCCGGTCTCCGACGGATGCGTCCTATCTTTCTGACTTCCGCTGCGGCATCTGTAGGCGTGTTGCCGATGATTATGGAACGGAGTGCGTTATGGGCACCAATGGGAACTGTGATATTCTTCGGAACATTAATTTCAATGATATTAATTTCTACCATTCTGCCAATAGCCTATTGGCTTGTATTCAAGAAACAAAATAATAATAGTTTTATATCAGCATAACAATGAAACATTCAATTATACTCATCGGTTTGTGGTGTATGGTAGCTTTTAATGCGTTTCCACAACATATACTCACCATTGATGACTGCCATAAATTGGCCTTATCAAACAATTATTCGCTTAAAATATCCCAAAACAATGTGATGGCCGCTAAAGAAGAACAGCATCAAGCATTCACCAACTATTTTCCTGTTGTAAGTGCTACGGGAGTAGCTTTTCAAGCGGACAAAGGTATGGCGAAACTTTCCGTAACGCCGGATATGAGTTTGAAGATGTTGAAAAATGGCAGGGCAGGCAGCATTACTGCCGTACAACCGGTATTTACAGGAGGACAAATTGCTAATGGCAACCGTCTGGCAAAACTCGGTGTGGAAGTAAACCGTTTGAAAAAGGAGCAGACCGAGAAAGAAATAGCCTTGACTGTCGAGCAATATTTTTGGCAGGTAGTTGCATTACAAGAAAAGTTGAAAACAATCCAGTCTGTGGACACAATGCTAAACAGTTTATGCCATGATGTGACAATTGCTGTTTCTGCTGGAATTGTCAATAGAAACGATTTGTTGCAGGTACAGTTAAAGAAAAGCTCCATTGCAGTAGATAGTATAAACATAGGAAACAACATAGAGTTGGGAAAAATGTTATTGGCGCAATATATCGGACTTGAATATTATGACTTTGATTTGTCTTATGATATGGCCTACAACCTTCCTGCCCGTATGCCGGATAGCCTCTATTTTCCTCCCCTTTCTGCACTTCCTCAAACAACAGAATATACTCTGCTTCAAAAAAATGTTGAAGCAAACAAACTAAAAGTGCGAATGGCGATTAGCAAGAATTTGCCAAAGATTAGTGTGGGCGCGGGATATATGTACCATAATTTCTTAGACACAGACCGTTCTTTCGGCATGATATTCGCATCTGTGGCTATTCCCATTTCGAGTTGGTGGGGAGGAAGCCATGAAATAAGGAAACAGAAGATTCAAGCAATAAATGCGGAATACAGGATGCAAGACCAATCTCAAAAACTCCTAATTAGAATCCAACAAGCATGGAATGATTTGGAAAATGCGTACAAACAATTGAGCATAAATTATGCTTCAATAGAACAGGCTAAAGAAAACCTCCGTTTGAATACTGATTATTATCATGCAGGTACGGTTAAGATCAATGATTTATTAGAAGCCCAATCCTTATACCAACAAAGTCTTGACAAATATACAGATGCTTATTGTGTTTATCGAGTAAAAACCGTTGAGTACATGCAAGTTACAGGTAAAAAATAATAAATTGTTAATTATGAATAAGAATAAAATCGGAGAAAATGCCGGCATCGTCTGGCGTGCGCTACATAACAATAAGTGTTCTTGGGAAGAACTTGTAAAGGTCACAGAATTAAACCCGCTGGAGCTGGCAGCCGCTATCGGTTGGCTGGCGAGGGAGGATAAAATCCGTTTCTCGCCGGAACGGGGCATCATGTACTTCGAAGTGTATCATGAATGTTATTACTGACCGGAAGGCAAGCATGACGCGACAGAATTTACGAATGAGAATCCTTTTCGGGTACATCATCTTAATGGCGGTCATTAGCAGCATGGCCGCTATATTGATGCATGAGCGCAAACGAATGCGGGAGATTGAATCGGAAAGTGTCGAGATATGTAGGATACGTCAGGACATAAATATGGTCCATTTATATATTACAGGACTTTCCCTGTCGGGTGAAAGTGTTATCGGTTGGAAAGAGGTGGACTATCTGCGCTACCATGCACAACGGTTGCAAACGGACAGCCTGTTACAGTCATTGAAATCTTATTGTAATGATTTTGTCCACCCGGAACAGATAGATAGCCTGCGTTTTATGTTACAAAGCAAGGAGGAACATCTGCGACACATCATGTCAGTATTTGAACGGCAGGAAGAAGCCGACAGCCTTTTGGTGAACCACCTGCCAGAAGTAGCGAAACGTGCAACCCGTGTACGAACCATACAACAGAAGAAAAAAGGCATCGCAGGCTTCTTTGGAAGCAAAAAGACCGTGCAGGTACTTCCGTCAGCCCAAGAACTGCACGAGTTCAGCGACAGCCTGATTGCCCTGCAACGGAAACAAGAGGCAGAAATGTACGCATACGCCGATAGTCTGCGTACACGCAACCGGACATTGAACACCCAATTGAACCATCTCGTTAGTGACTTTGACAGGAAAGCACAAGCAGCTTTTCAGCAACGGGAACAGGAAATAGTAAAAGCACAACGTCTTTCCGTCCGTTTGTACACAATTACTATATTGACAGCTATCATTCTTTTGTTCTTGTCTTATCTCACTATCCATAGGGAACTGAAACGCAATGCGGACGAGAAAAGGAAACGTGAAGAACTTATCGGCAAATTACAGGATAGCAACGCCAAGAACGAGGAACTTATACGCCTGCGGCGCAACCTCATACAGAACGTAAGTCACGAACTACGTACACCTCTGACTGCCATCATCGGAAATGCGGAACTTCTGTTGAACGATGACAACAGGGACAGCCGTGTGCATCATGCGGAAACGATAAAGGCTTCGGCAGGACGCATGGCATCCATGCTGAACAGTCTTCTGGACTATTTCCGGCTCGACAGCAGGAAAGTGACAATCCTGTCCCAACCATTCAAACTAAGTCTGATAGCGGACACTCTCGAAACGGAGTTTGCCACGCAAGCCAAGTCGAAGCATTTGACTTTGGTAGTCCGCAACTATGCAAGTGAAATAGTGAACGGCGACAAGAACCGCATTTTGAGCATTGACGGCAACCTGCTTTCCAATGCCGTCAAATTCACGGACAATGGTACCGTCACACTGACAACCCGATACAAAGACGGCGTGTTTACGCTGACGGTGGAGGATACGGGCACGGGCATCAGTAATGAACAAAAGGAACGGATATTCGATCCCTTTGAACGGTTGGGCAATGCCGCCACGCAGGACGGTTTCGGATTGGGGCTTTCCATCGTGAAACGGCTTGCGGAACTGATGGACGGGCATATATCGGTGGAAAGTGAAAAGGGCAAAGGCAGCAGGTTCATTGTCAGCCTGCCGTTGGTCATAACAGATGGAACTACCGCCAATACAAGAACATCCGTTGAGCCAAACAGCTTATCCGTGTCCGGCTGTTCCATACTGGTGATAGACAATGACCTTGTGACGCTCGGCATGATACGGGATATGCTTGTGCAACACGGTGCAAGCTGTGATACTTGCCTGACGGCGGAAGAACTGACAGACAAGATGAGGGGCAAGGATTATGACCTGCTGATAACCGATTTGAAGATGCCGGAGGTGAACGGCTACGAGGTGCTGGAACTCTTACGCACATCCGACATAGGCAATTCCCATACCATCCCTATTGTGGCGGCAACGGCGGCAGGCTTCATCACGGAGGAAGAACTGAAATCGGCGGGTTTCACCGCCATGCTCGGCAAACCGTTTTCCATCAATGAATTGCTAAACGTGGTAAGCAAATGTGCCGATAAGGAGAACAGGCAACAGCCCGACTTCTCGGCTTTGCTCGCCTTCGGCGACAAACGGCACACGCTGGAACGGCTGATAGCAGAAACGGAGAAAGAAATGAACGAAGTACGCAAGGTTGCGAAAAATAAGAACATGAGAACATTGGACGACTTGGTACATCACCTTAGAAGCTTGTGGATGCTGATGAAATCCGAACAACCGTTGCAGGAATTATATGCCGTAATTCACAGCGATAATCCAACAGATGGAGAAATAGCCCATGCCGTTGATGCAGTATTGGCACAAGGCAAACTGATTGTGGACTTGGCAAGAAAGGAGATGGAACGATGGGAAGAATAATCGTTGTGGAGGACAACCTTACTTTTTCCGGCTATGTATGCAGGCTGTTGGAAAGTAAGGGATTTCAGACCATCAGTGCATCCACCTGCAACGGAGCACGCAAACTGTTCGCCAAGATGTGCGAGGGCGACATCGTGCTCGCCGACCTGCGTTTGAACGATGGTGATGGCATCCTATTGTTGGAGGAACTTCGCAAACAAAGGAAACGCAATCCTTACATCGTCATGACCGATTATGACGAAGTGCCCACTGCCGTCCGGTCGATGAAGTCGGGTGCGGAGGACTATATCCCTAAAAAGTTGTTGGAAATGAGCCTGCCTCCACTCCTGAAAATCTTACATGAAAGGATGGAATGGCACGAAACACCCATTTATGAACGGCAGAGCGCGGCTTTCCGTGAGATAGACCGCAAGATAAAATTAGTCGCGCCGACAAGCATGAGCGTACTGGTATTGGGCGAAAACGGCACGGGCAAGGAGCACGTTGCGGAGAAAATACATGCGATGAGCAAACGGTCGGGCAAGCCCTTTGTGGCGGTGGACTGCGGCTTGTTGTCAAAAGAACTTGCCGCATCAGCCCTGTTCGGACACGAGAAAGGCGCATTTACGGGTGCGGAAAACAAGCGGAAAGGCTATTGGGAGGAAGCGGACGGAGGCACGCTGTTCCTTGACGAAATAGGCAACCTGCCGTTAGAAGTGCAACAGATGATGCTGCGTGCATTGGAAAGCAAACGGTATAGCCCCATCGGAAGTAGCAAGGAAAAGGCAGCGGATGTGCGTATTATCGCCGCCACCAACGAGGACTTGCAGGCCGCTATCGCCGAAAAACGTTTCCGTCAGGACTTGTTACATAGGATTAAGGAATATACGTTGAACATACCTCTGCTTCGCGAATGCCGTGAGGACATCATGCCGCTGGCGGACTTCTTCCTTGAACTTGCCAACGAGGAGTTCGGCAAGCAAGTGAAAGGCTTTAATGCGGAAGCAAGGAGACGGATGCTTGCCTATTCGTGGAACGGCAACGTAAGGGAGCTGAAAGGTACGGTACGCTCGGCAGTGCTGTTCACTGACGGGGATATGATAACGGCTGACAAATTGGAATTTGAAGAACCCATGTTGTCCGGCAAAACATCATTGTCCTTGAAAAACGAAGAAGCGGAAAAGAAACAGATAATCCGTGCTTTGGAACAGGCGAAAGGCAACCGCAAGTTGGCCGCGGTATTGCTCGGCATCGGACGTACCACACTGTACAATAAGATAAGATTGTATAGCATAAAGTACAAGGAATAGACCAAGAACACCGCAAGGTTTGAACAGGTTGTCTGACTTCGGAGAGGCAACCCAGCGGCAAGGCTTACGAGAGTAACCCGCAAGGTATGTTTTGAATAATTCAAAACATACCTTGCTATTACAAAGAAATCCTTGACGAACAGAGGTATATCACAGCGGAACTTGTCAAGAATGCCGTGAACGGCATCGGACAACACAAGCGAAAGTTGTTGGAGCTGTATCGTGAGTATATGGAAGATTTTGCCAAACGTGTGGGAATCAACCGTGCACCAAGCACTCTGAGAATCCATAAGACATCTTATTGCAATCTTCAGAATTTTATCCGTGAGCATTATGGCATTGAGGACATCTCTCTCAAACAATTGGATTATGCGTTCATCGAAAAGTATGACAATTTCTTGCGTGTGGAAAAGGGATTTTCAGGCATGACCATAGAGAAACACATCATCATGTTGAAAACGATGGCAAGGACAGCAATGGCACAAGGTACAATCCAATACAATCCGTTCGCTTCGTTCTCGCCAGAGAAGGCGTTGAGGAAGCACCGCCATCTGACAACGGACGAACTGCAGAGGCTGATGAACACGCCTATCCGGGAAAAGTTCCTGTGTTTTGTCCGCGACCTGTTTGTCTTTAGCACGTTCACTGGCATCGCATATGCGGATGTGTGCAATCTGAATGTTTCTAATTTGGACACGGACAATCAAGGAAATCTTTGGATACGGTTCAAACGTCAAAAGACAAAAAGTGAGTGTAACATACTTCTCCTTGATGTTCCACGGAGTATTATGAAAAAATACGAGTGCGAACGGAAAAGTAATAAACTTTTCAATATGCCATTCCGTTCCGCCCTGACCAACAACATGCCTAAACTTGCCAAGGTATGCGGTATAGAACATCGGCTTACCTATCATTCGGCAAGACATAATTTCGGGACCCTGATTACTCTCTCTCAGGGAGTTCCGCTGGGAACCGTATGCCAAATGATGGGACACAAGAGCAAGAGCACCACACAAATCTACGCCCGACTGACCCATCAGAAAGTGGACGAGGACATGAAAAAACTGACACAGCGCATTGGCAACAAGTTCCGTATGCCGGAATGGAACAAGGATAAGGAAAACATCAAAAACATACATTATGGACAGGGGAATCATTACCATCAGTGAAAACGGGACGGTCACAATACCGACCGCTCCCGTATGGATGACACAGCAGGAAATGTCCGATGTGTTCAATGTGTTCGGCTGCGACATTCGCAGGGCTATCCGTACCATCTACAAGAACATAGAGTTGTCGGAAGAAGCAACGATGCGGCATGTCAGGCAGAACGGCAGGATTTACTATGACGTGTACAGCCTTGAAATGGTAATAGCCATAGCCTTCAAATTGCGGACTAAGGAATGTATGGCTTTCAGGCGGTTCATCATGGAAAAACTCTTCTGTTCAGCCAATAGAGGGAATCCCGTCCATTTGTTCTTTTCGCTATCCAGTACCCATCCACGATGCACGTGTTAGGGTGAAGTAAGCAAAAACGACCTTTTGTAAAGAGCAAGCCGATGGCGGAAAGGTAACTGCTCGACCATCGGCTTGCTCTGTTTTTGCACGTGTCAAATCACGTATCCAAGCGGTAGGCGTTCCGATATCCGCTCATCACCATCTTTTCGACATCGGACTCCTTGTACAGAATCTTGCCGCCCAACTGGTAGTAGGCAATCATCCCGTTATTGCGGTAGTCCTGCAAGGTGCGGCGGCTCACCTTGAGCCATGCCGACACCTCCTTGTCCGTCAGAAACTGTTCGTTACTTGGCGAAGCCTTGCTGTTTGCGCCCATTCTCTCGATGCCTTGAAGCAGGGCATCCAGCTTTCCGATAAAGCCGACTTCCAATTCTTTGTCGGCAAAAATCAACTCATTCATAATATACAGTATTTACAATGGATTTAGTGGTACATTAAATTCTACTTGTCAAATGATTCTGCCACGCCATGCGGCATCCTTGCGTCTGTCCTCCACGAGCCGGACAATACTTTGAACGTCCTCCGGCTTGTAGAAAATCTTATGCCCGATTTGTGAGTAAGCCAGCGTTCCGTTGTCGCGGAGCGTCTGCAAGGTGCGGGGACTGATGCGCAACTGCTGGCAGACATCCTGGTTGTCCATCCAACGACTGAGTTTCCCTTTTTCATGCTTACCGATGATTTCATTCACCCGGTCGGACAACTGGTTGAGCTTGCCGACCATTTCCTCATACTTTTCTTTCGAGATAATCACTGCGTTCATTCTTTATCTTGTTTTTGTTGTTAATAATCCGTTTCGCCTGCAAAGTAAAACCAGTGTCAGCATTTAACAATGGCTTTGCAATGAGGCGGCAGCTTGTGGCAGCAAGTGGTAGGGAGTGGCGTTGTCCGCCGACCTGTAACGGCTGTTCCAAGCATCCGCGATACAAAGGAAAGCGAAACCCGGCATAATCCAATCACTTCATACCTGCGTGGCAGCATTTGGCGTCGGTCTGGTAGCCTCTGGCGTTCTTCAAATCTCCAAGCGGCTATCAGGGCAACCAACATCACCCCGTACTTCATCCTACATCAAGTCCGGCCTCATGGTGGATGAAGTCCGACCTTATCCTATATGACATCCGAACTGATGCCACATCCTTTACGGACTCCTCCTGATGGCAAATCGGCGCAATATCCACCGCAGGCCTAATGCGTATAATGCAAATCCATACAATGTTGCCACACCAAACCCAATCGTTTGACAGCCCGTAATGTATCTGCTTCCTTTGCGGTCGATAATCGATCAAATGTGCGCACTGTGACCACTATTGTTAAACATTTAATTCAAACAAGTATGAAAAAGAACGTAAGCAATCAGTCAATGGATGCAACATTGCAAAGATTTTTGGGAAACCTGTCAAGCAAGGAAACACCGAAGTCGGAACCGCAGCCTGCCGACACGCAGGAGCAGGTAAGCGAGGCTGTACAGAAAACAGTTAATGAACCTATGCCGGAACAGACGGATGAAACTCCGCAAACGGTACGCCGCGTCAGCGGCAAGCAACGCCGGGCATCATTGGAGGAATACAAGGAAATCTTCCTTCCCGTTCCGTCCATCGAAGACCGCAAGCCCGTATTCCTCAGCCGCAACACGCGCGATGCCCTCGACCGCATCGTCCGCATGTTTGGTGAACGCAGGATGAGCGTGTCGGGACTGGTGGAGAACATCGCCCTGCAGCATCTTGCCACCTACGGTGAGGACATCGAGGCTTGGCGTAAACTCTGAGAATTAAGAGACGAATTGACGGGATGTAGTTTGGAGTTACCCTGAACCTGTCCAACGGAGTTTTGAGGGGAGCAAGTTTGTGTTTCGGGCATACCGAAACCACCTGCTCCCACTCTCAAAAACTCGTGGAAGCCGCATCCCGTTGGTCTAATCAGTATCAACATTATAAACATTAGAATTTGAATCTTACAGATGGAACAACAGCAAAAATTTAGTAGAAGAAACAAGGTCGGTCGCCCCAAGAAGGAGGCGGCAGACAAGCTGAAATACCGTCTCACGGTGAAGATGGCGACATCGGACTACTACACCCTGAAAGGCAAGGCTCGGAGCGCGGGCATATCTGCCGGGGAATTCCTGCGCGAGTGCATGAGAAGCTGCCATGTGAAGGAACGGCTCACACCGGAACATACGGATTATGTCCGCAAGCTGTGCGGTATGGCGAACAACCTGAACCAGCTTGCGCACAAAGCGAATGCCGCAGGCTTCGTCACGGTGAGAATGGAGTGCCGCGTGCTCGTGGCACGTATCGAGGAATTGCTGAACCTTATCCTCCTATGATAGCCAAAATTGTCAAGGGTAGTAATTTCAGTGGTGTGGTGAACTACATTCTTGACAAGGAAAAGGATGCCAAAATCCTTATCTGTGACGGCTTGTTTTCAGAAAATAAGGACAAGATAGTCATGAGTTTTGAGGCGCAGTCAGGGATGAATCCGAGGGTGACGAAGCCTGTCGGACATATTGCACTGGCATTCTCCAGAGAGGACGAACACCGCCTTACCAACCGAACAATGGCAGGAATTGCATTGGAATACTTGGAGAGGATGGGTATAAAGGATACACAGGTTCTTGTCGTGCGCCACTTTGACAAGGAGCATCCACACGTGCATATCGCATTCAACCGTATCGCTAATGACGGCAGGACAATCAGCGACCAAAACGAGCGGATACGTAGCACACGCATCTGTAAGGAACTGACACGGAAGTACGGTCTGTACGTATCCGAAGGCAAGGAAAAGGTGAAACTGCATCGGCTGAAAGAGCCGGACAAAACCAGATACGAACTTTATTTTCTCCTTAAACCGGAAGTTTCAAGATGCGGCAACTGGCGGCAGTTAGCTGCTAATCTGGTTAAACAAGGCGTGGAAATGCAGTTCAAACACAAGGGCAAGTCGGACGAGGTGCAGGGTGTCGTATTCTCCAAGAACGGCTATTCGTTCAGCGGCTCCAAGATTGACAGGCAATTCAGCTATTCCAAGATAGACGAGGTTCTGAACACCAACAGGCAGGAGGAACAGCAAAGGATAATGACGGGCAATCAAGTTTCCGAACAGCCGACACCACAATCAGAAGTGATGGGCAACGATGATTTGTACAGTGGTTCCATAGGCTTGCTCATGCCGAATGCTACAAACGGGCAGGCAGATGAGAACTATTTTGAGGAACAGTTAAAACGTAAGAAAAAGAAACAACGTAAAATCAGTTTATAAACATGGATAATAACGAAGTGTATGCGCTTTTTGAGGACATCAAAAGTGGCTTAAAGAGTATAAACAGCAAATTGGAGAATACTCCAAAAGTAAGCAACAACCAGTCAGACGGACAGCCTCCGGCAATGGATTTGGCTCCCATAAAGGAATTGCTGAATACTTCTGCCAAAGAAAACCGGGAACAGACTAAAGCCATACTGACCAAATTCGGAGAGGCGGAAGTCTACACGTCAAACCGGATTCTGAATCTGTTGCGTGACTTGAAAGAATCGTTTACCCGAAGTGTTAACGGACAGGTGAACGAACCGCAGGAACATATCCACCGCCACAGCTTCGACATCAAGTCAAGCAAGGTGTTTTCCTTTTTAGTCGGCATGGGTGTCGTTTGCGGTCTATCCATCTGGGGCAACATCGAACTTTGGCAGTCCAGATGTCAGTATGCGGACGATGCGCTGAAGTTCCGTGCCATCCGCTCGTGGGGAGGATGCAGTCCCAAAGAGATTCTTTGGCTGAATGATGTGTTCGACATTCACCGTGACGAAAAGTCCATTGAATGGATACGCGGACAGGCTGACGGTTACGACAAGGATTTGAAAACCGTATCCGACAGCCTGATGCAGGAGAGTTTGAAGGTAAGACAAGTGAAAAATAATAGAAAGCAAAGTAGATGATACGTATAAGACACTTGATACGACCTCCATAGGCACAATTACAATATAAAAATGGAAGATTCTTGCTAAGACTTTGTTTTATTTTCATTGTTAATCACTAACTTTGCAAATATCATCAATCAATTATCGCAGATTTGCAATATAAGCCAAATATGAGAACAGAAAAGATAAACAGACTAAAAATAGTATTGGTAGAACAAGGGAAAACCGGGAAATGGCTTGCTGGACAGTTAGGAAAGAATGAAGCGACAGTTTCACGGTGGTGTTCCAATGTAAGCCAGCCATCTTTGGAAATGCTGATGAAGATAGCATCCATATTAGACATTGATGCGAGACGATTGATTAACAACGGAAAAGACGAATAAAGAATATGGCAAAGAAAAATATACAATCAGTAGAACCTAATATTGCAGATTTAGCCAATGGATGGCTCAAATCATATAAGTTAGATTACAAATTAGAACAAGAATCTCTTAATCCTGAGATAGATAAAGCACTTGCTGATTATTTCACCAAGAATGGTGGTAGCGGAGCTAACCGTCCTGATGCAAAACTATTGTTACAGGATGAAAAGATGAATTATTATCCTGTCCTGATTGAATATAAAGGTTATAAGGATAGATTAGAGAAACTTGATGCTTCCGGACACGTTGAAAACAAGACTTCAAAAAACGAGCCGAATTTTAAAAATATAAATTCTTATGCCGTAAATGGTGCTGTCCATTACGCAAATGCCATTCTACATCTTACAAGTTATACTGATATTATCGCTATCGGCATTACAGGCTACAAAGATGAATTTGGCAAATTACAACATCAGATAGGTGTTTATTATGTTTCTAAAAGTAATTTTGGAATGGGACAAAAAGTCGGAGATTATTCCGACTTATCCTTTTTAGCACCCAAGAATTTTGACGATTTTATTAAGACGGTAGAATCCTTGAATCTTACCCAAGAAGAAATTGAGAAAATCAAAGAGCAGCGGGAAAGAGAAATATCAATTAGCCTGACTCGACTTAACAACGACATCTATCAGAATGAAAAAGGTTTAGGAGAAAATGACCGTATTTATTTGGTTGCGGCTTCCATTATTGCCACTCTTGGCATTCCGGGTAAAGTTGCACCTCTTGAGAAGTCTGATTTAAAATCCTCCACTGAAAAAGGTAATACCGACGGAGATATTATAGTAAGAAAAATAAAAGCATTCTTAAATGAAAGGAACTTGCCTGAAGGTAAAAAGCAACTCATTATAAGAACTTTAGAGAACACTCTTACAACTGATAATATCAATAAAGTAGAAAATGGAGAAAGTCAATTAAAAAGGGTATTTACCAAAATTATTGATGATTTGGGCATTTACTATAAGATTGGGCTTACAACCGATTTTACCGGAAAACTTTTTAATGAAATGTATGGTTGGCTTGGCTTTTCGCAAGACAAGCTAAACGATGTTGTACTTACCCCTGCGTATGTAGCCAAACTGTTGGTAAGGCTCGCACGTGTAAATAAAGATTCCTATGTTTGGGATTTTGCCACAGGTTCGGCAGGATTACTGGTAGCTGCCATGAATGAAATGCTCATTGATGCAAAAAACAATATAAAATCGCCTGACGAATTGACTAAAAAAGAATTAGAGATTAAAGCCAAACAGTTGTTAGGAATAGAATTGCTTCCCAGTGTTTATATGTTGGCAATCTTGAATATGATTTTGATGGGCGACGGCAGTTCCAATATATTAAACGAAGATTCTCTTAAGGACTTTGACGGAAATTACGGATATAGCGACAAACAAGACAAATTTCCTGCTGATGCATTTGTTCTTAATCCGCCTTATTCAGCCAACGGAAATGGCATGAACTTCGTAGAAAAAGCTCTCGGCATGATGAACAGAGGTTATGCTGCAATAATCATACAAGGCTCTGCTGGAACAGGTAAAGCAACTGAATACAATAAAAGAATATTAAAACGAAACACTCTTTTGGCAAGTATAAAAATGCCAATTGATTTGTTTGTGGGAAAATCAAGTGTGCAGACATATATTTATGTTTTCCGTGTAAACGAAGCACACAAGAAAGATGATATTGTAAAATTTATTGACTTTTCAAATGACGGTTATACACGTACAAATCGTAAAAAAGCAAGCTGTAACTTACGCGACACAGACCATGCCAAAGGACGTTACGACGAAGTGGTAAACCTCGTGCGCTTCGGAAAAGGAAAACTTCATTATCTTACTGAAAAGGAATATTACGAAGGAACGATAGACCCCGAAAGTGGAAAAGACTGGAATCAGACTGCACCGATTGATACTAAACCCACTTTGGAGGATTTCAAAAAGATTGTAAGCGACTACCTCGCATGGGAAGTGTCAAATCTGCTTAAACGCAAGAACTCGCAGGAGGACGGCTTGGGAAAATAGATTCCCCACTCAACAAGATGCTACAAAAAGTTGAGTGGGGTGAATTTAAAGTAGGTGATTTGTTTGATATACAAAACACAAATAGCTTTAATACCGATGTTCTTATCCCCGGAAATGAATATGATTATGTTACACGTACGTCCCTTAATCAAGGCGTTTTGCAAGAAACAGGTTTTGTAAACTTAGAAAACATCAATCCTGCCGGAACTTGGAGTTTAGGACTTTTACAAATGGATTTCTTTTACCGTCAGAAACCTTGGTATGCTGGACAATTTGTAAGAAAAATCATTCCAAAGATTGAATTGACAGAAAAATCTATCTTATTTTTCACAGCGCTACTAAATAAGTTAAAGAAAAGACTGTTATCAGTTTTAGTAAGAGACGTAGATAATATGTTCCTAACATCCATCATAAACTTACCTGTTAGGAATAATGAGGTTGATTTTTCTTTTATAGATAAATTT
>UMAW01030376.1_pt1 | contig 21794 bp, 23 predicted proteins | sample 1963801 | NCBI WGS metagenome assembly UMAW01 (sample SAMEA4835925, study PRJEB28245) | human gut metagenome | biome: gut microbiome; material: fecal sample | place: Denmark | collected 2008 | reverse complement strand
GGCATTGCCTATCTCTGCAAGTCCTATAATGAGGCACGATTTCTGCATAGAATCTTGGAAACATTGTGAGCAAACGAAATCCGGATTGTTTGCGTTTATGGTTTAAACCATAAATGCCTCGAAGTAAGTTGGGATTCTATCTGTTATTGACACGTATTTTAGAGTCAGTTTGCTATCCTCATCAAATCTTCCATATACCGATACGTCATCGGAGCGCATTCTTGCAGCAACGATATGGCATTGGCATTTTCCGCATACTTCACCCAGTAGGCAAAGCAGTCTGCGAAGTATTCTCTGGCGTTGGTTTTGGCATAGTTCCGCAGCGGCGCGGCGGCAGCTTCTGCACGAAAGAGCTGTTCATGCTCTGCAGGGAATCCCAGCGTCCAATCGAGGAAATGTCCGAATTCGTGGAGCGTCGCGCTGGCCTCCGAGATGTAGATGGTTTTCTGGCTGTAGTTGGAGGCTCCAATGCAGCTCATGTTCAGCTGCTTGCTGAGTTCGCTGATGTAGTCGAAGTCGATACGGTATGTCCAGCCAGCCACCTCAAAGGCGGCAAGCATCGGCTCCGGTACCTGCCGCAGCGCCAGCAGGTAGTCGTTGATGTTGACATCTGCCGCGTTCACTAACGTCACCGGAGCTGCCGGGGCTGTCACGGCGAAGGCTCTGGTCAGGATGGCGTGAAGGAGCATGGCAGCGTCCCTGCGGGTGACGATCTCGTTTGCGTCATCCTCCTCGCCGCAGAGCTGAAGCTCTTTCCCGATGCGGATGCAGTTTTCATGATCGGGCAGCGACACGCCGCCCGCATAGAGTACGCTGTCGTAAACGGGGATCTTGGCTGCGGCAAAGGCGCTTTTGAGCAGCACTCCCCGGCATAGCTGGGTATTGAGCGCGGAGAGTGAGGTTTCGTTCAGCCAGCCCTTCCGATAGGATTGCTCCACAGCGCTTTGGCTCAGATCACTCCATGAGCTGCCCTCGACCTTCACATCATAGGCCCGGCAGAGCATCATCGCCCACTGCCGCACCGTCACCACGCTTTCAAAGCAGTCCGCAGTCTCCGGCACGTCATCAAAGCCTGTGTAGGCAGCGAAAGCAGCGGTGGGCAGGATCACTGCCAGGACAAGGGTGCAGACAGCCAACGCTGTTCTTCTAACGATTATCTTCATAAGTTCCTCCATATTCTTGTTCTTTCTCTGTCCTGTATCCTCCGGTAGAGTAGGCTCTTCTGGATGCGCCATGGTGACGCTACCCTATGGACAGAATTTTGAGAGTAAAAACGTCACAGTCCCCCCTTGGCGGGAGGCTGTGACGTTTTATGCTTTGTCAGCCGATATAAATTGCTGGTGAGACTGCCGTTGGCGCGGCGGCGGTTCCGCTTCTCGATGAGCTGCCTGCGCTCAAGATCTGCCAAGGCCCGCTGGACTGTCCGCGGCGAAAGTCCCAATTCACGGGCAATGGTTTTGATCCCCGGCCAGCAGACGCCGGAAACGTTCGCCCGGTCCCGAAGGTAGATATAGACCGCCTTCTCCCGGTGGCTCAGATGCTCCTCGGCGTAAATGAAGTTGAATTGACTCATCTGCTTCCCTCCATGTTATAGGGATTTTTTGTGCAGCTCCGATGGATGCTGCGAACGAGTTCGCTCTGGTCAACATAGGCAATCTTTCGGGCTGCCCGCTCCGGCATCCGATAGCCGTCCGGGTCAAAGGTGATGCCCCAATCCAGGAAGAGACGCAGTTTGGTGCGCATGGGATGAGTTCCCGTTTTCATCACCACAAACTCTCCCTTGGGGATAGATTTCAATTCATCCGGCGTCATGAGCGCACGCTCCATCATCTGCAAGGACTGGCTGCTCTCTTTCCCCTGACTGACGAAGCCGGACAGTACCGTCCTGCTGCCGAGTGCAGCGGAGAGCGCCTCCGCTGTCTTGCTCTGCGGTGCAAAGCCGCCAAAGATAGTGTCCTGGCAGTTGTCACACACGATTTCCGCGCCCTCTTTTCCGTAGTTCTTTTCCAGTTGGGCAAGGCTCTGGATGATGGGCACTAGCGTCAGACCTCGGGAACGTCCGGCGGAAAACAACGACAGCACGTCAAAGGGCGGCATCGTACCAAATTCATCCGCGTAAATGACCACGCGGTTTTTGAGCCTTCCTCTGTTTTCATCCGCTACGGAGAAGAGCTCGCGCGAGAGGTTTTGGATCATGAGACTGGCGATGAAATTCTTCGTGGGGTCTTCTTCGGGAATGACAACAAAGATGGCGCATTTGCTCGACGCAAAACGTTCTGCGTCGATAGGGTTATCGCGGCAGATGACCTGCTCGAGCTCCGAGTCCAAAAAGGCATTGAGCTTTGAAAGTACCGTCGACATGACGGATGCCATCGCCTGATCCGCCGCCGTCAGCGCCGCGCCCGCCACCCAGCGTGCCTTATGTACAGACGGGAGCATGTCCATCAACACATGAAATCCGTTCTTTCCCCGTCCGCCGCCCGGCGCTGCCAGCAGATCTTGCACCAGCTTGAACGCCGAAACGATGTGGCGCTTCTCTGTGCCGTCCTTTTCCGGCAGGATAAATTCCGCAAGCAGCATGACGATGGCGGCCAGCACACCCTCTGCGCTCTCATAAAAAAAGGCGTTGTCGCCATATTGCGAGGAGCCTTCCGGACTGATGATTGTTTTGGCGAGGATCTTGGCATAGTTCTCTGCTTTCGCCTTGGCAGTGAGATCGTTGGGGCCTCTTTTTGCTCTGTCCATATAGTGGTTCACGAGCGTCAGGAAATTGAAGCCGTCCGAGCGGGTTGGGTTGCGCAGGTCGATGACGGATACCTTGTAGCCGTAATACCGGGAGGCGATGGCACCGTAGTTGCGCGCCAAGTCTCCCTTGGTGTCCAGCGCCAGATAGCTCATGCCGCTGGCGCTGGCGTACTCCAAATTTGCGTATAAAAAATACGCGGTTTTGCCCACGCCGGAAGCACCGATCATAAGGCAATGGATATCATCGCTGTCCACCAGCGCGCGGACATCCCGCTGTTCTTCCATCACATTTTTGATTTTGGAAATTGCTGTTTTCTTTTTCTTCGGCTTTCGCTTTTCTTTTTTCCCTGCTGTAGGACGGCGGAGCCTCTCCAGCAGCTTGTGAGTGGTTTGCGAAATCACACCTCTTTTGGCTCTGCGCTTTCTGCCGCCCATGCTGCCGAGAATGATGCCCTGCACCGTAGGCAGTTCCTCTCCCTTGCGCCAGCGGCGAGGGCGGAACGGGACCACATGATAGGTCGTGTGAATTTCCTTGGGGGTTGCCCAACGTGCCGTTCCGTGCTGACCGTCGCCGACTGTTTTGTTCTTGAAGTTGTTGAGAGAATAATTCTTGGAGAGGAAGGACACTACGAGCAAGAATGCCAGCAGTCCGCCGCCAAGCAGAATCAGGGGCCATACATTTTCGTTCATGTGTCTTTCTCCTTCCTCTCGAATTTGGCGCATAGATCGTCATTCCAATCCTTGCGCGCAGGGCAGAGCCGCTCCACATCCAAGCCCATGTCCTCCAGCGTATCCGTCATACGGTCGCAGGCATCGTTGCCCGCATCATCGTTGTCGAGGCACAGATACACCATGTCCAGTTTCGGATTCTGCCGCAGCCGTTCCAGCACTGGCTGAATAGAAGTTCCGCAGCAGGCAACGTAGCTGTGTTCCTGCCAGCCGTATGGATAGAGGGTAATGTGGGACAGAAGGTCGATGGGCGCTTCGAACACATAGAGGGACTTGTCGGTTCCGTTTTTGTGGAAGCAATGCTCACTTGTGCTGCCCTCGATGTTCATGCGGAAGATTTTCCCGATGCTGTTGGTGCTGCGGATGTGCGCATGCTTTGCTTCGCCGCTGTCATCCAGCCCTACGAAAACACAGTTGTGATGCTTGTCCTCGTAGAGAAGCTTTTCGTGTACGAAATAGGAAATAACCTCGCGGTCAATGTGGCGCTGACGCATGAGGTAGGCATACATACGCCGCATGGTTCCGTAAGGTTCCGGCAGCGCGAAGGGCTTCGGAGCCTCCTTTGCGGGCTTTGCCTGCTCATACGATTTTCCATTCTTTCTGCCCAGCAAAAGCAAAACCGCCTCCTGATAAGGGAGGCGGTAATAACGCTGGACAAAGCTGACGGCATAGCCGCCCTCGCGCGCGGAATGATCAAACCATTTGTTGCCCCGCACGGTGATGCTGGGATCGTTGGGCGTACGGAACTCCCGGCCAGAGCGCACGGGTCGCTCGCCCTGGGCGCGCAGCAGCGACACGAGATCCGTGTTCTGCGCACGTGCTTTTTCCTCCGGCGTGAAATAGATAAATTGGCTCATGATGTTTCCTTTCAGATTGTCGTTCTTTCTGTTGACAATATGTGTTTTATCACATACAATTAATTGTAGAGAAGGCGTGGTGAATGTATGGACTACACGGTGGAATACTACGAGAAGGATGATGGCAGCAGACCTGCTGAAGAATTCATTCTCTCGCAGGATAATAAAATGCAGGCAAAAATATTTGCCGCATTGGAATTGCTCGAAAGCAAAGGTCCCGCCTTGCGTGAGCCGTACTCAAAAGTGCTGGATGACGGGATTTTTGAGGTGCGTGCAAAGCAAGGTTCGGACATCAGCAGGGTGCTTTACTTTTTCGTGGTGGGACGCAGAGTGATCCTCACCAATGGCTTTGTAAAAAAGACGATGAAAACCCCGCTGTGCGAGATTGAACGTGCCAAGCGGTATCGCGCAGACTTTAATCAAAAAAAGGAGGCATGATTTATGGGGAAGAATTTTCGTGAGACTTTGAACGAAAGAATGCAGGACCCTGCGTTCCGTGCGGAGTGGGATGCGCAGGAACCGGAACGTCAGATCATGCGCGCCATTGTTGAAGGCCGTGAGGAAAGCGGTATGACGCAAAAGCAGCTCTCCGACATTACCGGCATTACACAGGCTGATATCAGCAGGCTGGAAAGCGGAACGGCCAATCCATCTCTGCGGACGCTTAAGCGTCTTGCCGCAGGCATGGGAATGGCACTCAAGCTGGAATTCGTTCCGACGCAAACGCAGATCTGACTTCAAAAAAATGCTGCCGCAATTTTGATTGCGGCAGCATTTTTTATCTGAACGTCTGCTCCTCGTGATCATCCGGCTTGTGTCCCATCGCCAGCCGCTTGCGCTGCAATTCCTGTCGGCGCTTGCGGTCGATCTGCAAGCCGCAGTGGATCTGGTCGATCTTGCTGTTGTCCTCGAAGATCCTGCTCATGTGGTGCAGCATCCGCACGACGGTTTCTCTCACCGTGTGGGCATGGTAATCTGCTCCTGCCGGTGCGCTCTCTTTTTGCTGATTGGGGTGATCTGACTGCTGAGAAAAAGCCGGTGCATCTTCAACCGCAGGCGGCGTGGTGCCCTCAGAAGCGGCAGCATCAGAGGAACCGGGATCTTCTGGTGTGGCACTCGCCGCACGGTCAGATTTGGGCTGCGCCGACGCGAGAGATGCCGTGACCTCAGAGTTCTTTGGCGCGGCTTCTGCGGCATCCTTTTTGATGATAGGTCCTTCCTGCGCGGAAGGTGTTCTCCGCACATCCGCGTACCGCTGCCACTCTGCTATCCATTGCAGTGTTTCCTGAATGACCATGTTGCGGACGCTCCGGAACTCCTTTTGCCGGGACAGCGGCAGACGCTTGGGCGGCCGCTGATCGTAGTCCAGACACACCTGCTCGTAGAGCGTCTGCCACGTTTCATAGACGGCGGACACCCGCTCGTCCTTCGCCAGCTCCTCCACGATGGCATCCACGATGGCCTTGACCCTTGGCGGCAGGTAGCCGTAGACCTTTCGGCCCTTGACCGTCAGTAGGCGCTCTGCCAACTCCTCGGTGAGCTGCTCCAGCCGCGCATTATCCATTGAGCCATGCTCCAGCTGCGCGATGCATTCCACCATTGCCTTGCGGGCCTGCACCTGTAGTTCCTGCCGCGCAGTGTCTTTTTGCTGGTAGATGTGCATCCGATCCGCATAATAGATTCGTCTGGCAAAGGCAGACTTCACCTGCCGGATACCTTCCTTCGTGAGATAGCCCTCGCGGGGATCGGTCGAGAACACGATCATGTGAATGTGCACCTGCTTCGGCTTGCGATGAAAGGCGGCATACCAGCGCAGGTTGTCCGATTGGATCTTGTACGCCGCCGCGATGTCGTTGACAGACTCCTTGACCAGCGCCTGCCAGTTTTCCGCGCTGTCGTAGCCAAGCCGCTCCGCGTCCTCACGGCGCAGCGCAATCACCGGCGTCCACACATTTCCGGTGTGCTCCGCCACCTCCCGTACCGCCTGCGCGAGATTTTTTACCTTACCGTTGGCATCCCACAGCCCGTGCTCGCCGTCCTTCTGGACACCGGGGCGGTGGGAGATGTAGTCGATGAAATTTTCCTTTTGATCCAGTGCCTCCAGATAATTCTCCTGCACCTGCTGGATAAACGCGGAGGCGTTGCCCTGGGTGGGGTGATCCAGATATTCCTCGTACTCAATGAGTTCCCAGCAGGAGGGGAAGGACTTCAGCAGCCGTGCGATGAATTCCTGCTGCTTTTTTGTGGCGGGGAGTATACTGCGCTCATCCGCCAGCAGCTCCACGCCGGGACGGGTAGCGACATAGCGAGTACGCTGGGCCAGCTTCGCGGCGTTCTGTCCGCTCTTGAGGTAGGGGGAGATCAGTACGATCCGGGCCATGTGTCATCCGGCTCTATGCGCCGCTGCTGCCGCACCGCGTTTTCAAAACTCACCTGGCCATTCGTGCGCTTCACCTCATCCACGGCGTAGGCCCGCAGTTCCCGCGTGTGAATAGGGTCGGTACGGAAGTGGGCGGCGATGGTGTGGCACAGCATATTCAGTTCCACCGCGCACTTGAAAAGAATGCGGCAGAGCCGATTGTTGTTGTCGTCCAGCGTACCCTGAATGGCGGTGAGGATGGCTTGGGAGATGTAGGCGGTGTTGTCCTCCGTGCCGAGATAGCCCATGTAGAAGCGCAGCGCTTTGTTGATAAACTCACTGCGGTTTTTGCAGTTGCCTGCCTTCAGCTATCCGTCCATGCGCGGAACGAGCCCCGCATCCAGCCAGACAACGGTTCGCTCGATCCTTTTTTCTGTTACTTCACTCATCTGTATGCCTCTCCTTTCTCAAAAGGCGCAATCCCTTGCTGCGCCTGCATTTTCTCCGGTAAGGTTCACCCAAGCCTTGCAAATACGCTCCAAAGGTGCACCTTGCCGAACCTTCAAAAAAGCCCCGCACTGCGGGGCTTTGTGGCTGAGAGGGGCCCGCGCACGGGCACCTCTCTTTATCTTGTTCCACTATCGAACGGGTAAATAAGGGGCAAAAACCTCCGAAACAGGGCATGGTCAGGAGAAAAAACTCCCTCCCCCAAAGGCTCATTTCTCCATCGTCGAAGCCGTATCCACACGAATTTTTCGCACATCGCCCACAAACGCCGCAACGCTCGCTTCAATGGGCTTTGGCGGGTACACACTCCACCCCAGCCCCTAAACGCGCACACAGCGGCACACAGGGCGAACGGTGCGGGGAAACGGGGAGCCCCCTGCGCGGCGCATTTGAAAGCACAAAAATCTGCGCAAAACGCTTTCAAATTCGGGACGGAGAAAAACCGCGGGAGCAGAATAACAGCCGCCAAACTGTGGCTGCCCGCCAAGGGCGGGTTGACGCAGTTCGGCGGCGCCGCGGGCCCGCAGGCACGCGCAGCCTGGACGCTGTTGTTTCCGCAGCTGTGAGTGCTTCAGCCTTGCTGTGCCTGCTTTTGTACCTACAGCTTCATCACCGGCCCCTGCTGCTGTTCCGGTTCCTCGCGGAATTGCTGCGCGTAGTCGTGGAGACTCATGCCGGTCTGCTGTTGACAGTATTCCTCCATCTTGCGCAGCAGGACATCCTGCTCTGCGGCGTTGAGCTGGAAGCTCCAGCTTTCCTCGGAACCGTCGCCCTTGCAGAGCGTCAGCTCCAGTGTGTCGCAGGGTCTATCCTCCGCGATGTCGTAGTTGGCATAGATGTTGAGCCAGTCATCGTTTTTGTCCGTGAGGACGAAGGTGCCGAAGGCAGCATCTACATCGAACTCCGCCTGTACATAAAAATTGAGCTTGCCGTCCGACTCGATGATCTCGTCACCGAAAGAGAAATTTCGCGCGGAGAGATGTCCCGCCGAGGTGATCTCTTTACCGCTCAGATGATCCAGCAGCTTGCGCCACTTATCATCGCTCGACTCGAATTGCGACCGTGTGGCATGGTACACCGCCGCTGACACATCCCGCATCGCCCAGGTCTGCCAACCGTCCATGATGTGGACAGCGGAGAACTCCCGCTTGTCAAAGTCGAGTTCAAACACGCCGCGCACCTTGCCGGTGTTCTCCATGCGCTCCGCAATCATCTGCTGATATTCCTCCGATGTGAGCAGCGTCCCACAGGAGAAAAGGCGAATGAATTTGCTGCCTGTGTCGGCAGACGTGTTCAGGTAACGGTTCAGTCTTTCAGCGGCATTCAGCAGTTCCTCACCGGGCGCGACTTTGAAGCACCATTCCTCACCGTTTTCGAGTACACGGTAGGCAGACCATGTCTGCGCCGCTTCTTCCCGCTCACGGGCGGCAGAGCTTCCCGCCTGAATTGCTTTACTGATCCGAGTGTACTCCCGCTCCGGCAGTTGATTGCAGAGCTCATCCAGCACATCTTCCATGTGCTCCTGTAGCGTCTGACCGTTGAGATGCTTTTCGATAGCGGTCAACCAGCGCCGGTCGATCCACAGCACGATCTTTTCCTGCTGTTCCATCTCAGCCACCGACCTTTTCAGTAGCATCAGACGATGCCAATGCAGGGGGAGTAACTTTCTGCTCCAATGTCTGTGGCTTCACCGGTCTTGCCGGACGGCGGGGACGGGCAGCGGGCGCCGCGCGGCTGTCCAGATACTCCCGTACCGGCTCCGGCACCTCGGATTCATAGAGACATTTGAGCAGTTCCTCCAGCTGCGCCTGCACGCTGGTGTTTTTCTTTTTGAGTGAAAATTCGAGAGCGGCAAGCTGCTCACTCTCGAATGTGATCGTGACATTTTCCTTTTTCATGATCATACCTCCTCGTAGTAATCGCGGAGCTGAAAGCCCAGCGCCTCCATGTCGCTGTGATCCATGCCGAGTCCGTGACGCAGAATGTCATAGAGATTCCCAGCGTCGTAGCGGCTGCTGAGAAAATCCACGAGCTTCGCAACCAACTCCTGCTCACGCTCCGGCGTGATCGGTTTTATTGCAGTATTCATAATTAGTTTTTCCTTTCAGCCTTTCGGCAGATATGCCCTTGGATTCGTCCGTTCCCCGTTGACGCGCACCTCGAAATGGAGGTGCGGCCCGGTGGAGCGCCCGGTGCTGCCGGAGAGGGCGATGATGTCTCCCGCCTGCACGGTTTGTCCCACTCTCGCCAGAAGCTGAGAGCAGTGGCCGTACAGCGTAACGAGTCCGTTGCCGTGGTCGATGCACACGTAGTAGCCATAGCCTCCGGCATTGTACTTGGAGACCGTCACCGTCCCCGGCAGCGCGGCGCGGATGGGCGTGCCAGTGGGAACAGCCAAGTCCATGCCGGTGTGCCCCTTGCGCTTCCCGGTGATGGGATCGATGCGGTTGCCGAATTCAGAGGTGATGCGGCTTTCCCAGCCCGAGCCGATTGGCGAGCAGAAACCGTCCGCGCCAATGTACGGCACATCCGCGCCGGGAATCCAGCCCTCTGAACCTCCGGCAACGCCATAGCGCACCAGATTGTACACACTGTCGGCATTGGACTTCTGCTCCTCGGAGAGCTGTAAGTGAAGCACGTTTTCAAGATTGCCGTACACGGCGGCTATGTCCGCAATGGGTATCGCCACGGTGTAGCTCTCCTCGGTTTCCGTCCCGTCCTCATCGGTGACGGTGCGGGTGCGTTCCTCGTAGGTCACAAAGCAGTCCACGAATTGTCGGTGCGCTCGGCGGCTCGGTGTGTCCTCTCCAAAGAAAATGGCATAAAAAACAGCCTTGACGCGGATACCGTCAAGGCTGTCGCTGTTCTCCGTCATGTCATTGACGGCGGCGATGGCGTTGTCCAGCAGCGTGAAGCTGCGGCGCATATCTTCGATGTAAGCAACATATTCCGCAGGCGTTTTGCCCGGAATGTTACCGCCGTGGAAACAGAGCAGGACGGCGGAATTGTTATGCTCCGCGCTGCCGGAGAGCAGAGAGCAGATCAGCGCCAGCGTCAGGATCAACGGTGAACAGATCGCCGCCACGATCCAGCCCAGCTTTCGCCGGGTATCCTCTCCTGAGAGCGCGGCAGCGGCGATCTTTGCCAGAGCCGCAACGGGTACCGCCATTACCGTCCACCTGCCGTTCCGAAAAGTGCCTGCTTGTACTCTGGGGCCTGTACCTGTAAGAGATAGCGTTCGTTGCCGCATTTGTAGAGGCAGGAGCCGCGCTGCGGGTCCCGAATCAGGGCATATTCGGACTCCTCCAGCTGGAGGTTATCCATGAAGAACTTCTTATCCACGTTGCCGCCGTTAAAGATAAATTGATGGACGGGGATGGAAAAGAGGGGGCGTGTCAGCTCCCGTATCCCCAGCTGGGTGAAGTCCTCCAGGTTCTGGCTGGCAAGGAACAGGGCGGATTCCTTTTTCCGTACTCTTTTAAGCGCGTTGCGGATGTAGGTGATGACGGTGGGATCGGACAGCCACAGGTACAGCTCATCAATGGCTGCCACGGAATTGCCCAGCGTCAGAAGCTGATCCGACATATAGGACAGCAGACTGAACAGCAGCGTGTTTCGCAGATTTTCCGCCATGTTATCCAGCCCCTTGACACAGAAAACAAGGAATTTGGAGTTCATGATATTGGTATGCCCGTTGAAAAACCGGGAATCCGCGCCGCGGCACATGGAATGGAGCCCCAGCAGCAGATCCCGCAGCATTTCCCGCGGATAAAGACCGGCGGCGTCATAGTTGTCATAGGCATCCTGGATCGTATCGTAGAGGTCGGAGAGGATGGGATAGTCCTCCGGCCGCGTCGACGCAAAGTCCGTGTGGTCGGTGATGTTCCACTTTTTATACAGGCTCTCCACCATCAGTTCCAGCGTGTCGATGTGGGGCGTGTCAAAGCCCTTGTAGACGCGGAACACGTCCCGCAGGAAGGAGATGTGCTGGGAGAGCAGCGTCCCCCGGAAAGCGTCCGGCGCGTCCGGATCGTCTGGCCCGTTGCCATCGTCCCAGCAGCGGGGTTCCAGCAGGTTGATGCGGTACTGCCCGCTTAAGTAGTCCAAAAAGCAGCCGCCCAGGGCGCGGCACTCGTCCTCCATCTCATGCTCAGAGTCCAGAGAGATCACGCTTTTGCCCGCCTCCCGCACATTGCAGAGCAGAAGTTTCAGCAAAAAACTTTTACCCTGCCCGGTATTGCCGAGGATGAGGGCGCTGGCGTTGGTCTTGTCAGAAGCCCGGCGGTCGAAGTCCACAATGATGTTGGAGCCGAAGCGGTCCCGGCCAATGAAAAAACCCTTGGGATCGGTTTTGCCGGAATAGTTCATGGGATATAAATTGGCAACACTGCGTGCGGGTAATACCCGCTCTGCAAAATTGGCGAGCTGGCTGCCGCCCGCGGGGTTGGCGGAAAGAAAGCCCTCCCGCTGGCGCAGGAGCAGCGGATCGGCGCCCATGCGGGAGCGCACCAGTTGGGCGGATACGGTGTCCCGTGCCGTGCGCAGCTTTTCCGTATCCGTGGCGGCAATGTCCAGATACACGCCGCAGTGGATGAGCGGCTCCTTTTCCTGCCGCTGCTTCGCCAGCAGCTCCGCCATATCCCGCAGGTTGGCCTCCGCCGTGACGCTCTGCTTGTAGTCGTTGGTGTTGCTCCGCTCCATGCGGCTTTTGTTGGTGGCGGCATGGAGGATAGCGTCCTCCTCGGCAGGTGTGACCCGCCGCGCCGTCAGGCGCAGATTGACGCCGCCCATATCGCCAAGGCCCCGCAGCAAAGCAAGCTCATCCGTCATGGGCGGGTAGCTTTTCAGTGTCATCGCCGTGTGATATCGGCTGCCAAGGATGAAGTGGTCGGTGTTGAACTTCACCGCCGCGGGCGCGATCATGTCCAGAAAGTCTTTCGGACGCTGTACCTGCTCTGCCGCTTTCTTTTTCGGTTTTGTTTTCTTTTTAGCCATGTACATACTCCTCTCCATCGAAATCACGGAATACCTCCGTGGTGAGATCCTGCCGGTAGTAGATCGCCAGCAGGCGCTTGACATCCTGTTCCTCCGCCAGACGCACACGGAGCCCGTGGTCACAGATGGTTTTCTCCAACTGCCGCAGTGCACCTTCATCCGCACCGGCTTTTTCATCCAGTGGGAGCACCAGCACAAATTTGCGGGAGGAGGCGGATGAGAACTGGATGGCGTCCAGATGGGCCATGTCCCGCTCTAACAGCTCCCGCACGGCAGGCTCCGTTTCCTCCTCCAGTCGCCGCAAGTAATACTCCTTGTTCCGCTGGAAGGATTCGCGGGAGTCCAGAGCCAGAATTTCCAGCGAGGGCTGGGTGCTGAGAAGCATGGTGAGGGAGCGGACACGGCCCCGGATGACCTCCGGGGACAGGACAGAGAGGTTGTCCGGCTGGATCAGGAAGAAGACCCGCTCTCCGGAATCTGTCACGATGCCGTGGGGCGTCACACGGACGATGCCCATGAGCTGCCGGGTCGACTGCCGCTGGCGCAGTTCCTTTTTCTGTTTCCGATTCATAGATCCTGCCTCCATTCGTAATATTGTTGGCATAGAAAGAGAAAGCGGGCGGCACGGCGCAGGAAATCCAGAATGCTGGAGCCATCCACCTGAATGGTGAGGAAGGCATACAGCACCGTGACCACCAGCAGTCCCATGCCGAGTCCCTGTGTCAGCGCCAGCACAGAGAGCAGAGCGCCGATGCCGATCACGGCGATGTCCCGCAGCAGCCAGAGCCACAGCATGGGCTTGGCTTTCAGGTTTTCGGGGTAAATAAACATTTTGTTCCTCCAAAGCAAAACCGCTGCCGAGAATCTCAGCAGCGGTTCACGCGATGTATTTCTTATTCTTCTCCAGCGCCGGCGTCCTCCGCCAGCGCCTGCTGGATGCAGCGGATGACAAAGTCCTTCTGCGTCATGCCGTGCTGTTTCAGATACGCCTTGAACTGTTCGAACAATTCTACCGGCACCTGCACACAGACAGGCCTTGTTACTTCCTTCTCCATCGTCTGCCGTTCCTCCATTTCATAAAATTTGGTAATGAGCGCAGTTATGTACCGGCTCAGTGTCTCGCCAGATTCCGCCTGACGCTGCCGCACCTTGTCATGCAGCTCCACGGGGATCTGCGCGCAGAGGTTGCGCGTTTTTTCTGCCATAGCAGTTCCTCCTGTCTTTTTAATGGTAAAGCTAAGATACCCGAAAGCAAGTGTGAAAGCTATTACCAAAGCCAACTAAAAATCCCATTCCAAATCAAGCGTAATAACCATAGCCACCCGCTGCATGAGGTATTCCACGCAGGGGATGGCAACGCTGTTGCCGAGGGCTTTATAGCGTGCGGAGTCCGAAGCGCCGGGAACATCGGTCCAGCCATCCGGATAGCCCTGGAGCCGTTCGCACTCCAAAGGCGTGAGGCGGCGAATGAGATTCCGGCAGTCTGTATCCCAGGTAGAGGGTGGCTGGCAGATGAGGTCTGTAGCGTCCTTGTGCTGCCGCGCGCTCTCCGTGGAGGCGATCTCATCATCCCTGAACTGATCTACCCGCTGGCGGGCATAGACGCTGTGGCGATCCGAGGTGGTCAGGGTATAGGAAATGTCCCGCTGCCAGCCGAAGCCGTTGCCGCCGTTTTGTGGCTGGCGGTCAATGGCGTTGCCTGCAATGCAGATGACCTCCTCCGGCACCTGTTGAACAAGCGAGGTGTTCAAACCGCCCGTACCCATTCTGGCTGAAAGCGTTGGTGCTACCTTATGGGGGCCTGTATAGCGGCTGTCTATTCCATAGTTTTCATACAGTAAAGGCTTTCCCGGACGCAGCACTAAAGGCTGGTGTCCATGCTCCTGTGCCCGCAGGGTTCCGGTGACGTTCTCACTGCACTCCATGATCTGCCCACCTTGATCATTGATACAGAGGATGCTGGGCATACAGTTCCCGCTGGGGCTGCCTTTCAGGGTAGGCGATACGCCTTCCTGATATCCAATGGTTCCGGCGCTTGCACCTGCTCCAGCAGAAAATCCAGCGACAAAGGTTTGTTGTTTCAACCCCGGCTGAGCCTGCAGCGCGCCTGCTACATCATGCAGGTCACGCACCTCGTCCCGCTGGTTGGCGGCAAATGCGATCTGCATTTGCGGACCGTTCTGACTGCTGCCTGGATTTGTGATAAAGGTCTGCATTTGAAGGTTCTGAGTCGCCATCAATGCGCCGGACACACCGTCTAAGTCAATTCCTTCACTGCGTTGGTTGATATGATAAGCTTTCGCTTCGCCGGATATGGGCGCGGGTGGATCAAGCCCTGCCTGCATACGCAAAGCAGCTTCCAATAAGGGTGGCAGCGATTTGCCGCGGCACTCTGCGCGGCGCAGGATACCCAGGCACGCTGTCTGGGATAGCGAGTATCGGGATGGCGCTGTAGCCTGCAAAATCTGCCACAAGGAACACTCGACGGCGTCTTTGGGGCACTCCGAAGTGTTGAGCGTCCCAAACGATCCAAGCCACGGAGGATCGTACTCCCAATATGCCCCCAGCATATTCCCAGCGCCCGGCCTCAGGTCTAACAGCATGAAGGTATGGTTCTTCAACTTGGAGGAACGCTTCGAGGACTTTTTGAAAATCCGCCCCAGGCTTTTTTTGACCCGTTTCAGCGTCCCGCCCACTTGAGAGAGCGCCGACGACATTTTCCCAAATCCCGAATCTCGGCCGAATATGGATTCCTGTCCTTCCAGATTTTCTGTCTGCATCTCGCATCTCCTGAATGATCCGTATTTGTTCCATAAAGAGGCCGGAACGCGCACCGTTCAATCCGGCGCGCATTCCGGCCACACTGAGTCCTGGCACGGGCTGCCCCCGCAGATGATGTCCACAGGCGGCAGATACGCACCGTTCAGTTTTGTGATGTCTCCCATTTGCTCCATGCGAGGGAAACGTATTTTTGATACCAGTATAGGGAACGGTTCGATCTCGCTGGCCCAGATCGGCTCGATGCCGCACCGCACCGAAACCAGAGGGAAACCGGAGATGCCATCGAACAGGCTCCCCATCGTAAGTTTCCTTGTTGACTGTGTCATTTCATACACACCCTTTTATTTGATTGCCGCGGCGATGGTTCTCGTCACATTCACCGCGGACTGTGCCGTATAAACGGCGCTCGTAATATTGGCCTTTGTTGTGGTGTCCAGACCAAAGCTGCCGGCGATGCGGGGAACCTCACCGGCGGAGAGCATGAGCCCAACGCCCATCAGCGCGTGATCCTTGAACACCATAAGTCCCGCAATGAGGATGGTGGACTGGAGGAAGGCGGTCAGGCACAAGCCGATGACCTGCCGCATCCAGCCCATGAATCCATCCAGATAGCCACGCGGGACGCTGAACATATAGAGGGAGCCGACCGCAATTTGAATCAATAAAATGCCGCCTCTCTTTAAGTTTGCGAAAAACACCTTCAGCACCGCGTAGCCCATAAGGATCACGCAAAAGAGAAGCATGATGGGGCTGGTGATGATGCCGAGACCAAAGTGGGAGCTGTTCACCACATCCGACAGGGTCTGGATCTCATTGAGCTCCGTAATGATGTCCTGCCCCACCTCACCGATGCTCCGTCCGTAGCCGGTGAGTCCCGCGGAAAAGGTTCCCTGCAGCGACACCGACAAAGCATAGAGGCGGACGGGGACAACGGTGAACAGGCTCACCGCCAGAAAGCCCTTGATGATGTTCATCCCGCACTGCTGGAGATTCCCCCTGCCGGTGGAGTATTCGATACCGCACTCAAAGGCGCAGACTACCACGCTGACGGCGAACAGCGCCCACGCAAGGCGGGAGAAAAAGAGAATGATGGCGCTGACCCATTCCAGTTCAAAAAGTTCCACGCCCATATTGCCCATGAGGGCAAAGAAATTGCCGAGAAAGCCCACGATCTGCCCGTAGATCCAATCCACCAGCTGATCCAAAACTGTTGCGGCAACAAAGTTCCAAATAAATATCTTCGCTCACCTCCGAAAATGCAGAAAGCCGCCGCCCAGATGGGCGACGGCCTTTCATATAGAGTATTTTGTTTTGCATCTGACTGCAGCGCTTACTTGAGCAGCCGCGGATAATCTGTTGTGCCATTGACGATCGCATAAACGTAGACGGTGTCCCCAATTAATTTGTAGATGGCAACATAAGTCTTCGTCAGCACAAGTTTACGGTAACCGCTTGCCGCAAGGATCGGGTCCGGATGCGTTTGCCCCATCAGCGGAAAATCCCGCAGACGGTTTATGGTCGTTTTCATCGTACTGTAGATTTTCCGCGCGTAGGGAGTTCCTGCCTCCGTAATGTGATACTTTACGATCTCCTCGAAGTCGTGTTGAGCAGGTGGAAGATAGACCAGTTTACTTTTCGTAGGCACGGAACAGCTCCTCCATTCTTTCGTCAAGCTCCTCCGGCGTGCAGACAGGCTCTCCGCTCAATCTGCTGAGTTCCGCAGCATAAATTTTGTCGCGGTGTCGGAACATTTTTTCCCGCTCCTCGTATGCTGCCATGCTCATATAAACACCGTCATCTTCACCCTTGTTCGTGATGAAGATCGGTTCACCGGATGCCTTTGCCAGCTCGGAGATCTGCGTGTACTCATTCCGCAGAGCAGAGGATGGTCTGATTTGCATAGAAAGCCCTCCTTATCAATTTTTTGATAGTATTATATCAAGATAACACTTTTTATGCAAGCTTTTTATGAGGCTCCTTGCTAAATACGGGGTGACACCATCTGCCTACTTCCTAATCCAGGACTGTCGCGGCAACAAAGTCCCCAATAAATATCTTCACTCACCTCCGGAAATGCAGAAAGCCGCCGCCCAGGCGGGGCGACGGCTTTCCTTATAGAATATTTTGCTTTAGACCATTATAATGTAGATCAATCGAACATGACCGCATCCGCTAAGTCCTGATTGGTATTGAATATTTCCGTGTCCACGATTGACACGGGAGCATTATGCTTCACAATTTCCGCTCCTGTGAAATTCCATCCACCACCAGAAGCAGCCTCGTTTGTATTCACCATGACCTCCATACCGTTATACATGAATCTTAACCAACCTGCTGCAGTCGTATCTTCTCCTAAATACTCATAATCGTCAACACCAATCAAGGAGAAGAAATCTTCAAAGGACATTTCATCTTCCATGTCCGGAAAGAGTATGCATGCGGTGGTGACAAAACCGGAACATTCCAGCTGGTCTTCATATTCGTTCATAGCCTTTTCAGCATCGCCACTCTGTGCGCCGAAAAAGCAGTAAAGATATTCCGACTCTGAGGCTCCAAAGCATATAGCAGCACTGTCTGGAAATCCATCCGGCCTTACAATCACGTTGCCTTCCGGATGCTCGTTTTTCAATTCATCAAGCGTTTTCCCGAGGTCATTGAAAAACTCAGGCGTGCTTGTATTATCATAGTCTGAACAGCCCGTTGATGCACCATTCTCCGTAATATTGGAATCCTTTGATGTTTGGTCATCAGGAGTTACAGATGCACAAGCGGAAAACGTAAATAATACAAGCAAAAGCATCGTTGTAATGACAGCATTATGCTTCATAGTATTCTTGGTAGACACAGAACAATTCCTCCATTCTCATTAAGATTCTCTGGTACCTATCTCTCAAATGGTATTTATAGCAGGATTGTGCTTTTAACGCAAGAGTATCTTTGTGAAGCAACCATGTCTGCCTACTTCATCCACATACACTACCCATGCAACCATTGCCTCATCGGTTATATCCGGCAGGAGGGTCCTGATCCGGTTTTTAATTGTTCTCTCTTCTTGGCTCAGATCCCGATGATATTCCAGATGTATTTCGGCGCAACCAGACTGAAAATCAGGCAGGCAAAGAGGATGGCGGGGCCGGTCCACTCAAACTGTCCTCTCTGTCGGTAGTCAAAGTACGCGCCGCCAAGTTTTACAAAGAATGCGATGGCGAGGATCATATCCAGCGCAGGGAACACCACCTTCTCCACCACGCTCTTGATCTGTTTGGCCGCCTCCGTCCATGTCTGCTCCACCGCTCCCGCCACATCCCCGCCCGCAGCGAGCGCCGAGGTGCAGCAGAGAGAGGTCAGAAGCAGAAGCGTCAATGTCAGAATAATCATTTTTCTGTATTTCAAGAAATCTCAACCTCCTTAAAATGTGGATGCCGCCCCTTGCGGAGCGGCATCCGTTGTTAGTCCTTAATAGCCGGTGCGAGGCAGGGGCTTGCTGGGGGCATAGACACGGGTGACCCAGCGGGAGGTCGCCATGATCCACTGCCCGTTGTAGACGCCGCCTGCATCCGACGTGTTGACAAACTGCGTGCCGCCGGTGAGCTTTGAAAGCACCTTGCAATCTACGCGGGGCGCCTCTACCTGACGGAAGTTTGAAGGTACGATGCCGAACGCCGCCATGAACTCCGTCACATACTCATTGGCGGCAAGCCCCAGCGCCGCGGGCGAAGCATCCAAGACGTAGTTTTTGGATGTGCTCAGGTTATCCACCAGTGTGCGCCAGGTATCGCCGCTGAGATTGGTTCGGTAGACGATTTTATAGTTGCCGGGGGTATTCCACGTGCCGGTGTAAATCTTTTCAAGGCGCACCGCCTTGACGGGCAGGGTATCGCGCCAGTAGAAGGATTCCAGCGCCGTGGTGGAATTGTTGGCAATACCGGTGAAGTTGTAGCGGACAAGCTGCCCCGGCATGACCTCCACGTAGCCGGTTTTCTTAATCGACACATTCGTGTACAGGCTCTTATTGGTCATGGCTGCCTTGACAATCTGACCGGCGTGTTCGATCTCCACTTCAATGGGTGTCTTATCCAGCCCGTAAAACTCCGCCGCCTTGGATTCTACGATTTTGTATCGCGCCAGAGACAGGGGGCTGCTGACCGCCAAGCCGTTTTTATCCGTCTTGATGGTATCCACCAGACGGTTGGTGCGGGCGTTGTAAACTTCAAAGACGGTGTTGGGAATCGGCGTTCCGGCGGGCCAGCCGTTCATGGAATTATAGTCCGCCGAGGTCTTGACGATCTGGATCTGACCGGTGATGGGCGTATTCTTCCACTCGATTTCTGTGGTTTCGCCGGATTACATACACGGTCTTTTTCTGCGTGTCGGGAATATATCCCTCATTTTCCAATTCACGCAGATAAAAACGGCCAGCGGTCAGGTTTTCAAAACGGACATAACCGCGGTCATCGCTTGTTTCCTGCGCAATGGGATTATTTCCACTGTCATAGAGAATGAAGGATACACCGTAGATGCCCTCGCCGGTGGCCGAATCGACCTTGTGGATCAGGATACCGGAGATGGCTTTGTTGGTCACCGTTTTGGTCGTGGTTCTACCATCCTCCACGGCGAAATAGATGGGGGTATTGTCCAGCTGGAAGCCCTTGCCCGCCTCGGTTTCCACGGCATAGTAGCTGCCGCTTTCCAGCGGCACATACACGCGGCCGTCCGTTCCGGTGGTGACGGTGTCCACCAGACCGCCATCGCTGACACGGCGGATCTCGAAGGTGGTGTTGGGGATACGCTGGGTTTTGTCCGCCGCATTCACTTTCACCAGCTCCAGCCCACCGATGGGAGCATTATAAAAATAGAGGGACTGCGTGTCATTGGGGTTGACCACCACGGTCTGCGTGCGGGTCTTCTCGTCGATGGTGTAACCGGAGATAGATTTTTCCTCCGTTACCACCAGTGTGCCGGTGACGCCCTTGAGAATGATCTGACCGTTTTCGTCGGTATAGTACAGACCGTTGGAGCTGATCTTTCCGTTTTCGTCGGGGACAAACTCGCCGGTAGCCGTAGTGATTTTGAAGGTAACGCCCTCCAGCGGCGTCTTGCGGTCCAGAGAGGACAGCTTGTTGATGATGAGCGCGCCCTGTCGCTCATTCCAGAAGGTCATGCGCTGGGGAGACTGGCTCTGGTCGATCTTAATGCTCTGCGGTGTCCCGTCCAATACGAATCCATCCACAGATTTGACCTCTTTTGCGGTAACAGTCATGCCGTCGGTCAGACCCTCAATGACGATCTGGCCTGCGGAGTCGGTGGTATAGTAGCCGTTGTTGGGGCCAACTACCGCACCGGAGGAGTCGGTCACAAGGAACTGTACCCCGGCAAGCGGTTCATTTTTCGTGCCGGAAATGTATTTCTGGAGAAACAATGTTGTGGTGGGTTTGTTGTAAAAGGTCAGCGTCTGGGTGTCATTGGGATTGACGACCACCGTCTGTGTGCGGGTCGCTTCGTCAATGGTGAAGCCCGGAATCGTCTTGCTTTCCGTCGCTACCACGGTGCCGACGACGCTGGAGATGCGAATTTCACCGGATTTATTGGTGTAATAAATGCCGTTGCTGGACAGTTCGCCGTTGGCGTCCGGGACAAAGCTGCCATCCGCGTAGGTGATCCTAAACTCTACGCCCTCCAGCGGCTCCTTGTTGGGACCGGAGCTGACCTTGCGGATGATGAGATTACCGGCAGGCTGGTTCAGAAACTGCAAATGCGCCGTTTCGCCGCTCTTGATGAGTGCGTGCTGGGGGCTGTCATCCAACAGGTAGCCCGTTTTTGCTCTGACTTCACGGGCAATGACCGTCATGCCGGGTTCCAGACCATCCACCAGAATTTCGCCCGCGGCATTGGTGGTGAAGCGGCCGTTGTCATTGCCGAGATAATTGCCGCTGCTGTCGGTCAACAGGAACTCTACGCCGGAGAGCGGTTCGTGCTTGCTGTCGTCGCTCAGCTTTGTAATGAGCAGGCTGCCCAGTGGGGCATTGCCGAAGCGGAGCGTCACCACATCCTGATCCTCGCCGGAGATCCACACCGTCTGGGGTTCGCGGTCGATGATGTGATTTTCATCGCTCTCAATCTCCTGGCAGATGTAAGTGCCGCGTTTGAGGTTTGTCACAGTGAACGCCCCGTTGGGGCCGGTCAGATAGGTCCCGATGACTGTGCCGCCAGTACCGGAAGTGCCGCCGCCTAAATATCTCAGTTCAAAGCGGCAGCCCTCCAAGCCTTTCCCGGTTTTGGCGTCATATTTGTACACGACGAGGGCACTGTGAGGAACATTGTCCACGGTCACGGTCTTAGAGGTATTGGCTTCCAGATAGAACTCGGTGACCCCGCTGCCCTGAATGCCGAAGCCCTTGGGAGCGGACTCCTCCACCAGCTTGTACCAGCCACGGTTTACATCGGTGAGCGTGATTTTACCATCGGAGGCCGTTGTGAATACACCGAGGTCGTTGATCTCGCCGGTGGTGGTATTGTCCGAGCCGTAATAGATATGGAATTTGGCATTGGAGAGAGGATCACCGGTGACGCTGTTTCGCTTTAGGATCGTCAGGGAGGGTTTGACCGCGTTGAAGAAGGTCACCGTTCTGGTGCAGCCTGCTTCCAGATAGACCTCCTGGGGGATCTCAGAGAGAATGACATGGGAAGGCACATTTTTCTCCGTGATGCGATAGCTGCCCACGGGGATGGAAGCGAGGAAGATGCGCCCCGCGCCGTCCGTGGTGGCGCTGGTAGAAAAGCTGCCGTCGATCTGCTCGATGTGGTAGGTCACGCCCTCGATA
>UMAW01069412.1_pt1 | contig 24936 bp, 18 predicted proteins | sample 1963801 | NCBI WGS metagenome assembly UMAW01 (sample SAMEA4835925, study PRJEB28245) | human gut metagenome | biome: gut microbiome; material: fecal sample | place: Denmark | collected 2008 | reverse complement strand
CGGAGTGAAGAGAGGGTGAATACGTTGAGGGAGAAGGCGCGAGCGGATCGGTTGGAGAGGGAGCTGAGGAAGCTGCGGAGGGGGAGATGATGTTGTTTGGTTTTGGGAGAGTTCCTGGGTGTTTGGGCCTGGGGGCTCTTTTTTTGTGGGATGAATGGAGGGAGGGAGTGGTGGTCTGACGGAAGGGGGGTGAGCCATCAGTGCTGCGCTGGATGGCTGCAGGGGCTGAGTTTCCTTGTGGTGTGTTGGGAGATGGTGTGGCATCGGCGCTGCGCTGGATGTGGGTGGGGTGAGTTTTTTGGGGTTTTGTCGTGAGGGGATTGGGGATAGAGGCTGTTTTGGATAGGGTGTGGTGTTTTTGTGTAATATTTAAATTTATTTTTGGAGTATTTTGGATTATAATTATGGAAAAAGATGGTTGGCCTGATTGACTGGTTGATTGATATCCGGAGTTTTGGTGACTGTTTTGTGGGACTTGAGAGAAGAGCTTCGGATGTGTGATGATGAGGGTTGTGTGATGAGCTTCGGATGTATGCTGATGTGGCTTGAGAGAAGAGCTTCGGATGTGTGCTGATGAGGGTTGAGAGATGAGCTTCGGATGTGTGCTGATGTGGCTTGAGAGATGGGCTTCGGATGTGTGTTGATGTGGCTTGTGTGAGGGCTTCGGAGGTTTGTTGGTTTGGTTTTGAGGGTGGTCTTTTGGGGCGGCCTGGGTTTTGGAGGAGAGTGGGTTGTATGTGTGATTATGTGGTTTTGCCGCTTTTGAATTCGTCTTTTGAGCCTGGGAGGGCTCGGGAGGTTGTTGAGGGGTTTGTGGATGTGGATTTGAGGAATATTGCGCGGGCTGAGCTTTTTTATTTTACGGGGCAGGCGGAGGAGTGTTGTGAGATCACGAGGGGGTATCTGTCCAGTAGGGTTATTGAGCTGAAGCTTTCGGCGTGTATTTTGTATGGGTATTCTAATCTGTCGCTGGGGAATGTGGCGGCGGCTAAGCGGGGGATGGAGGGAATCCAGTCCTGTGTGAAGATTGCTATGAAGAAGAAGGTTCCTAAGGATGTTTATGCGTCTTGTCTTCTGGCGGGGTATGTGGGGGCGGTTTTGCTTCATCTGCCTACGGATGGGATGCCTGCTTTTGGGGAGTACAGCAGGATGCTTCCTGAGGGGCTGAGGCTTTTTGCCACGTATGTGATGGCGCACCATACTTATCTTAACGGGGAGATATGGAGTGCTTATGGGATGGGGAAGGCTGCTTTGTTTATGGCGGATAGGTCGTATCCGATCAGTATGACGTATATCCACTGTATGATGGCGGTGTGTGCGATCAACCGAAAGCATAAGCAGGAGGCGCAGGAGGAGATGCTCCGGAGCTGGGAGCTGGCGAAGATGGATGGGTTTCTGGAGCCTTTTATTGAGCATCATGGGCTTTTGCGGGGGCTGATCGAGGCTTGTATCCGGAGGCGTATCAGCGGATCACGGAGGGTGTGATTTCTTTCAGCAGGGGCTGGATGGCGCTTCATAATCCGGAAAACCGGAGAAAGGTTACGGGGGAGCTGTCGACGATGGAGTTTTCTATTGCCATGCTGGCAAGTGGGGGATGGACCAATAAGGAGATCGGAGAGCATCTGGGGATTTCCATTAATACTGTCAAGCATTACCTTACGGATATCTTTTGCAAGCTGAATGTCAAGAAGCGGGATGAGCTGAAAAAATTTATGTTAAAATAGTGACAGAGGCACTTTTTTTTGAAAAAACGGGCCTTACAAAACAACTGGTAGTGTTGTATAATAAATATCACGAATAGTCAGATTTTATCGGAGAAATCAGACGAAAAGAACCAGTGAACGAGTAAGTTAAGAAGGAGGAGTTGAAGACTGATTCTCGATAGCATCCGATAATGTCAATATCCTTACCAAAAATGCCTGGTATATTGACACTACAATCACATAAGGGTAAAATATTGAAAAGGTGTAACCTGTTTACTCACCGGCTAAAAACATGAAGCTTTTTTAAGAGAAAGGAATATAAACAGAAGTAAAGTAATAAGAAATACAGTACACGTTAATGCACACATAGGAAAGCGGGAAAGGTATGAAAAAATTAAGGAATAATAAGATCAGAAAACTCCTGGCATTTATGGTGGCTTTGGCGTTGATGGTATCCTGTATGCCGAGTGCATATACGATCTCCGCGAGTGAGGCGTTCGGAGATGGAACGGAGGATATATTTACAGATGGCGAAATTACATCTGAACCAGCGGCCGAAGAATCGACACCGGATGTAAGCAGCGCTGACCAGGAGGAAACGGAACAGGCGCAACAATCGACGCTTACATATGAAAATGATTCTGTTAAAGTAACAGCAGAGGCACTGGAAGACGGAGCTCTTCCGCAGAATACAGCATTGAAGGCTGACGGCGTAAACGAGAATTCATCCGTATCTTATGATACAGTTTCTCAGAAGCTTTCAGCAGCAGCTACAGACAAGGGCAGCAGCCTGAGAGGTTTTTTTGCGTATGATGTGTATTTTGCTGATGGCGACGGAAACAGAGTCGAGCCGAACGGCAGAGTCAGAGTAACTTTTGAGTACAAGACACCGGCAGCACCGGAGCTTACCGATGCAGCCAGCACGAGTGTAACCGTTGAGAAGCTTCATTATAACAGCAGTACCGGTGATACTGATGTTAACACCTTACAGGCCAACGAGGATCTGAAGGTTCTGAATGTCAACGAGAGCAAACAGATCCAGACACTTCAGGTTGAGACTGGCAACGCAGCTGTTTTTGCCGTTATGTGGGATTCTCCTGAGACAGCAGATGTCGAGGCGGAAACTGTTTCCGGTAATGAGGACGGGGTGTCTATCGCATCAGAGGAGCTTACGGACGGAATGGATATTTCGGACGAGCCTGAGCAGGATGCAGCTGAGACACCGGCAGCAGAGAATCCGGAGGTAACTCCTGAGGCAGAGCCTTCTGAGGAGCCGGCGGAGAATCCGGATGCTGAACCTACCGAAGCGCCGGCAGAGGATCCGGATGTGGTGGAAGAACCGGCAGAGGATATTGCGAGCCCGGATGAGGTTCCGGCAGCAGATGAGAATGGTGAGACAAGCCTGATCGAGGTTCTGGGAGACGATACGAATCTTCGTGTCAGTCCATCTATCGAGGCAGAGGTTCTGGCAACTGTAAACGCAGGAACACAGCTCACACTTCTGGATACCGTAACAGCAGAGGACGGAGCAACCTGGTACAAGGTTTCCTGGGAAGGAACCGAGGCTTACATAAGAAGTGATATGGCACAGGTTGTTGACAGCAGTGATGATGCAGAAGAAGTCGAGGATGTTCTGGAAAGCGAAGAAGTTTCTTATTCCCAGGAAGTTGGTAATGTAGTTGTAACTGCAACAGCAGTCCGTGGAGTTATTCCGGAGGATGCACAGTTTGTTGTAAATCCGATCGAGAAAGACTCTGACCAGTATGAAGATGTAGCTGACAGACTTGAAAAGAAAGCCGAGAACGAAGATTATTCTATCGTCGGTTTCCTTGCCTACGATATCTACTTCCAGGACAGTGAAGGAAACAAGATCAATCCGGAAGAAGGAAAGGTTAAAGTTTCCATGGAATATAAGAATGCAACTGCTCCGGATGAAGTGAAAGAAGCAGATGCCGCAACAATGGCAATGGCTTCTGCAGACGAAAACAGCCAGGATGATACAGAGGCGGCAGAGCAGAATCTTTCTGTTTCTGTAATGCACTTCGTAGAAGATGAGAACGGAAATGTAGAGTCCGTTGTGGATATGACTAAGGACGATACCGCTAATGTAGAAACAAATGCAGAGGGTGAAGTCCAGAAGGCTGAGTTTGAAACAGAGAGCTTTTCTACATTTACGATTACTTGGACGTATAAAAATTATTATACTAATGTTTCAAAAAATATAACGGTTCATTATGTTGATTTTGAAGGCAATGATATTTTGTACAATCAGAATAATTCAGAAAGTGTAAAATCTGGAAATTCGGTTGACTTAAAGAGGTATGCAAAAAGTATTGATAACTATACTTATGTAGGTGCCAGAATTGATAAATATAATGGTGACAGCCTGAAGTATATTAAAGCAACATACACGTATGATCGAAATAATAACTCATGGTCATGGAGTATCCAGTATTCAACAGATAACCAAAACTGGCAAACATCCACCATTACAAATGTTGATATATATCTGTTATATCAGGAACCATTAAGTATTAAGGATGATCTGATGGATTCAGGAACTCTGATACCACAGATAAGTGATGCATTGCAGACACAGATAAAAAATAGTAAAAATGTAAAATACACGTGGTATAAGAGCATTAATAAGGGTAATTTTGAAAAAGTTAAGAGAGTAAAAGTCACTAAAAATAAATATAATATCGAAGAAGATGCGACTACAAAATTAAGTACTATGAATGTGGCGCTGGATCATGGAGAATTGAGTAATACTCAGACATCTGTAAAATATCAAGTTGGTCTTTCTATAGACGGTTCAGAAGAAATTCTTTCTGGAGTATATAATGTTGAATATTACAGAGAACTTCGAAATGGTGATTTTGAAACTCCTAATGTTGTAACATCTGGACATACAAACACAAACAACTGGCAGTATTCTAATGAGAATTATAAGAAGCTTGGAGGTGTATGGCAGACAACAGGAACACATGCAGCATCACAATATTCTGATCCTGAGGGTGCGGATATAGAGATTGTTACAACTGCTACTAACGATCTGAGTGGCTATAGTTGGCATGGAGATGTAAAGGATGCTAGTGGTAAAAATAACTCATCACAGAATAGTGAGGAAAATGGTAAGGGAAAAGGGCAGTTTGCCGAATTAAATTGTGAGGCATCGGGTGCATTATATCAGGATGTAATGACTTACGCAAATGAGGAATTAAGTTATGGGTTATCTCATCGAGCACGAGGAGAGAGCTCAACAAAAGAGTATGATACCATGTATGTGGTTATTATGCCGACAAAAATAGCAAAAACAGCTGCAAACGGAAGTGAGTTAAAAACACAGGATCAGTTGGTTAAGTATATTCAAAAGAAAATTGAAAATAAATATACAACCAGGATTGCTACGAAAGAAGAATTTGAAGAGTGTTATAATAATAATGATAATGATGGTGTTTATATAGCAAGAATTTCAAGTGACGATCAAGACTGGAATACAATTATCCAAAATAGAGTTTATACAGCAAAATCTACACTGACAAGATTTTTCTTTGTTGCAGGAACGACTAGTAGTGGAAAAGCTACGGTAGGTAATTTCCTTGATAATGTACAGTTTACACAGGGGTTAGTTGCAGCAGATCCGGATAGGTATACACTTCAGATAACGAAGGCATTTAATAATATAACTGATGAGCAGATTGAGCAGCTTAAAGATAAACTTACTTTTACTATCAAGGTGTATAGCAAGGATAATCCGAATGTTGAAATTACGGAGCAGGTATTACCAGGAGAAAATACCTTTAAATTAAAAGATATGATTCAAAATGAAACGGACGGTACTTATTACAAGTTATTTGAGAATAAAGAAATGTCCGCTAATGCACAGTATCTGTTCAAAGTGGAAGAGTCATGTTCAGATATAAAAGGTTATAAATGTACTACAACAGAAACAATTACCGGTGGTATTGTTCAGCAGGATGGAAAAAGTACTCTGATTGTAGGTGGAAATGCAGCAAACTTTAAGTTTACAAACACATATGTCAATAATCAGAAGAACATATCTTTTACAAAGATATGGGATGATTTTGATAACTATTATGGATCAAGGCCCAAGAACCTGAATATAACATTACAGGGAAAGGTAAATAATCAAGTCGTAAAGAGCTATGTTGTGGCATTGAGTAATGCGAGTGCTGTTCTTACGGAAGAGAATGAAGATGGTGTTACGGTCGAGAGAGCTTCTTCTGGAAACACAAATGCCTGGAAGTGTATTTGGCAGGGGGTTCCGATATATGATGACGACAATAATTTAATTGCTTGGTCTGTTAAAGAGGGCGAGGTAGACAGCTCCTATGCATATCAAGAGTCAGAAGTAAGAGTTGGCGATGGTTCAAATTACCAAGGAGAGAACACTTCTGTAATTGTCGATTCAGAAATTGAAACGGTGACAGATGAGAATGCAAATATTCCAACGGCAGAAGGCAACAGTGAAACAACTCAGAGTACTCAGGATAATGTAGAATCCAATGATGCGGCTGTTATGTCTGCAAGTGATTCTGGTGGAGATGAAACAGCTGTACAGACAGACGTAAATAATACGTCAGATACAGGAGATGTTGAAGAAAGCTTTTACATCGTCAATAAGCTTGTGACAGAGCAGGTAACTGTTAGTAAGTATTGGGATGATAACCATAATGAGTATGAAAACAGACCATCTAGTCTGAATATTAATTTAAAGGTTAATAATGAATCACAGCGAACAATATGTTTAAAGGCTGGTTCTGAATCAAATACTGCTGACAAGTGGAGTGCAACACTTACTGTTCCTAAACTGAAAAAGGGAAATAGCTATAGCGCGGAAGAAGAACTTCCATCAGATGGTTATTATGAATGTACAACTTCTAAGGAAACAGGGAATAATATTTACTTTGTTAATAAACAAGTAAAGCGGACTCTTGTTGTTGAGAAAATATGGAATGATGGAAACAATGCAAATAGTACAAGACCTGCTAGCGTAAGCTTCAAGTTACAGTACAGAGATAGTAATTCTGATGAATGGAGCGATTATACAAAAGATGGCAGTAATGTTACAGTTACATTAGATAAAAACAATGTAATTGAACAAGATACAAATTGTTGGCGTTCTGAGATTAAAAATCTTGATGTTAGTAAGGAGTACCGTGTAGTTGAGCAGGAAGTACCAAGTAATTATACAGAAAGTTATAGCAAGGATAAAGACTTTACTTCTATTACAAATACTTTAAAATGGAAAGTAGTAAAGGCGGGGTCAAGCAATGAAGTTAAACTTGGTGGAGCGGAGTTCAAACTGACAAATGCAAACAATGAAACAGTTACAACAGGAACGTCCGCGAACGACACCGGAGAGGTTAGCTGGAATGAACCTACAGCAGAACTAAATGGTACTTATACATTAACAGAGACAAAAGCACCGAGTGGCTATTGTATTAGTGGAACCACGTGGTCGTTAGTGTTTGTGAATGGAGTTTTAACTGGTTTATCTGATGGAAGTGATAAGAGGAATTGCGATTGGGATGGATCCAATGCAACATTGACGATCACTAACACAGAATTATATTCCTTACCAAGTGCCGGTGGTCCGGGAACCTATGGATTTACAATCAGTGGTGTAGCGATTCTTGCAACTGCACTCCTGTTGTTTATAAATAATAAACGAAGGGAGGAAGAAGCAAAGAGATCGTAACACATTAATTGTAAATGGCCGATGAAGGGCGAAAAAGAAAAATGCAGAGAAAGAAAGGAGCAAACCTTATGAAAAATTTATTTAAAAAGATTGGTGCATTATTAGTGGCAGCGGTTATGGTACTGTCTATGTGCACAGCGGTATTTGCTGATGATGCTAAGACGCCAAGCGCATCAGATTCAAAAAAAGTAACAATTACAGGTGTTGAAAACGGAGATGGAATTACGGTTAAAGCATATCAGCTGGTAGATGCTGAATATGCAAATGCTAATGGATTTACAGGATATGTTTGGACAGCAAATGCTGATAAGGGACAGCAGCCAGTATTCGTTGATTCAAATGGTAAAAAAGAATTAAATATTAGCAGTAGTGATGTTACAACAATTGCAAAGAAGCTTGCAAATGTACCGGCTGAAGATACATTTACATTGGATGAAAATGGAGAATCTAGTAAGGCGTTAACAGTTGGTACATGGTTATTAGTTGTTGAGGGTGGAACAAATAAGATTTATAACCCAATGCTTGTCAGTGTATATTATACAGATGCTAATGATGGTAATTCAGTTATTACCGATTCATTAAATGCAACTGCACAGTGGGCGCTTGCTTCTTCAAAGACATATGTAAAAGTAAGTGATATTGAGATTAAAAAGACAGCAGATAAAGATACACAGAAAGTTGGACAGAGTGTTTCATATACACTGAAAGGTACAATCCCTGCTTATAACGATACCTATACCGATCCGTCCTATACGATTGAGGATAATTTAACTAATTTAACATTAAATAAAGGTAGCGTTGTAGTAAAAGTAGGCGGAGACAAAATTGATAACACTAATAGCAAGAATTATATTTTAACAAAAGAAAATAGCAAGCTTAAAGTTGAATTTACTTCACCTTATGTTAGTAGCTTAAAAGAGGCAACTGCAGAGGCAAGAGAGGTAGAAATAACATACACTGCTACAGTTGCAGCATCTGCAAGCAATTTCAATGCAGCAACAAATACAGTATCTTTAAAGTATACTAACCAAAAAGGCGAAAAAACAGATGCAACCAAAACTTATACATTTGATTTAAATGGTCAGATTAAAAAGACTGGTGAAGATGGAACCGCATTAAAAGGTGCAGAGTTTGCACTTTATAAAGAATATGATAAAAAGCAGAATGTGGTGAAAGGTGACGCATATCTTTCTGGTGTGAAATCTGATGATAATGGTAATGTGGTATTTAAAGGATTAGAGAAGGGAACATATTATCTTCAGGAGACAAAAGCACCTAAAGGATATCAGCTTAGCGATAAAATTCATAAGATAGTTATTAAACCAACATACGAAAATAGTAATGCAGAATTAGGAAAGAAAGAACTTAAGAGTTATACAATTACAATTTCTGATGCATCTGATGAAAAGGATGCAGGAGTTACAGGAACATATGAGAAGACTACAGAAATAACTCCACTTGTGAATATTACCAATACTAAATTCGGAACCCTTCCATCCACAGGTGGCATGGGAACATACCTCTTCACTATCATCGGTGTTGTAGTTATGGCTGGCGCTGCTGGTGCTTTCTTCATCAGCCGCAGAAAAGGATCTGAGGAGTAATCGTTTGATTGCCGGATTGATTCAATTCAAAAATTATTTATAAGCAACGACAAAGCAAGTATTAAAACAGAATAGTTTCTGATTATTCTGTTGAAAAAATCATTACCGCCCGGCCCCTTCGGGGGCCGGAATGGTAATACAACAGTATGGAGAAACCTATGAGAAAGAATAAGAAGAAAAATTATATTGGACTTGGTTTGCTGTTTCTGATAGGGTTGTCCATACTGCTGTATCCAATGGTCAGTGATGCCTGGAACCGGTACAGGGACAGCTTGCTGATCAGTAATTATAGCAGCAGTGTTTCTTCGGATGATAATTCGGAGAAGATTGACAGCATGTGGAAGGCAGCACAGGAGTATAACGAACAGATCAAGCAGGAAAGTGTGCCGGATGCTTTTTCCGTGAGGGATGGCCAGACGGACAGTACATATGAGTCTCTTCTGAACCTGAATGGTGATGGAATGATGGGGTATGTGGAGATTCCTGTGATCGATGTGAGCATTCCAATCTATCATTACACGACAGATGAGTCTCTGGAGAAGGGTGCCGGTCATTTGTTTGGCAGCAGTCTTCCGGTTGGCGGCAAGAGTACCCATTGTATTTTGTCGGCACACAGAGGACTTCCAAGTGCGAAACTTTTTACAGATCTGAATCTTGTGGAAGAGGGAGATGTTTTTTACCTGCATGTGCTGGGTAAGACTCTTGCCTACGAGGTGGATCAGATTCTTACCGTTCTTCCGGAGCAGACAGAATCTCTGGGTATCACGGATGGGGATGATTATGTAACGCTGGTTACGTGTACGCCTTATGCGGTGAATACGCACAGACTTCTGGTGAGGGGACACAGAGTTCCGATGAAGGCTGCGAAGGCGGTTCAGAAAACAGAGAAGAAGGTTACCGGAATCACCAATCCGACGCTTCCGATGCTTGCTCTCTGTGTTGTGATCGGAATTGTGATCGCGGTGATCCTGGTTGCCGGTATCAATTCTGTTCAGAACAAAAAACGACGCAGGAAATAGTTTATGGCTAAAAAGAAAAAAAAGAAAAAGAGTAATGTTGTCCTGAACATCATTATCGTTCTGGTGTTTCTGGCGGGTGCGGGTGTGTTCCTTTATCCCACGATCAGTGATATGTGGAACCAGTATCGTAATGCCCAGCTGGTCAGTAAGTACGAGGAAGCGGTAACGGAGCTTTCGGACAACGACTATGACAGGCTGTGGAAAGAGGCGAAGGAGTATAATGCCGAGCATCCGGTGAATGCCATTGTAGATGCTTTTGAGGAAGAGGATACTTATGAGCTGAGTCATCCTTATGACAGGGTTCTGGATCCGAACGGTGATGGTCTGATGGGGAGTATCGAGATCCCGAAGATCAAAGCCAGACTGGCGATCTATCATGGACTGAGCAAAACGGTCCTGGAAAAGGGTGTCGGTCATGTGGAGGGTACCAGCCTTCCGATCGGAGGCAAGAGCACCCATGCGGTTCTGGCGGCGCATCGAGGTCTTCCTAACGCAAAGCTTTTTACAGATCTGGATCAGATGGAAAAGGGAGATATTTTTATCCTGCACATTCTTGGCAAGCATCTGGCCTACAAGGTGGATCAGATCAAGACGGTGCTTCCGGATGAGACCAGTGACCTGGATATTATCGAGGGTGAAGATCATGTGACTCTGATCACGTGTACCCCTTATGGAGTTAACACCCACAGGCTTCTTGTCCGGGGAGTGCGGACGAAATATGTGGTGGAAGATACAAAGAATGACGAAACGATACCGCAGAAGCTTGCTGTTGTGGATCCGAAGAGGGTTCTGGCCGGCGGCGCTGCAGTGCTTGTTGTTCTGATCCTGCTGATTTATCTGATCGTCCGTCATAGGGACAAAAAACGGAAAAAGAAGCAGCTTTCAGAAAGGAAAGAGGAGGCAGAGAGCGATGAAAAATAGAAGAAAGCAAGGGAAAATATTCCGGAGCCTTCTGGCTGTTCTGATGCTGACGGCTATGCTGGTCACGAGTGTTTTGCAGCCGGTTTTCGCCGGGGATTATGAAGCTGGAAAAACAGGTAATCTGACGTTGACGGTTCAGCAGGCGGATGAGGAGGGAAACCAGACTCCGCTGCCGGATGTAGGGCTGACGATCTACAAGGTTGGCAGTGTGAATTTTGATGGCAATGTGCATTTCGTGCTGGATGAGGCACTGGCTGCCGCAGCAATCGATTTTGATTCCATCACGACGGCTGACGGCTGGTATGAAGCGGCAGAGAAGCTGGCGGCTATGATCGTCAGCGGAAGCGTGGATGTGTGGGGTATGTCCAAGTCCTCTGATGCAGAGGGGAATATGACTTTCGCTGATCTGGCTGAGGGTATGTACCTGGTGGTGCAGACAGATGGAAACAGCAGTGTTATGGTTTCACCGATGCTGATCTCCGTTCCTTTTGCAGATCAGGAGCAGGGCTGGATGTACGATGTACAGGCTTATCCGAAGTCTGTAAGTAATCCGCAGAAGCATACACAGATCCAGGTTACGAAGAGGATCTATAATGTTGATGAGAACGACAATGTGATTCCTCTGGAAACGAAGGAGGATGTAACTTATAATGTTGGGCTTTACCTTGATCCGGATGGAAATGCCCCTTACGGAGAAATGCAGAAAATCCATATCCAGAATGCTTCCAGTGGTACAGCTACATGGACGGATGTTCCGGATGGCACCTATTATGTATTTGAGCTGGATGAGGATGGAAATCCTCTTCAGCAGAATACGAAGATCAAGGTGGATGATGAGAATCTTTACTACTACAATGTAACGAAGCCGAATGGTGAGAGTGAAGAGAAGTCCAATCAGGTTGTGATCGGTGGAGATAGTGGTGCTACTGAGGCAGCGGCTTATGTAAATAACTATTATACAAAGATTTCCGATATATTCAGCCGTAACGGATATATCAACATTAAGAAGAATGTGATGATCGATGGTGTTGCTTCTACTGTGGATGATACGTTCTATGCAGGTTTGTTCTCCACTGAAAGTAACGGTGAGCTGACGCTTGAGAAGGTAGTGACTCTGAAACAGAATGATAGTGTTCAGGTAATGGTGGATCTTCCAATGGATCAGGAGATCAACAGTGTTACTTATACTGTTCTGGAGACGGATAAGGATGGAAATCCGGTTGATGATGATACCTTTAAGTATACAGTTACCGGTCAGGGTGAGGTTACACTGAATAATGATAACCGATATACTGTAACAAAGGAGATCACTAACAGTCTTTCTTCCGAGCCGACACCGATTCCGACTGCTACACCTGGAGCAAATCATGGTGGAAAAGATCGGATCACTCCGATCCCGAATAATGGTACAGCGGGCGGAACTGCTCCGAACGATACCAGCGGTACAGCAAGACGTTCTGTAAAGACCGGCGATGATACACCGATCGGCGTATGGGTTGGAATCCTTGCAGCAGCGATCATTGTTGGCGGTGGTGCAGCTTATGGAGTTAAGAGAAAGAAGAAAAAATAAATAACGGATCATTCTGAAGGATGATCGATGGAAGAACCGGGCGATGTGGATGCCCGGTTCTTTTTTTGGAATATTTACGTATTGGGGATGAAAAAGCAGCGGGTGATATTTTTTCTCGAAAATTGTTCTTGACATTTTGGTATGATAAGTATATTGTATGTGTTGCAGTAAATTTCATAAAAGATAGCCTTTTATTCAGAGTGGTGGAGATACAAAGGATCTGTGAAGCCACGGCAACCCCGGAGAATCCAGGAAGGTGCCAACCTGAGCGAGCAATCGAACAATAAGAGGATTGTTTACAGAATTTAAACAGTCCGGATTGTACGGGCTGTTTTTTATGTATATAACCATTGTTTTATTACAAAAGGAGAAGATCATGGAGAAAATTTTATTTACATCTGAATCTGTAACTGAGGGTCATCCTGACAAGGTCTGCGACTCTATTTCCGATGCGATCCTTGATGCTATGATGGCACAGGATCCGATGAGCCGTGTTGCATGTGAGACTGCTACTACAACAGGTCTTGTACTTGTTATGGGCGAGATTACAACCAAGGCTAATGTTGATATCCAGAAGATCGTTCGCGATACTATCCGTGAGATCGGATATGACAATGCGGATTATGGCTTTGACGCAGATACCTGTGCGGTTATCACATCACTTGACAAGCAGTCCACAGATATCGCTATGGGTGTTGACAAGGCTCTTGAGCAGAAAGAGGACGATATGAATGAGGACGAGCTGGATTCCATCGGTGCCGGTGACCAGGGTCTTCAGTTTGGTTATGCTTCCAATGAGACTGAGGAGTATATGCCGTATGCCATCAACATGGCTCACAAGCTTGCTCAGCAGCTGACAAAGGTTCGTAAGGACGGCACTCTGAAATATTTAAGACCGGATGGAAAGACTCAGGTTACTGTTGAGTATGATGAGGCTGGCAAGCCGAAGAGAATCGATGCTGTTGTATGCTCTACACAGCATGATCCGGATGTTACTCAGGAGCAGATCCATGAGGATATTAAGAAGTATGTTTTTGATGCGATCATTCCGGCTGATATGGTTGATGCGGATACGAAGTATTTCATCAATCCGACAGGTCGTTTTGTTATCGGCGGACCTCACGGTGACAGTGGTCTGACAGGTCGTAAGATCATCGTTGATACCTACGGCGGAACAGGACGTCACGGCGGCGGTGCTTTCTCCGGTAAGGATTGCACAAAGGTTGACCGTTCTGCTGCTTATGCTGCACGTTATGTTGCAAAGAACATTGTTGCAGCCGGTCTTGCTGACAAGTGTGAGATCCAGCTTTCCTATGCGATCGGTGTTGCGCATCCGACTTCTGTCAGTGTGAATACCTTCGGAACAGGTAAGCTTTCTGAGACCAAGCTTGTTGAGATCGTTCGTGAGAATTTTGATCTTCGTCCGGCTGGTATCATCAAGATGCTTGACCTTCGCCGTCCGATCTACAAGCAGACTGCTGCTTATGGTCATTTTGGCCGTACAGATGTTGATCTTCCATGGGAGCATCTGGACAAGGTTGAGACTCTGAAGAAGTATCTTTGCAACAGCTACGAATAATCATTTCAGAAGAATAAAGAGTGAAGCCCCCGGTAGTGCAAGTACCGGGGGCTTCTTGCATGGTGAGATGGGCTTTTTTATAGAAAATTTAGAGATAGGGAATATAGTTTATGTTATAATACGTGTATGTGAATGTGTGAATTTATAAAGGACGGAGATACAGATGAAGTTAAAAACACGTATTATTGTGGGCTTCGTTGCGATCATCCTGCTGCCGTTGCTTCTTTTTTCCGCAAGTCTGTACGGGTTCAGCCAGACGCAGGCGAAGCATGTGCAGGAGAGCAGCAGCCAGGCTTCGGATTCCAGCCAGATGGTCTATGATATTTCGCTGCCGCAGTCTTCCAGCAGCCAGGTGAAGCTGATGGCTAAGGATATGATCCTGACCGCAACGATCATCCTTGTTTTTACCGCATTGTCCGTAGGGCTGTGGATCTATCGGAGCATTGCGGTTCCGCTGGTGAAGCTTAAGAAGGCTACCAAGAACATCAAGGAGGGGAATCTGGATTTTGTGCTGGAGGTTGAGGGGAATGATGAATTTTCCCAGCTTTGTCAGGATTTTGAGGAGATGCGTAAGCGTCTGAAGGAGTCCACGGAAGAGAAGATCCTGATGGATAAGGAGAATAAGGAGCTGATCAGCAATATTTCCCATGATCTGAAGACGCCGATCACTGCGGTGAAGGGTTATGTGGAGGGGATCATGGATGGTGTGGCGGATACGCCGGAGAAGATGGACCGGTATGTGCGTACCATTTATAATAAGACCAATGAGATGGATCATCTGATCAATGAGCTGACCTTTTATTCCAAGATCGATACCAACCGTATTCCGTATACGTTCAGCAAGCTGAATGTGGAGGATTATTTTTCGGATTGTGCGGAGGAGCTTGGGCTTGAGATGGAGACCAGGGGGATCGAGCTTGTGTATGCCAATTATGTGGAGAAGGGTGTGCAGGTTATTGCGGATGGTGAGCAGATCCGCCGTGTGATCCATAATATCGTGAGTAATGCCATTAAGTATATGGAGAAGCCAAGGGGGATCATCCAGCTTCGGGTGAAGGATGTGGGTGATTTTATCCAGGTGGAGATCGAGGATAACGGCAAGGGGATTGCCGCCAAGGATCTGCCGTATATTTTTGACCGTTTTTACCGTACCGATGTTTCCAGGAATTCTTCCAAGGGAGGAAGCGGTATCGGACTTTCCATCGTAAAGAAGATCATGGAGGATCATGGTGGAAAGGTCTGGGCCACAAGCCGGCTGGGGATCGGAACGATCATGTATTTTGTTCTCAGAAAATATCAGGAGGTACCGATGAATGAGTAGGATTTTGATCATAGAGGATGAGGAAGCGATCGCGGATCTGGAGAAGGATTATCTGGAGCTTTCGGGTTTTGAGGTGGAGATCGAGAACCGTGGTGATACGGGGCTTGTACGTGCCATGAAGGAGGAGTTTGATCTGATCATCCTGGATCTGATGCTTCCGGAGGTGGATGGCTTTGATATCTGCAGGCAGGTCCGTGAGGAGAAGAATACGCCGATCATTATGGTTTCTGCCAAGAAGGATGATATCGATAAGATCCGCGGACTGGGTCTTGGTGCGGATGATTATATGACCAAGCCGTTCAGCCCAAGTGAGCTGGTTGCACGTGTGAAGGCGCATATGGAGCGTTATAACCGGCTGGTTGGTTCCAATGTGCATAAGAATGATGTGATCGAGATCCGTGGTATTAAGATCGATAAGACGGCCAGGCGTGTGTGGGTCAATGGTGAGGAGACGACGTTTACGACCAAGGAGTTTGATCTTTTGACTTTTCTGGCTGAGAATCCGAACAGGGTTTTTACAAAGGAGGAGCTTTTCCGGGAGATCTGGGATATGGAGTCTGTGGGTGATATCGCTACGGTTACGGTGCATATCAAGAAGATCCGTGAAAAGATCGAGTTTAATACGGCCAAGCCTCAGTATATTGAGACGATCTGGGGTGTGGGGTATCGGTTTAAGGTGTGAGCCTACGGGGAAGGCTTCGGATGGAGCTGCTGCAGGTGTATGAGTGCAGATCGGAATGATGGTGTATGATCTGTCGGGTGCTTTTGAGAGGAGTGGAGATATGCCGCTGTTGAGGGAAAGAATTTATACGATAGAGGATATTTATGCTTTGCCGGAGGGGGAAAGAGCGGAACTGATCGATGGACATATTTATTATATGGCGCCGCCGAATACGATGCATCAGAGGATCTCAAGTATCTTGTCCAGAAAGATAGGTAACTATATAGATTCTAACAAGGGCAAATGTGAGGTGTTTGCCGCACCGTTTGCGGTGTATCTGGATGAGAAGACGAATACTTATGTGGAACCGGATGTTTCTGTTATCTGTGATCCGGATAAGCTGGATGACAGGGGATGTAAGGGGGCTCCGGACTGGATCATCGAGATCGTTTCTCCGGCGAGCAGGCGTATGGATTATTATACCAAGCTGTTTAAATACAGGACTGCCGGTGTGAGAGAGTACTGGATCGTGGATCCTGTGAAGAAGCTGGTAATGGTGTATGATTTTGAAAATGAGGATACGGAGCAGTATACATTTCAGGATTCGATCAAGGTGGGGATCTATGAGGATCTGAGGATCGATTTTGCTGAGATGTGATAAAGATGGAGGGGAATATCGTCTGGTGATAGCCCCTCTTTGTTTTTTGGCAAAAAAATAGAACGCCGTCGCAACGCCGTCCTTACAAAAACACAAAGTGTTTTTTGATTCTGAAATTATTATATGTGCGAGATGATATTTTGTCAACCTGTTTACTGCGAAAATTTACCACGGTATACATCCGACTTAGATGCAAAAATCTGAAATATGGATAATCGTCAGTGACAGAAAAATTCGTTTCAGGTATAATGAAACTAACTATGATATTGATATGGGGAAAGTAACAGAGGTGGATTTTTTGAAAGGACGAACTATGGAAGACAGATTATACAAGAAACTGGAAGCGTACGGTAAGAGTGATTTTTATCCGTTTCATATGCCGGGGCATAAGAGGAATCCGCTGGCTGTGGAGGGGGATTTTCCGGTGGAGAGGGATATTACGGAGATTGACGGGTTTGATAACCTGCATCATGCTGAGGATATTTTGAAAAGGGCCCAGGAGGATGTCGCACGGCTTTATGGTGTGCCGGAGAGTTTTTACAGTATTAATGGAAGCTCCGGGGCGATCCTGGCGGCGGTGTCTGCGGCTGTGGATAAGGGGGGACAGATCCTGGTGGCAAGGAACTGCCATAAGGCGGTTTACCATGCGATTTATCTGCGGGAGCTGAGTGCCACGTATATTTATCCACATGAGGATCCGAAATTGGGGATAAACGGAGGGATTTCACCCGGCCGTGTGGAAATGTATCTGGCGGAAAATCCGGAGATCCAGGCGGTACTGATCACTTCGCCGACTTATGACGGGATCGTGTCGGATGTGGCTAGGATCGCGGAGATCGCGCATCACTATGGTGTGCCGCTGATCGTGGATGAGGCTCACGGGGCGCATTTTCGGTTTTCGGATTATTTTCCGGTGTCTGCGGCGCAGCTTGGTGCGGATGTGGTGATCAACAGTGTGCATAAGACGCTGCCCTGTCTGACCCAGACGGGGGTGATCCACCTGTGCAGTGATCGTGTGAGCCGGGAAAAACTGAAGCGTTTTCTGGGAATCTATCAGAGCAGCAGTCCTTCTTATATTCTTATGAGCAGCATTGATGCGTGCATGGATAAGCTGGAGCGTGAGGGGGATGAGATGTTCCGTGTGTTTACGGAGAATCTGGAAAAAGCACGCAGGCGTCTTTCCGAGTGTAAGTATATCCGGCTGGTAACGCCGCAGGCCTGTGAGTGCCAGAGGGTTTTTGATTTTGACAGATCCAAGATATTGCTTTCTACTGTGAACAGTTCGCTGAACGGCCGGGAGCTGCACCAGATCCTCCGGAGGGAGTTTCATCTGGAAATGGAGATGGAGGCGGAGAATTATGTGCTGGCGCTGGCGGCTGTGGGTGATACGGCGGAGGGTTTTGAGCGGCTTTGTGATGCTATTGAAGAAATTGACCGCCGTGAATCGTTAAAATACAGAGAAGAGGCTGTGGAGAAGGAGCCTTTGAAAAACGGAAAAATGAAGCAGATCATGCGGATCTCCCAGGCTATGGATGCGGAGAGTGAGCGGTGTCCGCTGGATGAGTGTATCGGACGTACGTCCGGGGAGTTTGCGTATCTTTATCCGCCGGGGATCCCGCTGATCGTTCCGGGGGAACAGATTTCTGGACATTTCGTAAAAAATGTGAGAAGATACCTGGAACAGGGCTTTGAGGTCCAGGGCCTGAGCGACCAGACCAGTGAGACGGTGTGTGTTGTGAGAAATGAGATGTGAGGTGCGTGGCAGCAGACGGATCTGTGTATTACGGATCAGAGCGTGTATAGTAACGCATATGCAGCAGAGGAGACATATGGGAAAGATTTTTTACATTATGGGAAAAAGCTCTTCCGGTAAGGACAGTATTTACAGACAGCTGGAGGAAAATCAGGAGCTGGGGCTTAAGCGGCTTGTGATCTATACTACCCGTCCGATCCGGGATGGAGAGGAGAACGGAAGAGAATATTTTTTTGCAGATGAGAATAAACTGAAGGAGTTCCGAAGAAACGGGAAGCTGATCGAGGCGCGTACTTATCAGACGGTTTACGGGCCGTGGACATATTTTACTGCGGATGACGGGCAGGTGTCTGTGGGTAATGACAGCTATCTGGGGATCGGTACACTGGAGTCTTTTGTGAGGCTCCGGGAGTATTACGGCAATGAAGTGATGTGGCCTATTTATATAGAGGTGGAAGACGGAGAGCGTCTGGAGCGTGCGCTTGCCAGGGAGAAGACCCAGGAGGTGCCGAAGTACGAGGAGATGTGCAGGCGTTTTCTTGCAGACCAGAATGATTTTTCCGAGGAAAATATTCTTAAAGCAGGTATATGGAAGCGTTTTGAGAATCATAATCTGGATGAATGTGTGAAGGAGATCGTAAATTATATAAAATCTGTACAATAAGGAAAAATAGTTTTTTTTATACAGAAGATTATGTTATAATTAGTTGAAAGATGTCCGCCGGGTATAACGGAGGGCACAAAAGGCAGAAAGAGGTGATTCTTATGGCAGGATTTCATGACATCATCGGCCATGACGATATAATCAGGCATTTGAAGAATGCGATAGAGACAGGGAAGGTATCCCACTCTTATATTTTTACAGGGGAACCGGGATCCGGCAAGAAGCTTCTTGCGGGGACTTTTGCGGCAGCGCTGCAGTGTGAATCGGGAGAGTCTGAACCGTGTATGACTTGTGATTCCTGTAAGAAGGTGATCGGCAAGAATCATCCGGATATCATTACAGTAACTCATGAGAAGCCTGGAAGCATCAGCATTGACGAGGTGCGTGACCAGGTTGTGCGTGATGTGGATATCAAGCCGTACTGTAGTCCGTATAAGATCTATATCATTCCGGATGCGGAGATGATGACGGTGCAGGCGCAGAATGCCATTTTGAAAACTATCGAGGAACCGCCGGAATATGCGGTGATCATGCTGCTGACAAGTAATATCGACAGTCTTCTTCCTACGATCCGTTCCAGATGTGTGCGTCTGGATCTGAAGGTGGTGGATGACAGTCTTGTGAAGGAATATCTGATGGAGCATCTTCAGGTGCCGGATTATCAGGCTGAGATCGATGCGTCTTATGCGCAGGGCAGTATCGGCAAGGCGAAGGAGGCTGCGACTTCTCAGGAGTTTGCGGATATGACTGCCAATGCCCTGAAGATTTTGAAATATGCCAATTCCATGGAGGTTTATGAGCTGACAGAGGCGATCAAGACTTTGACTGCTGATAAGAATAATGTCAATGATTATCTGGATATTTTCCAGTTCTGGTTCCGCGATGTTCTGATGTTTAAGGCAACAAGGGAAATTGACAACCTGGTTTTTAAACAGGAGATTAATTTTATCAGAGAGCAGGCCAGCGAGCGTTCTTATGAGAATATCGAAAAAATCCTTGAGGCACTGGAGAAGACGAAGGTGCGTCTCCGTGCCAATGTTAATCTCGAACTTGCCCTGGAGCTCCTGTTCCTGACAATTAGGGAGAAATAGAATGGAAAAGGTAGTTGGAGTCAGATTTCGTAACGTTGGTAAGATTTATTATTTTAATCCTAAGAATTATAAGGTAAAGGTCGGCGATCATGTGATCGTGGAGACTGCCCGTGGTGTGGAGTATGGCCGTGTTGTCCTGGAGCCGCGCAGCGTGAAGGAGGACGAGGTGGTCCATCCGCTGAAGGAGGTTCTCCGTGTTGCAACGAAGGAGGACGAGGATCATGAGGCTGAGAACCGCCAGAAGGAGAAAGAGGCTTTTAAGATCTGTAAGAAGAAGATCCGTGAGCATGGGCTTGATATGAAGCTGATCGATGCGGAGTATACCTTTGATAATAACAAGGTGCTGTTTTATTTTACAGCGGATGGTCGTATTGATTTCCGACAGCTGGTTAAGGATCTGGCGTCTGTGTTTAAGACCAGGATCGAGCTTCGTCAGATCGGTGTCCGTGATGAGACGAAGATCCTTGGCGGTATTGGTATCTGTGGAAGGACGCTTTGCTGTCATACGTATCTTTCGGAGTTTGCGCCGGTTTCCATCAAGATGGCGAAGGAGCAGAATCTTTCTCTGAACCAGACGAAGATTTCTGGTGTCTGTGGTCGTCTGATGTGCTGTCTGAAGAATGAGCAGGAGACTTATGAGGAGTTGAACCGGAATCTTCCGGGTATCGGTGATATGGTAACGACGCCGCAGGGTGTTTCGGGTACGGTCCAGAGTGTGAATGTTCTCCGGCAGATGGTTAAGATCGTGGTTGAGGTGAATGACGAGAAGGAGATCCAGGAGTTTCCGGTCCGTGATCTGAGGTTCCGTCCTAAGAGAAAAAAGGGTAAGGGTGGTTCTGCTGACCACGAGGAGAAAGAGGTTAAAAAGGGAGATTCGAAGCCGAATGAGAAGTGATCTGGTTTATTGCGGTGAGCGTGTGGATGATCTTCAGAATGGGTTGTTTGTGATCCAGGATCCGAAGAAGTTTTGCTTTGGGATGGATGCGGTTCTGTTGTCTGGCTTTGCCCGGGTGAAGAGGGGTGAGGTTGCGCTGGATATGGGGACCGGTACGGGGATCATTCCGATCTTGCTTTCTGATCGTACGGATGGGGAGCATTTCACGGGGCTGGAGATCCAGCATGAGTGTGCGGAGATGGCTGACCGTAGTGTGAGGTATAATGGTCTTGAGGACAGGGTTCGGATCGTTGAGGGTGATATCAGGGAGGCTGCCGGGATTTTTGGGGCGGCTTCTTTTGATGTGGTGACGTGTAATCCGCCGTATATGATCGGGCAGCATGGGTTGACGAATCCGCATCTTCCGAAGGCGATTGCGAGGCATGAGATTTTGTGTTCGTTTGATGATGTGGCTTGTCAGGCTGCCCGGGTCCTGAAGGATCGGGGGCGTTTTTTTCTGGTGCACAGGCCGTTTCGGCTTGTGGAGCTGATGGCGACTTTGACGAAGTATAAGCTGGAGCCTAAGAGGATGCAGCTGGTGTATCCTTTTATTGATAAGGAGCCGAATATGGTGTTGATCGAGGCTTGTAAGGGCGGGAATTCCAGGATCCGGGTTGAGCGGCCGCTGGTGGTTTATGAGCGGCCTGGGGTTTATACGGAGGATGTTTTGGAGTTGTATCGGATGGTGTGAATGTTGTGATGTTGTGGCTTAGGGTGGCTGCCCCGGTTGTGAGAGATTGGGGTGGCTGCTCGGGAGGTTTTGGGCCATCGGCGCTGCGCTGGATGGCTGGGAGGTAGTGGTGGCTGTGGTACTTCGGTTGGTGAAGGGACGGCGAGGGGAGGCAGGCTGAGATTCAAAGCGAGAGATCGCAACGCATAGTGCGCTGAGTATCGAAGAATACAGACATCTTGCCGAAAGTGAACCACAGAGAAAGTGAAGAAATAAAACAACATCGGCACAGCGTGGCGCGCTGAGTACCGAAGAATACAGGCATCTTGCCGGAAGTGAATCACAGAGAAAGTGAAGAAATAAAACAACATCGGCACAGCGTAGTGCGCTGAATACCGAAGCATACAGACACAAGTCAACAAATAAGAACAACGAATCCCTTGCACTACTTAAAAAAAGCCCAAGGGGTGTGCAGAGGGGGCGCGGCTTTGCGGCCCCTTTGCGGTTTTCAAAGTTCCCAAACTTAAACAAACCCCCGCGGTCAAGCGGAATATCCCCCGCGGTTAAGCGGAATATCCCCCCGCGGTTAAGCAAAACAACTCCCCCACGGCCAAGTGGAAAACAACTCCCCGCGGTCAAGCGAGAAAAGAGGCAAATATGAAACAAAACGGAAAACTATACTTATGCGCCACCCCCATAGGAAACCTCGAAGACATCACCCTTCGAGTACTAAGAACCCTTCGGGAAGTGGACTTAATCGCTGCGGAGGATACCCGCAACAGTATAAAACTTCTGAATCATTTTGATATAAAAACCCCCATGACCAGCTACCACGAATACAATAAGATCGATAAGGGCCATGTCCTCGTGGAAAAGCTGCTGGCGGGTACAAACATTGCGTTAATCACAGATGCAGGTACTCCGGGTATCTCAGACCCGGGGGAGGAGCTTGCCGCCATGTGCTATGAAACCGGAATTGAAGTGACTTCACTTCCGGGGCCTGCTGCCTGTATCACTGCTCTGACTTTGTCAGGCCTGCATACCAGGCGTTTTGCTTTCGAGGCTTTTCTTCCGGCGGATAAGAAAGAACGAAAAACGATCCTGGAGGAGCTTTCCTGTGAAACCAGGACTATTATCCTGTATGAGGCACCTCACAGGCTTGTACGGACTCTTGGTGAGCTCAGAGAGGCGCTTGGCAACCGCCGGATGACTCTTTGCAGAGAGCTGACCAAGAAGCATGAGACGGCATTCCGGACTACGATCGATGATCTGATGGATTTTTATAAAGATGAGAAGCCGCTGGGTGAGTGTGTTCTTGTGATCGAGGGCAGGAGCCGCAGTGAGATGGAGGCGGAGAAGCGTGCTTCCTGGGAGGAGATTTCCATTGCGGAGCATGTGGCGATGTATGAGCAGCAGGGGAATTCCAGGAAGGATGCCATGAAGCTTGCTGCCAAGGATCGTGGTGTTTCCAAGCGGGATATTTATAAGGCGCTTCTGGATGGAGAAGGTTCTGCTGAATGATCAGGTGTAAATTGTGGTACGGATCGTAGGTAACGTGATCGTGGATGCTTGAATAAGCTGCATACTGTGACCAAGGATTTTTGGGAACGTATGTGGCTTTTTTTATTGTGGTAATAAAAAGTACTGTGCGGATTTTGTCGAAATGATTTGCTTGCAGTATAGACCATATTGTGGTAAGCTGATCTTATCAAAAATAAAAAGCAGTTCCGGGATTCTATGGAAATGCTGTAAAAGCATATTTTCTAAAAATAATCTTATTTTTCTATTACATTTCATATATCAGGCAGATTGCCTGTCATCTCAGAAAATTCATGCTTTTTTCCATTTTTCAGCAGGAGTTTTCAGATGAGGCTCCTTGAGATCAAAACAGAGGAGTCGTGTATGATCGTAAACAATAACAGAACAAACAGCTCTAACCTGCGGCAGTGGCATCCTGCATTTTTTGCTGATATCCAGATAGAACTGGAGGCAGAAAGGGAGAATCTGATTTTTGAGAATGAGCATCAGCTTGGGACGAAACCAATGGAGATCGATGCGCTTGTGATCAAAAAGAAATCAGATATCCCCATTAATAAAAACATAGGAAGGATCTTCCGAAAATATAATATCATTGAATATAAGAGTCCGACGGATTATATAAGCATCAATGATTTTTATAAGGTGTGTGGATATGCCTTTTTTTATAAAGCAGATACGGTAACTGAGGATGAAATCCCAATTGAGGAGATTACAATCTCTTTGGTAAGTAGGGCATATCCCCGGAAGATGCTCCGTCATTTGAGGGAGTTTTGGAAATGCCGGGTAAAAAAGATGGAAGAAGGAATTTATTACGTAACAGGATCTAAGATCCCAATCCAGGTCATTGTAACAGAGCAGTTGTCAAAGAAGAAAAATCTGTGGCTGAGAAGTCTGACTGATAGAATAAAAGATAAGGAAGATATGAAACGACTTCTCAATGAATACAGAGAAAAGCAGAAAAATCCTTTGTACGAATCAGTTATGCAGATGATCGTAAGGGCTAATGAAGAAAAATTCAGGGAGGCGGATTGTATGTGTGAAGCATTAAATCGGATCATACAGGATCAGATCGAGGAAAAGATAAGAAAAAGTTTACAGGCTGGCTATGATGAAGGGTATGGAATTGGAATGCAGGATGGAATAAAGGATGGAATGCAGCGGGGAATGCAACAGGGAATGCAGCAGGGAATGCAGCAGGGAATGCAGCGGGGAGAACATAGTATTAACAGTTTGATCCTCTGCCTTGCTGAGCTGGGGAGGACGTCTGATATTATAAGATCGGCATCAGATCCGGAATACCAGAAGAAATTGTTAAAGGAATTTGGGCTTTTGCCGGAGTAGCTGAATATTCCATATGTTTTAAGAGCATATTGTGCTATGTTTTGGGATTGCATTTAATAAGATACTTTTTTGCCTGTATTTCCTATGATTTTGCGTGGAAATACAGGCTTTTTTGTGCTATAATAAACTCTGTATTCGTATGTAAAAAATATTTATTTTACAGGTATAAATGACACTTCCGGA
>UMAW01010536.1_pt1 | contig 25020 bp, 20 predicted proteins | sample 1963801 | NCBI WGS metagenome assembly UMAW01 (sample SAMEA4835925, study PRJEB28245) | human gut metagenome | biome: gut microbiome; material: fecal sample | place: Denmark | collected 2008 | reverse complement strand
GGACAAGAAGTATCCCTCGCTCAAAGAGCTCGGTCAATTCCAGGTTATCGGGGTAAAGCCCCTCAGGAACCTTCATTTTTTTGCAAATTATAAGTTGTTATTTCAATGCTTTTTTATCATTTTCTTTTTCATCATATTATGTTCAAACTCAACCCATGCGATTTCAGAAAATAGAACTATCATATAAATAACCACCTGAACCACAACGCCATCCAGCTTTTTAATAAAATATCCAAAAACAGCTTGCGTAATAAATAGCACACAACCCAAAATAATAAAATTTCTGCCATGTCTATGGTTCCATTCCGTAACATTTGTCAGTTCATCTTTACGAAGTGGTTTCTCTCCTGTATTTATTGATACTGGTTTTTCAGACCTATACTGCATAATTCCAAGTATGATAAAAATAAGTGAAACCAATAATGAAATTACCAAATAAATAATTGTAGCAGCCATATCTATCCTCCCATAATCCAACTATTATTTGCACTTTTCAAGTGCCTCAGACAATACCTGAGCCTGTTCATATATATCTACTTCTATTTGACAACTACCTTCTTGATTCCATCGCCATTATCAACCATTGTTGCTTCTGCCCTCTCCGACTCTGTCTGTTTCTTATTCTTCGCATTCTCCATATGCCGGCAAAGGAGTTATTCTTGAATTATAAGATGCACAGTGGGACAGTCCTGTGTGTCTCCTTTGTTTTGATACCACTATTAGATATCAGAACGGTCATTGCCACAAGCAACGCAAATTAACTTTTTCGTTTTTGCCGCAGTAAACTGGATGACCGGTCCGGAAATGAGGATTGTTACTATGGTGCATATGCCAAATTTTCCGCCCAGCATAACGCCTGTCACAACCATCACGACATCCAGTACCATTCGTACAATTTTTACCTGCCAGTTGTTCTTTTCCGCAAGAGAAAAAGTCAGTGCCTCATAAGAACCCCGCCCCAGGGAGGCTGCCGCATAAAATCCGGTTCCTATGGCAAAAATCACAATTCCCAATAACATGATAAGTGCATTTACCCATATATGCGTACTGTACACATGTGCATTTGCAAACAAATCTACACAAAAGCTATACACAATCTGGTAAAGTATCGTGCCGATATGTATCTGTGACCTGTCATAGAAAAACGCAAATACAATCATAACTATGGCTACTATTATGGATGCCATACCGATGCTTACATGAAATGTTTTTGAAATTCCCTGCCATAATACCGCAAGGGTGGCACCACCAAATCCCGCATACAGCGCCAGCGTAATGCCATATGCCGCAATGACTGAACCAGCCACTATAATAATTAATTTTATTATCCACTCCAATTTACTCATATTATTACTTTTTTTCATTCCATTCACATATCATATTCCAACATCTATCCAATTTACACTTCCAAAATTTTACACTGTTCAAGTCCCGCACTCCAAAACTCCTCAATCGGCATACCTTTCACCTGACAGATAATGCTTGCATTCATCGCACCATGTCCCACAATCAGGATATCCTTCCCCTCCTGTAGCTGCGGCTCTATCACTTCCTTCAAAAATGCGCCGGTTCTTGCAAAGAGTTCCTCCCAGGTTTCTGCTCCACCTATCGATTCGTGATATTCTCCCGGCTTTTGAAATAAAATATTAATCGGGCAATCCGGAATAGCAAAGCTGTTTTCGATTCCCTCATAATCGCCAAAACTCATTTCCATCAGCCGTTCGTCTTTTATTATTGGAATTTTCCGGTTTTTTAACACAATTTGTGCTGTCTCAACAGCCCTTATCAACGGAGAACAATAACACACATCTATGTGCAAATCCTTATACTCTTCGCATGCTTTTTCCGCCATCAGGCGTCCTTCTTCATTTAATGGGATATCCGTTCTTCCCTGTATTTTATGTAATGCATTCCATTCCGTTTTTCCATGCCGCATAATATATAACATCTTGAATTTCTCCTGAAATAATAGTTTTTAATTTATCTTTCTGTTTAATAAGCCCCACAAACTCAGGAAACCTATTGCAGCTCCCAGCAACACTCCGGCTACTTTCATTAATTCATTGTTCCTAAATTTTTTATCTGGAAGAATGCCCGCTTTATTATAAGAATATTTTATATGATCTGTAGTATATGCAGTTATGGTATCTCCCACCTCATATTCTGTATATACACTTTCCGGCACCTGCATCCGCTTATTATATTCATTCGTTTTGCCACCATGATAATAGAAGAAATAATTTTGAGATATGGCATTATCTGCCGAAGCATCTTCGCTCCTTTTATCCGTTATCACTACATCTTCTCTATCATAATCTTCTCCTAGTACCATCTCTTCCATTTGCCTGTCAAGTGCATTCGACGTCAAGAATACGTTTAACCAGACCATCACAAAAGCTATGCTCAAAGCAGCAAAACAACTCCAGAACAGAACTTTCTTCTGCTTTCCGGTTAATCGTTCTTTTTGTTTCTGATGCTTCGCCAATTTGTTGCTCATGCTATAATTCTCACATTCTTTCTAATCGTCTTACTTATCATACTTTTTCAGGAAATCTTCTGCCTTATCTTTATCTATCTGCAGTTCCTCCTGCAGCAATAAAAGAATTTCGTTTTCTGACTTTCCGAATCTGCGTCCAAGCTTTATAACTTCCTTCGTTTTTCCTACTATTTCGCCTTCTTCTTCGCCCTGTTTGCGAATTCTTTCTTCTCTCTCAAAGCTCTTCATATATGCAAGACCTACCTCTCCATCCCGCTTTACTGCAGTTACCATCCGGTGTAACTTTTTCAGACTCTCGGTGGAAGCATTCTCTATGGATGAATGCTCCATGTAATGCAGTAGCTGTTTTAATTCCTCCGGTGGATTTCCTTCACTTCCTCTTGTATACAGGAATATCGTCTGTGCACCATCCTCATACTTTAATTCCGGCACTTCTACACAACAGTTCTTAATGGTATACACCATACGGTTCAGTCCAAAGGGGTCATAGGTTGTAATGAAAATAACAACAACATTCCGAAGACTTCCATAGGTTTCGCCCGATGGTAAATTTCCGGCATCAATTTTTGCATGATAAAACCGGACTCTTCTTGGTAATGCTGCCATCTCGTTCTTCCCATCATTCTGGTCCGGTTCTATATCAAAGATTTCTCCATTCTCTTCATCCAGATATACATCCAGCCGGATGCCGTGAGTTTCCAAATTCTCTCCGCAAAAGAAACGCTGCGGCACTACCGTAAGCTTTCCTATCTGTCGATGCAGAATGCATTCCAAAATATACCTCGCTGACTGTTCCCCATAAATTTTGTGACTGGTTAAGCTGTTTACTAAAAAGTCATCCACCAGATTCAGTTCTTCTAAAGTTCTCATTTTTCCTCCTTTTCCCATAATGCAGTGAAAAGCAGGATTGCATATATCTCATATTTTCCTAAACTTCCGCCTATTCAATGCACTATGCGTTTATTAATTGTAATTAGAATTTAAAAGCATAGAATTCATTGAATTGATACTAGAAATTTAGATTGGCTTTCGCCATTCGAAAATCAGAATATATGCTTTGTGTTGATTGTAACAAATAAGCCCATTGAATACAAGTAAATTTTTTCCGGCAGACATAACCCGAAAACATAATCTATAGCAGTCTTGTGGAAGAGCAGAATTGATTTGCTTGAACAGAAAAAGACAGCCGCCCTGCCGGGCTGCTGCCTCTTTCTGTTTTTATGCTTATGCTTTTATTTCTTAATTTTATTCTGCTTTGTCATCTACTGTAACAGTGATTTTGTTCAGGTGCCAGATATCATCCACATATTCCTGAATCGTACGGTCAGATGAGAATTTGCCGGAAGCTGCAATATTTAAGATTGCTTTTCTAGCCCATTCTTTTTCATCTGCATATGCAGCATTAATCTTCTTCTGTGCTTCCACATAAGAACGGAAGTCTGCCAGAATAAAGTAAGTATCTGCGTACTGTGTGCACTGTGTATTCAGCAGTGAGTTGTAAAGGTCACGGAACAATTCCGGATCATTTGGTGAATAGAATCCGTTGATTAACTGCATCAGAACTTTACGGACATCCTGATCATTGTTGAAAATCTGCATTGGGTCATAATCGCGTTTCTGCTCATGAGCAATCACTTCGTCAGAGCTCATACCGAAGATAAACATGTTTTCTTTGCCGACTTCTTCTGCCATCTCAACGTTTGCACCATCCATGGTTCCGATAGTAAGCGCTCCATTCAGCATGAACTTCATATTACCGGTTCCGGAAGCTTCCTTACTTGCGGTAGAAATCTGCTCGCTGACATCTGCTGCTGCAAAAATAATCTCTGCATTGGATACCTTGTAGTCTTCGATAAATACAACCTTAATCTTTCCGTTGATAGACTTATCATTGTTGATGACATCTGCAACAGAGTTGATTAATTTGATGGTAAGTTTTGCATTGCGGTAGCCTGCTGCTGCTTTTGCTCCGAAAATGAAAGTTCTTGGAATGAATTCCATATCCGGATGCTCTTTTAATTCATTGTAAAGATACATTACATGAAGAATATTTAAGAGCTGGCGTTTGTACTCATGCAGACGTTTTACCTGTACATCAAAGATAGAACGAGGATTTACTTCAATTCCGTTGTGTTCTTCGATATAAGATGCAAGACGCAGCTTATTCTGATATTTGATATTTAAGAATTCCTGCTGAACCTTTTCATCATCTGCATAGAACTCTAATCTCTTGATGCGGGAAAGGTCTGTAATCCAGTCTTTTCCAACATATTTGGTTACCCAGTCTGCAAGTAATGGATCACCATGCATTAAGAAACGACGCTGTGTAATACCATTGGTCTTATTATTAAATTTCTCCGGGAACATCTCGTAAAAATCTTTTAATTCCTGTTTCTTAAGGATTTCTGTATGAAGTGCCGCTACACCATTTACAGAATATCCTGCACAGATTGCCAGATGAGCCATTTTTACCTGACCATCATATATAATTGCCATCTTCTCAACCTTGTGGTTGTCTCCAGGATATTTCTGCTGGATTTCCAGTACAAAACGACGGTTGATTTCTTCTACAATCTGGTAAATTCTAGGAAGCAGTCTTGAGAAAATCTCGATTGGCCATTTCTCTAATGCTTCTGCCATGATGGTATGGTTGGTATATGCACAACATTTTGTTGTAATATTCCATGCATCATCCCACTCTAAACCTTCTTCATCCAGTAAGATACGCATTAACTCTGCAACTGCTACGGTTGGATGGGTATCATTCATCTGGAATACTGCTTTTTCAGGAAGCATATGAATGTCTGGATGATTCTTCTTAAATCTTGCAATCGCACGCTGTAAGCTGGCAGATACAAAGAAGTACTGCTGTTTTAAACGAAGCTCTTTTCCTGCGATATGGTTATCATTCGGATAGAGAACTTCTACTAAGTTCTTTGCAAGGTTTTGCTGTTCGATTGCACGATGATAATCACCTTTATCAAAGGAATCCAGCTCGAAGCATTCCATTGGCTCTGCATCCCAGATCATCAATGTATTTACTACATTATTGTTATAACCTACGATTGGCATATCATAAGGAATTGCTTTTACAGACTGATAGCCTTCCTGTACGAATCTGGTTCTTCCATCTGGCTGTGCCTCTGCACGTACATATCCACCAAATTTTACTTCGAAATTGTATTCCGGACGTTTTAATTCAAATGGATATCCATTCTGTAACCAGTTATCCGGTTCTTCTACCTGATAACCATTTTCTATTTTCTGACGGAACATTCCATAATGGTAACGGATTCCACAACCATATGCCGGATATCCCAGAGTTGCCAAAGATTCCATAAAGCAGGCAGCAAGTCTTCCCAGTCCACCATTTCCAAGTGCCGGGTCCGGCTCCTGATCCTCTATGGCATTTAAGTTGATTCCCATTTCCTCTAAAGCTTCTTTCACTTCATTGTATACCGTTAAGTTAATCAGGTTATTGCCTAATGCACGACCCATTAAGAACTCCATGGACATATAGTATACAATCTTTGGATCTGCTTTATCAAATTCCTGCTGGGTTGCAAGCCACTGGTCAATGATTACATCTTTTACAACGTAGGATACTGCCTGGAAAATTTCCTGCTCGCTTGCTTCATCCATTGTCTTACGATAGAGGTATTTTACGTTCTCAACTACCTCTTTTTTGAAGGTTTCCTTTTCAAACATTTTGCTTTTCATAATGTTCTCCTTTTGTTTCGATTCCGGTGTTTTTTGTGCAAAAAGGGAGCAAGCCACTGTCGGCTCCGCTCCCTTATCTTTATTCTGCTTATTTCTTTTCCACGCCAAGCACAACCGTTTCACCATTAATGTTCCATTCTTTCTGATATCCGCTCACCGTATCAGCCACAACACTCTCAGCCAGAACTTCTTTTGCAATTTCTTCCCCATATTTTGCGAAGATGTCTTTTACTTTCTGATCTGCCTTATAAGAAACAGTAATTTTATCCATTACTTCAAATCCTGCTTCCTTACGCATTGTCTGGATTTTGCTGATTAATTCTCTTACCATTCCTTCCTCTAAAAGTTCCGGAGTAAGGTTCGTATCAAGAACTACGGTCACTTCATTATCACCTTCTGTCATGTAACCTTCCTGCTGTGTCATGGTGATAAGTAAATCCTCTTCATATAATACAACTTCGTCGCTTATACTTTCAAGTTTCAGTGCACCTGTGCTCTTAAGCTCAGCCATTGCCTTGTTGCCGTCTAATTCTGCAAGTGCTTTCTGAATCTGACCTAAATATTTACCGAATTTCGGTCCAACGGTACGAAGCTGTGGTTTAAAGGTATAGCTAGTATATGCACTGACATCCTCTGTAAATGTCACTTTCTTTACATTCAGCTCATCTTCGATAATCTCTGTAAAGTATTCGGATAATTCAAATGGTGCTTTTACAAACATATTTCCAATCGGCTGACGGTTCTTGATGTTTGCAGTATTTCTGCAGGCACGACCCATAACAACGATTTTCAATACTTCGTCCATATTTTTCTCTAATTCACTGTCTATCCAGCTCTCGTTTGCCACCGGATAGTCGCAAAGATGGATGCTTTCCGGCGCACTCTTGTCGATGCTGCATACCAGGTTCTGGTAAATTTCTTCTGTCATGAAAGGAATCATCGGCGCCGCTACCTTGCATACAGTTACCAGTGCAGTATAAAGAGTCATATATGCATTGATTTTATCCTGCTCCATGCCCTTTGCCCAGAAACGCTCACGACAACGTCTTACATACCAGTTACTCATCTCATCTACAAATTCATCCAGTGCTCTTGCAGCTTCCGGAATACGATAATTACCCAGATTATTATCTACAGTCTTAATCAGTGTATTGAGTTTGGAGAGAAGCCATTTATCCATAACGGAAAGTTTCTCATAATCCAGTGTATATTTGGTTGCATCAAATTCATCAATATTTGCATACAACACGAAGAATGCATAAGTATTCCAAAGTGTTCCAAGGAATTTACGCTGTCCTTCCTGTACTGCCTTTCCATGGAAACGGTTTGGCAGCCATGGTGCGGAGTTGATGTAGAAATACCAGCGGATTGCATCTGCTCCGTAAGTCTCTAATGCATCAAACGGGTCAACGGCATTTCCTTTGGACTTACTCATCTTCTGTCCATTTTCATCCTGTACATGTCCCAATACGATAACATTTTCATATGGTGCTTTATTAAATAATAAGGTAGACTCTGCCATCAGGGAATAGAACCATCCACGGGTCTGGTCTACTGCCTCGGAAATAAACTGTGCAGGGAACTGCTGTTTAAAGAGGTCTTCATTTTCAAATGGATAATGATGCTGTGCAAATGGCATTGCTCCTGAGTCAAACCAGCAGTCAATTACTTCCGGTACACGATGCATTTCGCCGCCACAATCCGGGCACTTGAAGGTTACTGCATCAATGTATGGACGATGTAATTCTACTTTGGCATCATCCGGGTTACCACTGCGCTCTGCTAATTCTGCACGGCTTCCGATACACTCCTGATGTCCACAGGAACACTCCCATACAGGAAGCGGAGTTCCCCAGTAACGGTTACGGGAAATACCCCAGTCCTGAATATTTTCAAGCCAGTCACCGAAACGTCCTTTTCCGATAGATTCCGGAATCCAGTTTACGGTATTGTTATTGCGGATCAAATCCTCTTTTACTGCGGTCATCTTAATGAACCAGGATTCTCTTGCATAGTAAATCAGAGGAGTATCACAACGCCAGCAGTGTGGATATTCATGTTCAAATTTTGGTGCATCAAAAAGTAGTCCTTTTTCTTCCAGGTCTTTTAATACCATTGGGTCTGCTTTCTTTACAAATACACCGGCATATGGAGTCTCTTTGGTAAGTTCTCCTTTTTCGTCTACCAGCTGGACAAATGGAAGTCCGTATCTACGTCCAACCTGGGCATCGTCTTCACCAAATGCAGGTGCGATGTGAACGATACCGGTACCATCTGTCATGGTTACATAAGTATCACAGGTTACATAGTAGCCTTTCTTATGCTGTTTCTCACAGATTTCCTTTGCGCAGTCAAATAATGGCTCATATTCCTTGTACTCTAATGACTTTCCTGGGAAAGTATCCAATACTTCATATGCTTTTACGCCATTTTCTTCATCCGCAAATTTGCCAAGTACCTTATCTAACAATGCTTCTGCCATATAATAAGTATATCCGTCAGCAGCTTTTACTTTACAGTAAGTCTCGTCCGGGTTTACACAAAGTGCAACGTTAGATGGAAGTGTCCATGGAGTTGTGGTCCATGCCAGGAAATATGCATCTTCTCCGATTACTTTGAATCTTACGATTGCGGAACGTTCTTTTACCGTCTTATATCCCTGTGCTACTTCCTGGGAAGAAAGCGGAGTTCCACATCTCGGGCAGTAAGGAACAATCTTGAAACCTTTGTATAACAGCTTCTTATCCCAGATTTTCTTAAGAGCCCACCACTCAGATTCAATGAAATTATCATCATAGGTTACATATGGGTTATCCATATCAGCCCAGAATCCAACGGTTCCTGAAAAATCTTCCCACATTCCTTTGTATTTCCATACGGATTCTTTACATTTCTTGATGAATGGCTCCATACCATATTCTTCAATCTGCTCTTTTCCGTTTAAGCCTAAAAGCTTTTCTACTTCCAGCTCTACCGGAAGTCCATGGGTATCCCATCCGGCTTTACGTGGGACATATTTGCCCTTCATGGTCTGGTATCTTGGAATCATGTCCTTGATAACACGGGTTAATACGTGACCGATATGTGGCTTACCATTTGCAGTTGGCGGTCCATCATAGAAAGTATAGGTCTCGCCTTCTTTCCGGTTCTCCATACTTTTCTTAAAAATATCATTGTCTTTCCAGAATTTTACAGTCTGCTTTTCTCTGTCCACAAAATTCAGATTTGGGGAAACTTTTTCGTACATGTTAGTCCTCCTTAAAATTTCAGTTTCTCGCGCCCGCGGCGGTCGCTTGCGACATCTACCTTATACGCCGCAGTGTGCATCCTCGCGGAGCGTTTTTTGCTTTACAGGAAAGCAATTTCCTGTAAAGTAAAAAAGACGCCGTCCTGTAATAAGGACGTGCGCCTGACGTTTCTAACCACCTTGTTACAACATACTTGAAGCTTTCTGCTTCGCATATACGTTCCCGTAACGGGGGAAATCCGTCAGTTTCTACTAACGCATCTTTGCCTGTTCGAACTGCAACTTGGAAGTGATTTTCATTTTCCATTTACTCATGCCGGTTTCCACCTGCCCCGGCTCTCTTTGACTTTCCATGGAAAACTACTCTCTTCGTCATCGTCTTTTCATATTCTTAATAAGTATAGAACCTGTATTTTTAAATGTCAATTCCTATTTTCAAATTTTCTATATCTACAGATGCTACCACCGGGAGTTCTTACAGATTTCTGGCAGCTTCTTACAAATACTGAACAACACAAAACGAGGCGGCATCCTTCCGGATACCGCCTCTCGTTTATGTAGGAAACCCGCAATGCGTGTTTCTTACAGGATTCTCTTAATCCATCCTTCCGGAGCTTCAATACGTCCCATCTGGATTCCGGTCAGAGTATCATAAAGTTTCTTGGTTACAGGTCCCATTTCTTCCATTCCACTTGGAATTAAAATTTCTTTGCCGTGGTCAACAATCTTTCCGATTGGAGAAATAACTGCTGCTGTTCCGCAAAGTCCTGCCTCTGCGAAGTCTTTTACTTCATCGAAGTATACTTCTCTGTGTTCTACTTTCATTCCAAGATAATGTTCTGCAACATATACCAGTGAACGACGTGTAATGGATGGCAGAATAGAATCTGACTTCGGTGTAACCAGTTTATTATCCCTGGTAACGAAGATGAAGTTTGCTCCACCTGTCTCTTCTACCTTAGTTCTTGTCTTAGGGTCTAAGTACATATTCTCATCAAATCCGTCTGCATGTGCAGTTACGATTGCATGAAGACTCATTGCGTAATTCAGACCAGCTTTGATATTACCGGTTCCGCAAGGTGCTGCACGGTCATAGTCACTGACACGGATGGTAATTGGCTTTGCGCCACCCTTGAAATATGGTCCTACCGGTGTACAGAACATACGGAACTGATATTCATCCGCTGGTTTTACACCGATTACAGGATTTGTTCCCATCATGTATGGTCTGATGTAAAGTGTTGCACCGGAACCATATGGTGGAACATATGCTGCATTTGCTTCTACTACCTTCTGTACTGCATCTACAAAACGCTCTTCCGGGAATACCGGCATTTCCAGTCTGCGTGCTGAATCTGCAAGACGGCTTGCATTTAAGTCAGGTCGGAAAGTAACGATATGTCCATCCTCTGTTGTATATGCTTTCAATCCTTCAAATACGGTCTGTGCATACTGGAATACACCAGCGCATTCATTCAATACAATATCTGCATCATCGGTTAAAGTTCCCTCATCCCATGCTCCGTTTTTGAAATTTGATACATATCTCTTATCGGTCTTTACATAACCGAATCCAAGATTAGACCAGTCTAAGTCCTTCTTTTCCATAATAACATCCTCCATTCATTTGTCGCAAATAGATGTTATAACCTGATGTTATAGCTTTCTATTGTTCTATGTTTTTTCATTATTTTAGTCCTATAAAAGCTATTTGTCTAGTATTTTTTTCTAGGAATACATAATTTTCTCACTGCCAAACATTTTCGCCAGTACCATTGATAAAATACCGGTATAAATAAGGTTGCTGACAAGACATGCCACAATATTGATTCCGCTGTAGGAGAAATCAAAAATTCCGGTCATACCCTGCACACTGTTATAGAAAGGAATCAGATACCAGTAAAATTCCTTCGGTGCTCCGCTTCCAAGCATGGATGTAACGGAAATTACCATTACCACAACCATCAGCGGCATAATCATAGAACCGGCTTCCTTTACTGTCTTTGCAAATGCTGAAATTACAGCTAATGCTCCAACCAGTACCAATACTGTGGTAAGAATCACCAGCAATAAAAGGATATAATCGGTGACGCTGTATACGCTGGCATCCATTGCATTGGATTCTGTTCCCATTAATTTTGGAAGGGATAACATGGTACCCACAAAACTGGAAATTCCACTTAAAAGTCCGATAATACCAAGGCTGATGATTTTTCCCATGGCAAGCTGTCCACGTTTCATCGGTGTTACCAATAAGGTAGCAATAGTTCCTCTCTCCTTTTCCCCTGCTATGGATTCCGGTGCAATTGCCATACATCCTGAGAAAAGGAATATCATAAGCAGCATTGGAAGCATCATGGAGAAAATCTGTCCGGTGCTGTCTTCCTTGCTGGCAAGGTCATATTCTTCGTCACCGCTGTTGACATCGAACTTATTTGCCATAGAAGCTTCATATCCATCTAATACAGAAGCCATAATCTGATAACATGCCGTGGATTCGGTATCTGCGGAATTATAATATAAGGCTACCTGCGGAGCCGGTGTGGTAGCAGTCATGCTGTCATATGCCAGTACATCTGCTTCAAAATTTTCCGGAAATACCATCAGCATTTCCGCATCTTTATCGGTTACCGCCTGCTTCATATCCTCTTCGCTGACACCATCCCGGTCTAAATATTCCACATTGATATCACTGCCTTTTATCATGGCTGAAACCGTGGATGGCATATTTTCTGCATAAATACGATAGGTATAATCCTCATCTGCTTCAAATCTGGAGGTCAGTCCGCTGCCCATGAAGCTGTACATGATATAAATCATTAAGCCCGGCATCAAAATCGTAGTAAATACCATTCTCTTATCCCCGAAGAAACGGGCAAGTTCTTTCTTTATAATTGTCATAAGATTGTTTCTCATTCTGCTTCACCTACCGTTTCTTCATAGATTTCAAAGAATCTGTCTTCTAATGATTTGCCATTTTTCACTGCCTCTAATGTATCGCAGATAATCATTTCTCCCTTGATGATAATTCCGACTCTGTCACAGATTTTCTCAATCAGGCTGAAAATGTGGGTAGAAACGATGATGCTCTTTCCTTCTTTCTTAAGCTCTAACAGGAAATCCGTTACTACTTTGGCTGTCAGAACATCAAGTCCGTTGGTCGGTTCATCAAAGATAATGATTTCCGGGTCATGGACTAAGGAAATAACCAAAGAAACCTTCTGTTTCATACCGGTTGACATATCCTTTACTTTCACTTCTGCAAACTGTGTGATGCCGAAGCGGTCAAAAAGTCTCTTCTTTCTTTCATCCCGGACAGCCGGCTCTACTCCGTATAAATCCGAAAAGAAATTATATAAATAATTTGGTGTAAAAAAGCCCTCTAATTTCAGTTCACTGGTCAGAAAGCCGATCTTACTGCGGACTTCTTCCGGTGCATTAACAATACTGCTGCCATCTAAAACAGCATCTCCGGAATCCGGTTTAATCAGTGTTGCCAGCATACGAAGTGTGGTTGTCTTTCCGGCTCCGTTTGGTCCAAGCAGTCCAAACACCTCTCCCCGATAAGAAGTAAATGATAAATCATGCACTGCAATTCGCTTCTTTTCATTGGTTTTCTCAATCTTTTGTTGTTTCTGGGATAATGTAAAGGTCTTATTGAGACCCTTTACCTTCATAATCTCCTCCATAACTTCTCCTTTCAGTTATCGTCTTGATTGTACTATTGTATTATTACACTTGTGTATCTGTGCGTCAAGCACTATTTTTTCAACGGTTAGTGCTTTCCTTTTACTTTCCGGTATTTCCAGGTAAATGCTGCAAACAACACAAGATACATCACTATAACAATCCCCATTAATGCTGCGTCAAAATACTCTCTGCAATACAAAGTCCTTATAAAGCCCGGCAGCAGCAGACATAAAAACAGAATTATCAGTAAAATAATCCTTCTGCGAAAGACCCTTTTTAACATTTCAAGCCTGGAATCATCATCGCAGAAAATCTCGTCTGCGCCCTCCGCCTCTGCCGCTGGTTTTCTGAAATAACTATAGCCCACATAATCCTGTAGATATTCCCAGCCGCAGTCTTCAAACATCTTCGTATATTCCGACTTATGCAGAATGCCTTCCCGGTTATAATCCAGCCGGTAAATCACATCCTCCGGCTCACATTTTTCAAAATGATACATGCAAAATCCGGATACCTTTACAAGCTTCCAGCCATCCTTATGCATGCTGCGAAGATAGGCTTCCTCTTTCTCATGGTTTACTATGGTAAAATACTTAAATACCGTCTTTTTCTCCATTATATTTCCTCCTGTGCAATCCGATACAGCCGCTCTATCTGCTTTAATTCCAGTTGCAATACCTCTAAGCCAAGTTCGGTAATCTGGTAGATTTTCCGTTTATCTTCTTCCCGGATAAACTGGATCAGACCATCCTTTTCCATCTTGGATAAGCTGCCGTACATGGTTCCCGGTGCCAGCCGAATGGCTCCATCTGTAAGTTTTTCCACCGTCTGGACAATGCCATAACCGTGATTCGGTTTCTTCAAACACAGCAGAATATAAAATGCCGTTTCCGTCATCGGAACATAAACCTTTTTAATATGCTGGTTCATGCTTTTCCTCCCTGTACTCTTCACTGCGATATATCGCACTGCTATATACTATATCGTACTTCGATATATTTGTCAACTCTCCGACTTTTTCCAGCGCCTGCGGTGGTCGCTTGCGACATCTACCTTATACGCCGTAGTGCGCATCCTCGCGGAGCGTTTTTTACTTTGCATGAAAACAATTTCCTGTAAAGTAAAAAGCACTGAACAGATTCTCCATTCAATGCTTCTTATGTTCTTCTTAAAAATTCTCAAAATTATGCTGCAGATAATCCTCTAAATCCTGATAGTCATCCGGTGCTTTCATTTCACCATCAAACTGATATTCATAACGTCTTAGGAATTCATCCGGCCCACTGGTTCTGCCTGCTGCATGAATAATCAAAAGCCAGTACGTTACAAATGCAAGTATACCAACTACAGCTGTTACAATACCTGCAACTGCCATTCCATGGTTCTGTTTTTGTTTCACCAGATGTATAATTCCAAAAACAATTGCCAGAATTGCAGTTATAATATTGATTCCGGTGCAAAATAATACCAGTGAAATCAGCCCCAACACCATGGATGCAACTGCGAAACCTTTTCCCGGCTCCTCTTTCCGGTTATCTGCCGGACGCTGATTGTAATTCGGCGGGTACGGATTCCCATACTGCGGATTCTGGTTCTGATTCGGCGGGTACGGATTCCCATACTGCGGATTCTGGTTCTGATTCGGCGGGTATGGATTCCCATACTGCGGATTCTGATTTTGATTCAACGGATATGGATTCCTGTTATCTGGATACATTCTGCTTCACCAATTCCTTTTTAATAATAGTAGCTATATTCCAAAGAACTTAATGATACTGCACCAACGATGCACAGGATAAGTACCAGCACCAGAAGTGCAATGGTAATAATACTGCAGACAATACCTGCTGTTGCCATTGGTGAATGCTCGTTTTTCTTATTATAAAGAATACCAAGGATTAATCCTACAATTGCACAAGGAAGTCCTACAATCCAGAAACAGATTGCCGGGATGGATATAATTCCCAGTACCATGGATGCAATTGCCATTCCTTTTCCGGATGAAGCCGGCTGGTTGTAACCATACTGTGTCTGGTCGAAGCTTCCATATGCCTGCTGCTGTGGCTGCTGATAAGTTCCATATCCCTGCTGGGACTGGTCATAACCATAGTTCTGCTGTGCATACTGCTGATTCTGGTTATAAGCCTGCTGGTCATAATTCTGCTGTGGCTGTTCATATGCCTGCTGTGGCTGGCTATATGTCTGCTGTGGCTGGCTATATGTCTGCTGCGGCTGGCTATACGCCTGCTGTGGCTGGCTATATGTCTGCTCATTCGTTCCATTTTCAGTGTTGAAATTTTCTTCACTCATTATAATACATCCTCCATTAGTATAAAATATTTTCTCCCATTTATTGTAGCAAATGCCTACCTCCATTACAAGAAAAATAAGTGAAATCATAAAATTTTTATAAACTTTTTCTCATATATTTTATCATAAACTTTGCAAATCCGGAAAAAATGGTTATAATGAAGCATATTTATACTCATTACTTGCTTTTTTGTAAGTAAAAGTCTATAATTCATCTGACAAGACACCTGTATTTACAGATGTAAAAGAAAGGAATATCACATATGAGTACATTAAATTTGACATTGTTGACTGATCTTTATGAGATGACAATGATGCAGGGATACTTTAAAACCGGCAACCGTGATGTGGCTGTTTTTGACGCTTTTTACCGCACCAATCCATGTGATGGCGGTTATGCAGTCTGCGCGGGATTAGACCAGATGATTGACTATATCAAGAATCTTCATTTTGACGAAGAGGATATTTCCTATTTAAGAAGTTTATCCATCTTTGATGAAGACTTTTTAACTTATTTAAGTAACTTTAAATTCTCCGGTGATATCTATGCAATTCCGGAAGGAACTCTGATTTTTCCAAGAGAGCCTCTTGTAAAAGTGGTTGCTCCGATTATGGAAGCCCAGTTAATCGAAACTGCAGTCTTAAATATCATCAACCACCAGAGCCTGATTGCCACCAAGGCTGCCCGCGTATGCTACGCTGCCCAGGGTGATGGCGTCATGGAATTTGGTTTAAGACGCGCCCAGGGTCCTGATTCCGGAACCTACGGCGCCAGAGCTGCTGTTATCGGCGGCTGTAAAGGTACTTCCAACGTCCTTGCCGGTCAGATGTTTGACGTCCCGGTACTTGGGACCCACGCCCATAGCTGGATTATGAGTTTTCCGGATGAATATACCGCCTTTAAGAAATATGCAAAGCTTTATCCATCTGCCTGCATCCTTCTTGTCGATACCTATGATACTTTAAAATCCGGTATGCCAAATGCCATCAAGGTATTTAAAGAAATGAGAGATGCCGGCATTCCGCTTACCTACTACGGAATCCGTATGGACAGTGGCGACCTTGCTTATCTTTCCAAGAAAGTCCGCAAAATGTTAGATGATGCCGGATTCCCGGACGCAGTTATCTCCGCTTCCAATGATCTGGATGAGTATCTGATTGAAAGCTTAAAGATTCAGGGGGCTACCATTACTTCCTGGGGTGTTGGAACCAACTTAATTACTTCCAAAGACAATCCTGCTTTCGGTGGTGTATACAAACTGGCTGCTATCCAGAATGAAGCCGGTGAATTCATTCCAAAGATTAAGCTTTCCGAAAATGTGGAAAAAGTTACAAATCCTGGCAATAAAAATGTTTATCGTATTTATGATAAAGAAACCGGTAAGATTAAGGCTGACCTTATCTGTCTGGTGGGCGAAGTCTTTGATGAATCCAAGGACATGAAGCTCTTTGACCCGAACGCCCCATGGAAGAAAACAACTCTTCCTGGTGGAAGCTATACACTGCGTGAACTTCTTGTTCCGGTTTTCCAGAAGGGCGAATGTGTTTACGAATCTCCAAGTGTTATGGATATTCAGCGTTACTGCACCAGAGAAAAAGATACCATCTGGGATGAGACAAAACGTTTCGTAAATCCACAGGAAATCTACGTTGATTTATCTGACAAATTATATGAAATGAAAACTGCTCTCTTAAATAAAGAACATATGTAACTCGCAACTACGAGAAACACGCTTTGCGAGTTTCTCGAGTTATCGCGGTGCTCGTCAAATCTGCATGCAAGCATGCGATTTTTCTCGCTACTCGCGTAAAAAAAGAAACCTCCTTTACCGTTTTCCCGGCATAAGGTGGTTTCTTTATATAAGTAATAACGCCCTCTGTTGTTTTTCTTTTCTACAGCATACACTCGTTTATTCACATTTTTTTCAGCTTAGTTGAATCCCACAATCTTCTGGGTCAGCTTATATGCTGCAACAGAAATCTTTCTTCCACCCTTACCTGGGAGATTCATGGACTGTCCTAAAATTCCCCTTCTTAAATGATGGAAAAGACGAAGGTCATAACCTTTGATATAAGACCAAAGTTCCCGTTTCTTCATGAGATTTTCTTCTGTCTCGGAACGCAGGCAAAGTACTGTTGATACTACAGTAATAATTTCAAGGTAATTAAACATATATTTTCTTAATTTGGGGTTTGCAATTTTCCACAAATTCACTTCTTCTATCATCAGTTTATTTACCTTAATCTGCTGATCAATTCTTCCAATCATAACCTTTTCATTAACAGACTGGTCTTCCCTTCCGATAAAATAACGATAGAAATCCACATTCATATAATACATGGTCTTTACATATGGCAACGGATTGTATACAAAAAGATTATCCACATAGAAGGTGTGTCTTGGCAGCTCAAGTCCGCAATCCCTTAATAACTGGGTACGGTAAATAACAGAATGCATCAGAATATAATGCCCCTTGCTGATATGCCTTACATCAGACCATGTAAAGACTTCATTTTCCGGGAACATTCTGGTATATTTCATTACTTTTTTATGGTCTGCGCCCTGTTTCTCATATACGAAATTGCTGATAAACATATCAAGAGTAGTACTTCCGCCCACAAGTTCCCGTAATTTAGCAAGAATCTTGTGATAGCTCTCTTCATCTACCCAGTCATCACTGTCTACCACTTTAAAATACAGTCCGGTTGCATTGGCAATACCGGTATTTACAGCTGCACCGTGTCCACCATTTTCCTGATGGATTGCCTTAATAATAGTAGGATATTTCTTCTGATAACGGTCAGCAATCTCTGCTGTTGCATCCTTTGAGCCGTCATCTACGATTAAAATCTCCACATCCTCTCCACCTGTTAGCAGTGTTTCAATACAATGTTCCATATAATCCTGTGAATTGTAACATGGAATGGTTACTGATAATAATTTCATTCTTTTTCTCCAATCGTTTTTCGAAACATTTTATTTTAAAAGTTCTTTGGTAAGTTCTAATGCTTTCTCTGTCATGGCATCAATATTATAATATTTGTATTCTGCCAGTCTTCCCAAAAGATGCATGTTCGGATATTTTCCGGTCAGTGCTTTATATTTTTCATATAATGACTGATTTTCTTCATTTAAAATGGCATAATAAGGAATCTCTCCTTCTGCTCCACTGTATGCAAATGGATATTCCTTTACAATCGTGGTTCCATCTGCCTGCTGCCCAGTCAGATACTTAAACTCCGTAATTCTGGTATAATCCTCGCTTACCGTATAATTTACAACACTGTGTCCCTGATAATCCGGTTTGTCATAATATTCAAAATCAAAGCGGAGTGAACGATATGGCAGTCTTCCATAACAACATGTAAACAACTCATCCAATGCTCCGGTATAAATGACATTTCCTTCGAATTTCTTTCCATCAAAATAAATGCCGTCCTCTGTAAATTTCAGTACCTCTCCGGCATCTACACCAGTTCTCACCTCAATGTCCGGATGGTCTAACATCTTTTCGAACATTGCAGTATAACCGTCCTTTGGCATACCCTGATATTTATCCTGGAAATATCTGTTATCATAAGAAATCAGCACCGGCACACGTCCTGTTACCTCCGGGCTTATCTCCTCTGGTTTCTGTCCCCACTGCTTCATCGTATAATAAAGGAAAACATTTTCGTATACATAATCCGCAATCTTCCGGATATCTGCATCTTCATTTTCCCGTAATTTCATAATTGGAACCCGGCTTTCCTCTCCGTATGCGGCAATCAGCTTCTGCTCTAACCGGTCTGCCTGCTCTTTCCCATAAACCATATGTAAAGTATTCAGGTTAAATGGTACCGGAATCAGTGTCCCATGCACATTTGCTACTACCTCATGGTCAAAGAAATACCAGTCTGTAAATCTTGACAGATACTGATATACTTCTTCCTTATTTGTATGAAAAATATGTGGACCATATTCATGTATTACAATTCCATGGTCATCCGGTCTGTCATAACAGTTTCCTGCAATATGATTTCTCCGTTCCAATAAAAGAACCTTCTGCTTTCCTTCTTCTGCCAGCTTTCTTGCTGCCACACTGCCGGCGATTCCGGCTCCGATTACAATGCTGTCGTACATTTCTGTTCTCCTTCCCCCTTGGTAATCCTCATTCAATTATACACATTTGTCATTTGTTTTCCAATTCATTTTTTCTTAGGATTTCTTTAAGGCACTTCGTTTACAATTTATTCATATTTTATTTACAGCCTTCTAACAATCCGGGCATATTGTTTTCACATTCTGCTTTTATACTATAACTAAGCTGAGAAAGAAAAAAGCGATAATTTTATTTTTTCATAGACCTTGCATCTGATGCAAGGTTCCTCCCAAAAAATAGTGTTTTTAACACTTACCATAAAAAATCTTTTTCATATGAAAGGCCGGTGATAATCACCGGCTCCCTCTTTTTTCTATGGCTTTTCTGCTATTCTTCCTTATATCTGTCATTTCCAAGACGAATGTTCATATATCCTGTGTATCTGGAAAATGCTGCCGGAATCGGATACTGTTCTTCCGTTTCTTTCACATCCACAAAGAGCATATTCTGATACTCCTGCTCTGTCTCATCAATCTGCACTGCATATCCTGTCATATGCCATTCAATATGGGAAAAAATATGCCTGCTGTCTTCTAATTTTTTCAAACGAATCGGTGACAACCCCATTTTCTTAAGATAGGTAATAACTTCCTCTTCCTTAAGATGCCCTTCCACATTTGGAAATTCATAGAGTCCAGCTAAAAGTCCCTTGTTGGCCCGTTTATGCAAAAGGACCTTATCCTCTGCCTTTATAACAAGAACTGTTCTGTCCTCTATCCTTCTTGCCTTCGCCTTGCTCTTTACCGGAAGTTCTCTCCAGCGTCCGCTCTTTTGCGCCCGGCAGACTTCTTTCCAAGGACATGCTTCACATAAAGGTGCCCCATTCGGCAGACATACCGTTGCACCAAGCTCCATCAGTGCCTGGTTAAAAGCTCCCGCCCTGTTTTCCGGCATAATTTCCAATAAGTCCTTCTCCATTGCCGTCCGCACAGATGCTTTCATGATATCCGCATCATCCTCTGTTACCCGGGATATGACACGGAGCACATTTCCATCCACCGCCGGTACCGGAATGCCAAATGCGATAGATGCGATGGCTCCTGCCGTATAATGACCAATTCCTTTCAACTTTGTCAATGCCTCATAATCTGCCGGAAGCTCTCCATGATAATTCTCCATGACCGTCTGTGCTGCAATCTGCATATTTCTCACCCGGTTGTAGTATCCAAGTCCTTCCCAGAGTTTCAAAAGCTTCTCCTCCGGGCAGTCTGAAAGCGCTGCCACATCCGGCAGCTCCTTTAAAAACCGGTCAAAATATGGTTTTACCGCTTCCACTCTGGTCTGCTGCAGCATAATTTCAGACACCCACACCCGGTATGGGGTCGGCTCATTGCGCCAGGGCAACACTCTGGCATGGTCTTTAAACCAATTTAATAATGGTTCTATCAGGGTTGTCAGGTCAAATGGTTCTCTCATGGTTCCTCTTTCTAATTCTATTTCTGTTTCGTGGGTGCAGGGTTGTACGTTGCTATCGATAGTTTGAACCGAGCATATCCCGGCAGTCCGTTAAGTTCTGATGCCACATAAAGCCGATAAGTGGCACTAAGAATTTCGAAGGGATACAGCCTTCGCTGGCAACCGGTGCAAATTCACATCCATGTTCACATGCACCTCGCTGGCACATCCCTGTGCCAGCGTTGCCGGATGCCGGACGAAATTCCAAGTGCCACTAACCGCCTTTATCAGGCATCCTTACTTAACGGACTGTCCGGGTATCTTATCAACAATACCATCTACTCACGTAAATCAAATGCATCACATAATAATTTTCCAATTATTAGAACTGTGCTACGAATTCAGCAATTTTCTCCAGACAGGCACGAATGACATCCTGCGAATATGCATAGGAGCATCGTACAAAGCCTTCTCCGCATGTACCGAAGGCATTTCCCGGGATAACGGCTACCTTCTGTTCCTGCAACAGGCGGTTACAGAATTCTTCACTGGTAAGTCCTGTTTTTCGAATGTCCGGAAATACATAGAATGCGCCTTCCGGTTCTGCTACGGATAATCCCATCTTACGGAATCCCTCTACCATCAGTGTTCTTCTGGCATCATACTCTTCCCGCATGACTGCAATCTCTTCATCTCTCACCGGACTGGTCAATGCTTCCAATGCCGCATACTGGCTGGTGGTTCCTGCTGACATAGTTGTAAACTGATGTATTTTATTCATATGAAAAATAACATCCTTTGGTCCTGCTGCAATTCCCATACGCCATCCGGTCATGGCAAATGCTTTGGAAAATCCGTTTAATACAACGCAGCGCTCATACATGCCCGGAAGGGATGCGATGGAAACATGTTTCTTTCCATAGGTTAATTCTGCATAGATTTCATCGGTAATCACGAACAAATCATGTTCCTTTACCACTTCTGCAATTGCCTCTAAATCTTCCTTTTCCATAATTGCTCCGGTCGGGTTGTTCGGATAGGAAATCAGTAAGACTTTGGATTTCTCCGTTATCTTTTCCTCTAACTGTTCTCTGGTCAGACGGAATTTATTCTCCGCTCTTAATTTTAATGATACCGGAACACCGCCACATAATTCAATACATGGAATATAGGAAACGTAGGAAGGTTCTGCCACTAAGACTTCCTCTCCCGGATTCACCAGTGTCCGAAGAGCTAAATCAATTCCTTCGCTGGCTCCCATAGTAATCAGTATTTCATCCTGTTTATCATAATGCAAATCAAATTTTGTCAGATAATCCGCTGCCGCTGCACGCAGCTCTACGGTTCCGCGGTTATCGGTGTATTTGGTATCCCCCTTTTTTATAGAAGCAATCGCTGCCTCTCTTACATGCTCCGGTGTCGGGAAATCCGGTTCGCCTACACCCAGTGAAAGTGCGCCTTCCATGGTATTTGCCACATCAAAGAAATCCTTGATTCCGGAATCCGGCATATCCTGTACGATTTTTGATAAGTATGATTTTGTATCTTTCATTTTCATTGACCTCTCTTTGTACAAGTCCTGTCATGTAATTACGCAATTATTTTTTAGAAGCAGTGGTTTTCGAATTTTAAGCAGCTTTTCTATAGCCTTTTTAGAAATCAGAATGCTACAATTCTAAAAAAGTGCTTTTTTCTCTTGGGATAATGCCTGTTTTTCCAATGTTTGACAGTATGCCTTCTGCGGTTCGCCTGATTACGGATATCATTTAGGTGCCTTGCTAGCAGCTCTTGGCATTTCTTTTGTCAACTGGCAATCCTGGCACATGGATGTGCCAGGAAGGCGCATTGGAGCACGGATGTGACTATGCGCCGGTTGCCGGAAAACAGCTTTATAAGCAGAAATGCCTAGAGCTGCTTAAAGGTGCCTTAGATATCCGTAACAGACGGACCACAAAAGGCATCCGGTCAAAGCAGGTGGTAAAACAGACAACAATAAGAAAAAAGCACTTTTTAGAATTGTATACATTCTGCTTTCAATAAAAAATCTTATAGAAAAGCTGCTTAAAATTCCCAAAATCCGCTTCCTCACAAAAACCATTGCGTAATCACATGACAAGTCTTTTCCTATTGTAGCACAATCCCTGTAAAATACCAGTTTTTATTGACAAATCCTCCCAAAAGTTATACCATTATAAGTATTGAAACATTGTTAATAATTTATCAATCAGGAGGGTCCTATTTCATGAACAACTTAACTTTAACAGTTGAAAACGAAATTGCAGTTCTTACTATTACTAGACCTGCAGCATTAAACGCATTGAATTCCGAAACATTGGATGAACTGAACACTGTTCTTACCGAAATTGAAGGAAGAGACGATATCAAAGTCGTTATCTTAACCGGTGGTGCTGATAAGAAAGGTAACGAATTCAAATCTTTCGTTGCTGGTGCTGACATCGCTGAGATGGTTAACTTCTCTGCTGCTGAAGCAAGAGCATTCGGTATGAAAGCTTCTGTTCCATTCTTTAAATTAATGAATATGAGACAGGTAACTATCGCTGCTGTTAATGGATTCGCTTTAGGTGGCGGATGCGAAATTTCTATGGCATGTGATATCCGTATTGCTTCTGACAACGCAGTATTCGGACAGCCTGAGTGTGGTCTTGGAATCATCCCAGGATTCGGTGGTACACAGAGACTTGCCCGTCTTGTTGGCATGGGACGTGCAAAAGAAATGATCTTCACCTGCGATAACATCGATGCAAACGAAGCATACCGTATCGGACTTGTAAACAAAGTTGTTGCAAAAGAAGAATTAATGCCAACCGCAAAAGCTATGGCAGAGAAAATTATCTCTAAAGGAAGCTATGCAGTATCTATCGCAAAAGCTGCTATCAACAACGGATATGATATGGATATCAAGAATGCTGTTGAAATGGAAGCTAACCTGTTTGGCGTAACCTGCTCTACCCATGATAAAAAAGAAGGCATGAGTGCTTTCTTAGAGAGAAGAGCTGCTGACTTAACAGATTTCTAATTGAACTTATACTTAGACAATATCAAAGGGGATATTCCAGTATCATCTGGGATATCCCCTTTCATAAAAGGAGAATGCATCATGTTAGATAAAAAAATTGGTTTTATCGGAAGCGGTAATATGGGTCGTGCCATGATTGGCGGAATTATCTCTTCCGGTCTGGTTCCTGCCAGCCACCTGATTGCCAGTGCGAAAACCCAGGTCACACTGGATACACTTTCTGAGCAGTATGGTATCCGCACCACCTTAGACAATGAGACTGTTGCTGTAGAATCCGATATCATTTTTCTTGCTGTAAAACCATATCTTTATGAAACAGTCATCAAAGAAATCAAAGACAGTGTTACCGATGACAAAATCATAGTTGCCATTGCTGCCGGACAGACCATTTCACGGATTGAATCTTTATTCAGCAAAGATATTAAACTGGTCCGTACCATGCCAAATACACCGGCTATGGTTCAGGAAGCCATGTCTGCCATTACCCCAAATGAGCATATCACAGAAGAAGAAACCAAAATGGTTGTCTCTCTCTTTGAAAGCTTTGGTAAAGCAGAAATTGTACCGGAAAGTCTTATGGATGCCGTAGTCGGAGTCAGTGGTTCCTCACCGGCTTATGTCTATATGTTTATTGAAGCAATGGCTGACGCAGCTGTTAATGACGGTATGCCGCGTGCCCAGGCTTATAAATTTGCTGCCCAGTCCGTTCTTGGTGCAGCTAAAATGGTATTAGAGACCGGTAAACATCCGGGCGAATTAAAGGATGCAGTCTGCTCCCCGGCCGGAACTACCATTGCTGCTGTGGCTAAATTAGAGGAAGGCTCCTTCCGCAGCACCGTAATTGCTGCCCAGAATGCCTGCTCTGAAAAATCCCGTGCCATGAGCAAACTCTCCGATTGATATTAAAGACATATAAGAAACCCCGGAAGAACTAATTTACATATGATATGTACCCAGAATCCTGGACACATATTTACGAACT
>UMAW01023550.1_pt1 | contig 29557 bp, 50 predicted proteins | sample 1963801 | NCBI WGS metagenome assembly UMAW01 (sample SAMEA4835925, study PRJEB28245) | human gut metagenome | biome: gut microbiome; material: fecal sample | place: Denmark | collected 2008 | reverse complement strand
TGCGCGGCCTGCGCCGACCTCGAGCCTCGAGCCTTCCACGACGCACCTGCCGACACGGGCCCCATGAGGCCACCAACGAGCGCATTGACGCCCATCCCGACGGGATCCGTCGGATCGTACTTCAACGCGAGCTTGGAATAGTCAGCATTTTCGAGAACGGTTTTAATCGCGCCCATCTCGTTATAGGACGTGAAAGCACCGAGGCTCGCACCGGTCAATACCTTTGCCTTGATGCTTCGCCCGAACGCACCAGGCACACCGCCCCAAAAAGCGTTCATCGCGCCAGAGACCATGCCGGCCTTCGTCGCAGTCTCATCGTCAACGCCCTCGTCCTTGAGCTTTTGCGTCTCATTGATGCCAACAGAAGCACCGAAGACAACAGGTGTCACAGCGATCGAGGCAGGCCCCGCAGCCGCACCAACGGCGGCGGCCATACCGTACTTCGCCAGACCGTTCGAGACGCCGTAGAGGACCTGAGCGGCCACGCTCGTTTTCTCTGGATCGGGCGTGTACTCGTCGCGAACGAGGCGACGGTTCTCGGCAGCCGTCGCGTCAAGCCACGCGCGGTACTCATCGTCGCCAAAGCCCGCAGACGAAACGACACCCTTCAGCGCAGACTGGTTTTCAAGGTAGGCTGCGCATGCGCCCTGCCAGATGGCGTCGCCCATACCTGTGTACCAGCTCGGCTCCTGTTCCACAGGCTCAACCGTCACCTGCGGAACGGGCGATGTGACCGGAGCGGTCGGGAGCTCCTCCGAATACTCTCTCAGAAAAATCATCTTGCAAAGCTCACAACGCGAATGGTGAAGGGAGAGCCGTCGGCCTGAATGAGCTTCTGCCCGTTGGCCATGATGACATCAAAGTCGTTATCGACGCCCGTCGAGGACATTCTCAGTCGCGCGGTCGGCAGGATCTTGGCGACCTCCTGCCCCGTCAGGGGCGTGCCGTCGGGGAGCTTTGCCACGACGCCCTTGAGGCGCTCGAAATTGCGGACATTGCTTCGCACAGCACTCTCCAGATCACTCAGACGAACGCCGCCCTTGAGCGCGACCTTGTAGCCGTTGTGCTCCTGAATGTCTCCGACGATTTCCATCATCGCCTGCGTTATTGCTTCTCCAGAACTCGTTCCGTTCATGACCTTCCCAGCCGCCACCGCTGTGATTGAATCGACCACTTTTTCGCGCACTACGGGATTGTCAATAAGACCATTCAATGCCTCGACCTTGAGCGGAATACCTGTGCTAGGCGAAGTCACAATGCCGACCTTCGTCTGCTTTTCGGCAATACCCGATTTTCCAAGGAAGTAGTTTTCTGGAACGCCATTGGCACGCATTGATGGATCAGCAGAAAGCAAAAATCCCGTTGCATATTCGTTACCTAATTGGCGCATCACAATGCCCACACCTGCCTCACCAGCGGCGTCAGCAATCTGCCCCAAAAAGACAGCCTTGTCTCTCGCCCCCAAACCGTCAATCTTCGTTTTGAGTCGAGACACCTCCTCGGAACTGAAGATCCTTGCTTTCGTCCCATAATCTGTTGCCATTGAGTCAGCATTCTGAGCACGCTTCGTCACTTGGCCAACGATCGAATTGAGATCATCAAAATCAATCCCCTTGGTGTCATAGTCACCGGTGGATATCGCATACGCAATCGGATCGTTCTTTCTCGACTTCGTGATTTCGTCTCTAGCTTTAATAAGGGCGTCGCGACGCTTTACCTGGCCAGCATAGTCATCGTTACCGCGGACAGGAGCCGAAGCTTCAATGACAGCATTCATTGCATCGACAGGCATCTTGCGAAATCCATGCATAGCAGCAACTGTCTCGGCGGTCGACTCATAGAGGTCATAGCGACGCTTACCTTCGGGTTCCCCATACGCCTCAACATACTGCTCTAGACTCAACATATCTGCATCCACTCCAGTCTCACCAATAAGCGCAAGACTGTTCTTCTCGCGGAGCGCAAGATCTTGACGCCACTCGGATTGAGCCTCCTTTTGCTTCGTCCAGACCGACGTGAAGAGCTCTGCACGACGAGCTCGAGAAAGGCCATCAATAAGCGGGAGACCAGTCTTTTCCGAATTAATTGCCCGCCATAGCTCATCCTTGTCTCCAGTAAGAGGATGCTTTGCCGCCAACTCAACTGCGAGCAACCCTTTTGACTGACGCCAAAGAGAGTCGTCAAGCTTTCGACGGATGTCCGCACTCATTGAATCTTCTGGAGCTGACCTCAACGCCTCAAAAGCACTTACAGGATCATCCTGAGCCCACGCCGAAAAGCGATTTGCCTGCAGCTGATCCATGTGCGCACGCTTCTGGTTTGCCAAGGTCTCGGCGTCCCAGCCCATCAGTTGAGCCTGGTAGTCGAGCTCCATGTCGACAGAGGCCGACGACTTCGCAAGATACTCGGGATCCGCGTAGTGGTTTGCGGCGTCCGCCTGCAAAGCCTCGACCTTGGACGAGGACGACTGCATCTGGTAGTGCCTCGTCTGGCTTGCGTTCCATCGCTGAGCCTGACTTTGAGCAGACTGCATGCGGTCATAGACACGGGACTGTACAGCCTCACGTGCTTGCGGAGACAACTTGCCGACAATCGCGTTGACGTCACGAGTCATCGCCTCCATTGCGGGCTGGTAATCATCCATTGCATTGCGGCCCATCTTTGTGAGATAGCCGGTCTCTGGATTGTTGAGATGCGCGTCGATCGCACTCATCACCTCGCGCTCGGCGTCGTCGCTTTCGGCCTTGATGACACGGGCGCGCTGAACGTCTAGCGCCTTGACCGCAGAGTTGGCCCACTCCTGCACAGGCATGAGCGCCTTCTTCATAACGGCGTCATAGTCCGTGCGATCCTGAGGCACGTTGATAGGCGAGAACCCAGAGTTACCCGAGTCCCGCACCTGAGGCAGGCCGCCCTGAAAAGTTGGAACCATTGGCATTTAGTACCCTCCGATCATCGTCTTCTTGTAGCTGGACGCAATGTCCGGGTAGTTCCATCCACCACTGCTTTTGCTCGTGTCAAACATCCCGGAAGCATTCATGAGCATGTAGTTGCTGGCCACTTGAGATGCGCCGCCCAACAGCGTCGTACCGAACTTGTCCCACTTGTTGACCTTCTGCGCCTCTGCCTGAAGCGCCTGAGCTTCGTAGCCGACGCCCTTCCACCGGTAGCCCCACGCCTCAGACAAGGCGTTCGACTTGATCTGGTTGACGTCCATCTCCTTGACGATGTCGGTGGACGCCTGCATCTCTGCAGCGCTTCCCTCGCCGACTGCGATGCCGTTTGCAGCCAACGCCGCACGCTGAGCAGACTTGACCTGCCCGGCCGCCATCGTTTTCGACACAATCGCCTTCTCGGACGCACGCAAAGTTGCTTGATACTGGCGCTCCATCATCTGAGCATTGATGCGGGCAATGTTGGCCTGAGCCTGAGCGGCCGCGTTCGAATGCTTGGAAACACCGAAAGAGCCGAGCGCCGTAATGGTGTTCGCGATGCCCTGCGTGATGAGCATCCCGTACCCGAATTGAGCAGGAGTAGCAGACATAGAAAAACCCTCTAAGATGCCTACACCTTAGAGGGCCTATCTCCCTACACGCGCACGATCACGAGAGCTCGAGCACCGTCGTCATGCTCACGATTCTCAGTGGCAACGGGTATTTCTGCCGAACGCAGACTTGCCCGCTCTGAGACCACTGCGGCTGAATCTGGAAGCCTATCTCGTCGGTAATCGGTTCGGGAACATTGCCAGCGAACTCTGTCGAACGAGACGGGTATTCAGAGAGCTTGTCGAACGACGGACCCGCCTGAGTGCCTGACGAATTAACCACACGAAAGAAGACCTCGCGAACGTTCTTCTTGTGGCCGGATCCGTAGGAACCATCCTGAAGCGCCATCGCCGCCGGCAGCGTCTTCATGTCCGCCATGAACGGTAGGCCGACATGGACAACTTTGGCGGGATAGGTAAGCGTGATCTTCCCGTCCTTGACAGCCTGAGGCGGCTCTACTGCGCCGTCCGCAAGAATGCTCACAGTCTCTCCCTCGAGCCAGGTGAGTCCCGTGATCTCCTTCTTTGCCTCTCCACGATACGTGCCTGCACAGTCTACATAGACGCACTCCTTTAGCTCAGAGTACTGGCGCTCCGACATGCGCTCTACGAAGCGCACGGGCTCCCCACCGATCGTTCGAAGTACCTCGACGTAGCAGATGTCCTCTTCTCCCTCCGCGACGACGCACACTGACTCAATCGATCCATTGGTCTCGACAGTAGAAAAACCACCAACCTGCTGTTCGGGAACGTAGGTCATGGTAATCATTTTCCCTGAAGACGAGACGGCCCAAACCATCGGAGTCGGCGCTTTCGAGTAGGCAAGGTCGACGATCGTCAAGTTATCGAAAAGGTGCGGCGCGCGAAGGCACACATCACCGGAGATATAGCCTCCTGCCTCATAGTTGTACCCAAGCTCACGAAGATGACCGCCACGGCCAGCACCGTAGATCATGCTCGATCCGATGACGAGAGGCTGCACGTTCGACGCACCAACATAACTCTGAGGTCGCACGGACATCGAATCGGGCGTGATGGCGTCGGAATTTAGAGGCGACACACGCCACTCTGCTGCGCCAGTCATCAACATCAGTTGAGCAAGAGGCACAATATGCAGGATCCGGTTAGCCTCTCGTGCCGCGACCCTGACAGCGATTCTGTCGTCTGACTGAGTCGGCAGCGAGTAAGACATATCTGCCTCTGTGCCGGGCCTCGTCGCCCACAAGTTATTGGGCCGATTCTGAGTCCCCCCAAACCATCTCCTCTGCTCGAAGTACGAGACAGCTCCTGGATAATCGGGTGAACGACCCACGACAGCCGAAAGCGAAGCGCCACTACCTACCGTAGACACGACCGTCAATTTCGGCGATGTGTAGTTTTGACCGCCCGATCGAACAACCACGCTCTCGATTCGTCCGTCCTTCACAGCCGGCACGAGCTCTGCACCCCATCCCGTCGTGTCACTGACGTCGATACGAAGAGACGACGGTTCGACTCCGATTGAAAAAACCGCCTTCGACGATGCAGTATCCGTCCAACAGTCGCTAGCCGTACACTCCCAATGTACATAGCTATAACTGAGCTCGATGCGCGGGCTAGAGTATCCGCTGCCAGGAGAGGTCACGGTGAAGCCTGTAATCTCAGTCTTGCATACGTCATACCATTTGCTGTTCCCGTCTCCGAACGAGACACTATCCCTACCCTTCGTTTGCTTGACGACCGGCGTAACAACTGCGCCCGCGCCTGTGCCAGTTTCGTCATAAACCCTGCACCAAATTTCAGCGTAGCGATTAACGCTGGTGATTGTCCAGTTGTCGTCACGGATGTGGTCCCCCCCACTCTTGAGCGCCACATTCGTTGTGTCAATGCCGAGGCGGTCGTAGACATACCCGCTACCGCCGTTGTTGACCGTAACCGACGTGATGCCCTTCGAAGAAAAGAAGGCGTCATCGTAGTGCGGAGGCGTAATCGATGCGTCCGGCGTAATGTTCTCATCGATGATCTTCGTCGTATCGGTCTGACCAACATACGCCCAAATACCGCCTTGATCGCGATAGACGCGATAGAGGCCAGCGCCTGTCACAGCGTTCCACTTGATCGTGTTGTACGAGCCATCGCCATATGGGTTGCAATCGATCGTCACAGACGAAGATCGAACAGACTCCTCGGTTCCGTCCGCTAGCAACGCCGTCACAGCGTAAGTCCTCTTGTAATCGGTCGGATTCGTCACATTCTTGTTGATCGTCTGTGAAGCAGAAAGCCCGGTTGGCGCGGGTAGGGACGAGCCGAACTTGATGTCTACCAGACGCCAATCAGTCGCGCCGTATCGGCGCAGCTCCTTCGGAGGATAGTTAGGATGAACCAGCGTCATCACGTCGGCCGACTGGACGTAGTGAATGTCAAAGAGATCGGCCTCAAGGTACGGCGTCTCGATCTCGTATGGTTGTCCATCGACACCCATCACAGTCTGGCCTTGTGTATGAAACCGCACGTACTTCTCACCAAACTCAAGCACCATGGTCTGAGTGATCGAAAAGTTGAACGGGATGAGGCGAGCCTTCTTGCCCTTGTGCTTCGTACGATTGACGTACTTTAGACCAGGCCTCGTAACGATAGGCCCTTGCGGCTCGATGAGGAAGTTCTTGCACAGGGCCATGCCAGTCTGATACTTCCCATCGTCAATGCGTGCATACATCGCAGGCGAGACCTCTCCGCCATTGAAAGCGCGTTGGTAGTTTCGGATTGCCATCAGATTACCCTCGCACGCAAGCCGGACGGCAAAGGCCACTCATCGCGACGACGATGAACAGACATTTTCGAATCAACCGTTTTGGCTCGAGAAAGCGCAGCTTCATACTGCTGCAGGAGACGAATGGCCGCGTCGCTCGAACTGTCCGAGCGCTTTACGGGGCCTACTAGAAAAGATGCAAGAAGGATCACCAGTGCCTGCACAAAGTAGGTCGGGAAGACCGTTGCCGTGTCCACATAGGAGACGTAGGTCAGCACGACGCTCTTCGAATTCGTGAAGACAGCTCGACCCGAGTTCGACTCATATAGCTCGACCTCAAAGTCAAGCGCCAGTCCTTCCTTGCCTACCTCGGACACGCGTAGTAGACGCACACAGTCGGAGGGAAGGAGAAAGCCGTGCTTCCACTCATAGAGATCCTCGTCCACGTTTGAGAGCTCGACGCCTCTGGAACGCCGGATCGCAAAAGACCAATCGTGCTCCTCATAGAGCTTGCGCAAAGCAAGCGGATACCACCTCGCGCAATAACCGGCCTGAGGCGATCCGTCCGGCGGCGTGATGGATGTCACATCACCAGAGTCGCCAAGCATGCCGAGCGCAAGGTTGCAGATGTCAACAGCAGTAGCCATAAAGAAAAAGCGGGACGTTTGTCCGCCCCGCCTCCTGAAAGAATTTTCAGCTGTTCATGCGTCAGGCGGCAGCGCCCGGCAGGAACTCAATGCCCTCGACCTTGTACGTCGTCGGGACTTCGATCACGTCGCTCAGATACGCCGTCATCGTGCCACCCGTAATGGAGGTAGGCGTCGTCTTGAGACGAACGTATCTGCGATGCTTGACCGGCATCGGAAGAGCAAGACCCTTCGTCGTGTCGGCAGGCTTCAACGTACCGGACACAAGCACCGGAGCGAAATCACTGTTGTTGTCAGAGTCCTCGATCGCAATCACGATAGAGGTTCCGGCGAGAGCCGTCGGGAACTTGCAGACCACATAGAGCGGTCGATCATTCAGACCGGTCGTCGGAGCCTTCTGAAGGAAGTCGATCACATCAGAAGTGATAGCAGTGGTAGCCGCCTTCTTCTCGCAGAACGCGAGCTTAATATCCATCATCTTTCCTCTCCTTTACTTGAGAATCTTGCCCGTGTTGGGCATGATGTCCGTCCCAAGTCGATGAATCGGCACGCCGCGGAACGTCATGCACTTGCGACCTGCGACCTCATCCTGAGAAAGAAGAACGTTGTCCTTGTTCAGGATCTGGCGAGCCAGGAAGCTACGGGTGTTGTCGTTCATGTAGAAGGCGACACGACCCTGCTGCTCGTCGGGCAAGCGCTCGAGAGCGTCGATCATAAGGTCGAGAAGGTCCGGACCCGTCGTGTTCTTCTTCGTGAGCTTCGTGGAATCAATGTTGGCAATGCGAACGACGCGCTGCGGATCGTACATGGCAACGCCAATATCCCAAGCAAATTCCGTAATTTCTGCACGGAAGCGCTTGCCGTTGGCGTCAAACGCGTACTGTTCGCCCATGTTCTCCACAGAGAGGCCGGCGTTGGAACCGTTCTCCGGATAGAACAGATACGTCGAAGCAGGATCCCAGTTGATCAGAAGGATGTCCGTCTGCTTGTTTTCGGTCGTACCCTTTGCATCGATGATTCGATCGGCAAACGCTTCGTTCTGAAGCGTGACGATGTTGAGAATCCCGTTCGGATCGCGGCTTTCGAGGTTGCTGTCGCCGTAGAGGACCTTCTTGAGGACAGAGCGGGAGAGGCCGCGCATGAAACCTTCATCCGTGCGAAGACGGAAGGCGGCACGCTCATTGGCCTTGCGGGTGTCGAGAAGGGACTTGTCCACTTCGGAGCGGGAGCGAACCATTGCGGCCGCGTAGCGCACGTCAGCGCCCGTAACGCGCTCAGCATCCCAACCCTCGTTGAATGCACGCACCTGGCCTTCAGGGTAGGACGTCACGACCTTGCCGCGGTCACCGAAGCCGTCATTGCCGCGCTGGATCACGGCCTGATCAAAGAAGCCGCTGTAGTCGCGGATCGTATGGATAAGCTGGCGCACCGGCTTATCGCTAGTAAGACCTTCGAAGTCCGCCAGAGTGATCGGATTCGAGTCAGTCACAACATTCGGCATTTACTTGCCTCCTTTCATTGCGTCTTGGTAAAACTGCTCGGCGGTATATCGTCCGTCTTCGGCAGATCCGCCACCGGGGTACTTCGCCTCGCCGAAAGCGCGACCAATGCGGCTCAGCAGTCGCAAAGCGCCCGGATGGTTGCCCATCGGGGAGCTTAGGAACTCCTGAATGTCCGCGTCGATACTGCCGTCAGCGTTTCGAGCGAAGGTGTCGCGCAGGCGGGCGATGTCGGAAAGCGACTGCATGAGCTTCTGGCCGCCGAACTCCTTGTCAGCTTTCGACTGCTCCATCCACTCATTCGAGATCTCTGCGATACGTTCGGCCGAGCGCTTCTGAAGCACGGGGGCCATCTTGTCAAGGAAGCCTTGGGCCTGATCCTGACTGAGATTGAGCTCCTTCGCCACGCCTTGGAAGGCCGTGCCGACTTCCGCATCGAGCTCGGTACCTTCAGGCATCTTGAAGTCCTCGTACTTCTCGGGGGCGCCCTGCTTCTCGCCTTCGCCCTCCTCTTTCTCGGCACCCTCTTCGCCTTCTGCCTGACCTTCAGCACCGGCTTCGCCAGCCTCACCGTTGCCGCCTTCCTGCGGCTCGGCCTGCTGCTTACCCTCGTTGCTTTCGGCAGACGTCAGCAAAGTGCCGGCATTCGTGTCGGACTCCTGTGCGGCAGGAGCGGGCGCAGTGCCCTCACCGCCGGTCGGAGTCTGTTCAGTCGCTTCCATTCGCTTCGTCCTGCATTAACCTGTAAGCATTCGCATCCACCGACATGATTCGATCAAGGAGCTTCAGCCCAACATTGCGCTGGCCCTCATTGAAGGCCATCACGGCAATGTCACGATCAAAGCTGTTTCGGTAGATGCCCGTATCGGAAAGTAGCTGCCACAGGACAATGCGTCCGTCGCGCGTGGCCAGTACGGCCTTCAACGCATTGGCGATCTTCTGCAGCCTGATCCTTTCCTCTTCTCGAGCCTCGACCTCCTCCCTGCGGAAGGGATCGCGCTCAGGTGTCATGATGTCAGTCGTCATACTTCACACGCGCACTTACTGCTGTGCCATTGCCGCAAGTCCCTTGACGGCCTGACCGGCCATCGTGGAATCGTCGGACGGAACGCGGCCGAGCTTCGCCAGAGCGTCGGCAGACTGTTGCATCTGTTCGGCCTGCGCCTGCTGTTGCTGGGCCTGCTGTTGCTGTTCAATCGCCGCCTGCGCCTCATCGGTTGGAACGACAACGGACGGAGCAACAGAGAAATAGTCCGCATACTCATCAACCAGATTGAACGGGTTGATCTTCTGCATCACATTCGGATTGAACTGAGCGACGTTAGAAATGCGAGTCAGGAAGTTGTCGAGGGAGTTGGCACGAATCGCACGCTGGGAACGAGCTAGCATCGACGTGTATTCAACCGACAGCTTCTGACCGCGGAGCTCATCCGGCGGAGGCGGTAGCTGCCCCTGTCTGGAGAGAATGTCAAAGCAACGCTCGATGAGTGGTCGGAGCACTTCCTCATTGAGACGAGAGAGGACTGGGCCAAGCATCATCAACTTCTCCTCATGACGCTCGGCAACCTCTGTCGCAGTCATCTGACCACGGCCCGAGTTGGCGATCATCATGAAAAGGTCGACGTTAAATGCCTGGTTGATCCTGTTGCGGACGTCAGCAATGTCCTCTCGCAAGTCACCGAGCGGCAGGTTCACAGCAAAAGCAGGCTGCACCTGAGCACCGGACGACGGGTTATCGATGTAGCTCCTGCCACCAGGGAGAAAGTCGACTTCATTGTCTCGAGCATCAGACGGCATGATGAGCGGCGGATTGACCATGTAGTCGATAGCATTGCCCTTCTGCACCTGATGATGACCGAGCTGTAGCACGTCGCCGATGGCCGTCATGCCGGGCGACTCTTCTGAGTACACGTCAGAGGCCGAAGCGCCCCAACGGCCGACGACAGCCGGGAAGTCACGATAACCAGACTCATCAAGAACGCCAGGGCCCTCATCGTCAGCATCGACCTGAATGACGACGGACCGCCACCGCATGTTCCGGTTGTCCAACTTGGTCGGATCACGATCAAAGCGCGGCTCGATCGCATGAATGCAAACATACGGAGTGTCAACCTGCCCATCGTCGTAAGCAGTCAGGACGGCACGAGACACCTTGCTCCGGCCATAGCGGGAGACAAGCTGCCCCGCAGTCATCGTAAAACGTCGATAGAGCGAGTCAGGACGACCGCGGAAGTCACAGCCGACACAATATTCACCACAAACGAGAGGATGCGCCACAAAGCTGTAAACAGGGTCCTCGACGATGACAAAGGCCCCGATGCCGTACACGCCGATCTCTCGCCAAATGTGCTGTAGAGCCTGATAGATGTTCGTCTGAGTAAAAGACATCTCCATGATGCGCTGTACATCATCGAGCCAGACCTTCACCGCATGAGACTCATCGAGCTTCGCAGAACCCGTGGTCAGTGCAAACCACTGACTGGACGGATCAGTCATGCCGGACATCAAGCCTGCCTGCAGGATGTTGGCGGCACGGACCGCCGTACTGTCGTAAATCTTGTTCCAACGATCGCGAGCCTCGTTCTTGCGAGACTTCGTATCCAGGAAGCGGCCTGACGCAGGCGTAATGTGGCGACTGATCTCGAGCCACTGTGAGACGTATGGCTCACGCTCTACCTTCAGGCGCTCCCACCTGCGAAGGACACGCTCACGCAGGTCCTTATCCTTCATGGCTTACCCCAACTTGCCGCCGGCACCAAGGTTCAGATCTCCGACGCCACCCGCACCTGTGAGGAGCGTGGAGCCGCCTGACAGACCCGCATTCGTGTTCTGATCGAGGATCGAGCCTACGTCTGCCGACTGTCCCCCCTGCTTGCGCTGCTGTTGGCGCTGCTGTGCGGCCTGCTCCTTTGCCTGCTGCTCGGCGCGCTTGGACGCGGCCTCTTGGGCCTTCGCCTGCTTGTTGCTCGAATAGACTGAGGCGGCAGCACTAGCCGCCGCGATTGCACCGCCAACAATGTAAGCACCTACGGTTCCACCTGACATGAAGTCCTCCTAGACATGAGTTGTTCGTATTCGTCCGTAAATTCCTCCTCCGCCTCCTCAAGCGTTTTGGCTTTTGAGGGGAAGGACATCGTGATGTACGTCTCGGACCGCGCGATGAAGATTTGCGATCTGCCCGGTGCTCCGCGAAGCACGGCATAGCCAACGATTTCTCGGGCATCCTCACCGACCTTGACGATGCAGTCACCAGCAACGGTGACGAGCGTCGGCACCTTGATGACTGCGCCGCACAGAATGGAACTGGCCGGCATCTTGACCGTTCGGACGTACATGCCACCATGAAAGAAGTGCTCGGTCGGGAAGTCGTACTGCGGCATCTCTGCGACGACAGCACGCATCCTCATCGTTTCGTCGAGATCCTCTGGAGAGCAAGCCGGTAGGTCTGACACAAGCGAAAGGGCACTCATAGCTTTTTCCAGAAGAGCGTGTTCATGGGCGTCGCGACCTTCTCAAAAAGCTTTTCGGCACGCGTCCCCTTTTTCACACCCCAGTAGAAGCCGTAGCACCCGTCTTCCTTGGCGAAGCGCTCTGCAGCCTCAATCAGGGCCCGACCGACGCCACCCTTTCGGTAATCGAGGTCGACCCACAGAGACTCCGACGACGCAAGCCTTTTGGCCTTGAAGTGCGGAATGGTTGTCGTGACGTAGTTGACGAAGCCGACCAGGCGGTCACCGTCAAAAGCGCCGACACTGTGCAGCGTCCCCTTGATCTCAAGCCACAGATACTCTTGATAGTCAGGGTCAGGCTCGAGGTCCGGATATCGCACGTCCTCTCCGTACTCCTTTACGATCTTCGGCCACGCGGGATTTTCCCAAGCCTCTCGGCAGGTGATTCGTTGGATACTTATGGTCATCGGATGCTCCTGTAATGGATACATCCTCCCTCAGCAACCTCACCACACGCGCACTGATCATGCTCTACTACGACGATCCTTCGAACGAAAGCAAAGAGAGGCAAGAAATCAACCGGCTTAAGGAAGAGGTCAAAAGATTAAGATCGCATGCAATTTTATTGGCCGCTTCAAACATATCAGGTCTAATCATTTGCATTGGCATTGCGGTCTCAAATGGAGCATATAGTCAGAAGTTCTTTTTATTTTCTTTTGGTGATGTAGCATTTTCTTTAGGAATCATTTGGTTTTGGATTAACGCCGCATACCTTTTTATAGGTGCTCCTTCGACAAAAGAATTGAACTCCAAACTCACATGTATTTGCGCCTCGATCATAGTGTTGCTATCGTTAGCGACAATGTTTTTGTTCTATAGGGTCATACTTCCATATTAACGATACGGATCTCTGCTCCTGATCTCTTGGCGTCGACGCCCAACCGGGGGCGTCGGGTTGTCGCAGTATTCATTCATGCGAACTGCGAAGGTCAGGGCCAACGCATCGGCATTGTCAGGCGACGCCATGCCACGCTTCTTCATGTCCTCCTTCTTCTCGAGCAGGATTTGATTCGTTGGGGTGTAGCCGTATTCAACGCCCGTCAGGTCAGTCTCAAGATCAGAGTCCTGCGGCAAGCAGCCACCCTGCGCGATCCACTCTTTCATGCGTCCCCACATCTCAGCACGGAGATTCTTGTAGCGCTGTGTATTCGTAGCGCCAGAGCCGAAGTTGATTGCGTTGACCGGATAGCCGTTGTGTCGAAGCCAGTCAACAGGCGAGGCACCGACGCCGCCGGTGTCGACATTGATGACGATCTTGCGGACGCCGAGCTTTCGCAAGTGGTTGAAGTGCTCAGCCACCTTGGCTCCGAGCTCGTGCCCGTCTAGGCCGTGGAACTTCTGCTTTGCGATGGAGCGCCCGTCAAGAGCGAAGCGCGTCCAAATCACCGACGCGTCATCACCGAAGCGCGCCACGTCAACGCCGATGATCGCTACCGTCTGCGCATAGTTGACGACGCCCATAGGTCGCTCCATGGCGGCCTGGACGATGTCACGAGGAATGAACTGCATGCTCGAGCTATTCGGGAACTCTCCTCGGACACGAACGCGGAAGAAGTCAGAGTCCTCGCCATAGTCCGCGAGCCATTCAGCAATCTTTTTCTTGTCCGTCATGGCGGCGTCGCGGCCGTCGACGTGTCGATTATTCCAACGGTGACGGAAGCGATTGAAGCACTCATAGAAGCGCCCGGTCGAGCGCGTCGGGTTCCCGAACGCAAACCAAAAGATCTGCGTCTCGCTGTCAGTCAGAGCGCCTTCCGTGACCTCCCAGATGCAATCAGCAATAGCCGATGCTTCGTCGAAGATCACGATGATGCGGCGCTTCTTGTTATGCAAGCCGGCGAAGCCTTCAGGCTTAGTCTCTGACCACGGGATAGCGTCAGCACGCCATGTCTTATCGTGGCCCGGCTGCTTGCATGCAACGGACATAGCCGACACTGAGAACCAATCCTTGAAGATGCAGAGGTTGTGCCACTTCGCCACTTCTGCGAACGTCTTGGTACGAAGCTGGTTCTCGGTGTTAGCAGTCACGACGATTCGAGTATCCGGGAACGTGCAGAGGCCCCATAGAATGATCCAAGCGACAAGGCCAGACTTGCCAACGCCGTGACCTGCAGCCACCGCGTACTGCATGACGTGCTCCCAAGCCTCGCCAGACTGTAGCTTGTCTCTCATGTCTGTCAGGATTGAGGTCTGCCACTTGTCGGGACCGGCCATGCCCTCGAGGGAATCTTTGCCCCATGGGAAAGCAACCTGCACGAAGCGCAGAGGATCCGAGGAGCACTCAGCGGCCAGATACGTCATGGCCTTGCCGATGCCGGCTTTCGTAGTGAGGTCAAACTTAGGCGTTGTCATTGTCATTTGCGCAGAAGGTCCTGGAGAGTTTCTGAGAGCGTCTGAATGGTCTGATCCTTGTCGACCTGTTCGCGGCCCATGCCAAGGCACTGGGAGAGTGTCTTGAGCGCGGCATTCGCGCCCGCAGCGTCGACGGGAACGAGAATCGGGTTTCCGTCTAAGTCGAGACGCGGTTCCCCAACGATGTCGAGCTTCGGGACTCGTCTCGCACAACACTTGGCAAGCTCCTTGAGCTCTGAGAAGACGAATGCCGCATCGACGATCGCCTCCTCCTTTGCCGGTTGGCGAAGAGCCTCCACAGCGTCTCTGACCTCAACATTTTTCAACAGCCTGCTGGCGATTCTGTCGGCCGTTTTGGCGCTATATCCTGCCTTCACAGCGGCCTCAGACGCATTCTTGAAGCCTCCTCTCGCATATTCATTGACGAACGCCTGCTGTCTCGCATTCAGCATTCTCACCACCTCCTTAAAAACGTTTTCCACCCCGCAACAGACTGACATCGACGACGCCCAGAGAGATAGTCCCGAAGCGTTCTGATCGGCATATCAAGCATCTGGCTTATCTGCCGATAGGTATACCCCTGCGCCCGCAACTGACGCGCATGCTCTACGTCAGCGTTCAAATAGCGAGCGTTCACATGATCCTCGCCGATTGCCCGTCCGTTGTCGTTCACAGCTACAGTCATCCGGTGCTCGGAAGTAGCGTGGATATTCGAGCTTGACCTTTCGGATTGCGGCATCGATGATCTTTGCTCGCCTGAGCGAGTTGTCCCACGCGACTCGTCGCGCGTCGGCGGCAGCTCGAACAAGGCAAGCTGACGCCACTGGCGGGAGGAATCCAGAGACTCCGAGTTTTTGTTTTTGGTCATTCATCAGTGTTCCTCTCTCCAAAAGAGATCGATCTCCACGCGGCCGTGGGGACGGTCAGGCTCTCGGACTGCGGGCTCGAGCAGGTGGAAGCACCTGTCATCGATGCGCAGTGCCTGAGCGATGCCGTCGAGTGAAGACTTGAGCGACGCGATCAAGTTGTCCTCGTCGCGCGCCCGTCGGTCAGGCGGGAAGAACGTGCATCGATATCCGATGCTCCCATCCGGCACGGCCCGACGGCCCTCTGCTTTGCTGTATGCGGCGGCAAAAGCGACGCGCCTAGCAGCCGCTACGAGCTTGCGCTTGATGGCCCAGTGGCAGCGCGCATTCGGCGAGAGTCCATGTGCCGGCCACGGTAGGACGACGCGTAGATGCTTTTTTCTCATGGATATTTCCTCATCAGTCATCGAACCAGTCGCCCTCGAAAACCCACGCGACGAGCATCGCGAAAAGCAGGATGAGACCAGCCAAGTAGCTCAGTAAGTCCATGCTTTACCTCCTTGGTTCCCCGTGTGATGATTGAGAAGTGTTCCCCAACACATTCATCAACCACCTCACGGAGAAAACTTTGATTGATTCAATTTTTGGCGCTCTCACCGCCATCGCTACGACAGGTTTTGCGGTCATGGCAGTCAGAGTTGGCCAGAAGTGAAACCCGCGTCTCAAGCTGGTCAAGACACCGTTCAGCCTCAATAAGCTTTTTGACAAGAATTGCGTTCATGACGGACCATGCTGCCGCGCAGATTGAAAGCGTCATGACGATGAGCTTGCTGGATAGGTCCATCAGATCTCCTCCTTTTTCTCCAAAAGATTTGCTTTTCTGGTTCTCCGTGGGATGATTGAACTGCAGGGCCCTGAGAAGTTCTGCTTTGTTCAACCAACCCACGGAGAAACTCAATGGACGTTGCTAATTTTTTCTTTTCGCTTATCGCTGCATTCACCGGAACCGTCCTGATGTTTGTAGAAATCTGGCGCATCTACATGAAAGGCCCCCGAATAAAGCGCGTGTCGGCCTCTCGCACACATGACGGGAAAACCGGAATTTGTCTTTTGTTTGAACGCGGAGATTTCCCGGTTCGTTTGAAATCCATAACGATCGAAGGAATCAAGCTGGCAAAACCGATTAATTACCGAGGTTCCGACCACGAAATTTCCGAATATCAGGTTCATTTGTGGGCCTCCCCGTCACCGTCCGAATTCAAAGAATCCTTTCCGTTGGATGCCCTACTGGACCGGGACCACGAGACACAATTTCTCATGCTCATTACCGACTCACCTCTTTTGACAGACGCAAGAATCTGCATCAAAACATCAAGGATTTGGTTTTGCATTCGCTCCAACCTGCTCGCCAGCAGGAACTGATTGATTGCAATGAGCGCTACGGCGAGGCACAGGAAGGTGTATGACCAACTGTTGAATAACGGCATCAGAACACCTCCTCAGTTAAGTTCAAGTGCCTTGCGGGCGTTGATGCGGTCGCGGAGGCCGCGACGGAAGTCGGTCGTTTTGATCTCTACGAAGTCCGCGCACTGACGGGTTCGTGAGGCGACCAGATCACCGACATACTGGTCGAACTTGCTCGGCTGACCGTTGGTCTCCTCGATGCCGAGATTTGTCACCAAGACGGTGGGCTTGTCGTTGCGGTATCTGGCATCGAGAATGCGAGCAAGCAGCTTGGCTTCAAAGGAAGACGGATCGGCGGCGATGTCGTCTAGACAAAGAACATCCAGTCGGGCGAGTTCTGCTGTGATCTCGGCTTCGCTCGTCGTCGCCTTCTGGTTCCCGTAAGTCCCCTGGACGGCTCGAACCAAGTCCATCGTTGCAACAAAACGAACGGTCAAACCCTTGGACTCGCGCAAGCTGTTGAGAGCGGCGCAGGCGAGATGGCTTTTGCCGGTCCCCCACGTGCCAGAGATAACAAGCCACGGGGTTTCTCCTTCACGAACAGCCTTAGCCCAATGGCAGATCCGCAGGAAGGCGTTCTGCTGAACGTCATCAAAAGGATCAAAGTCCGAGAGACTTGCTTTTGCGAAGCGCTGCGGGATTGCGGCGATCTGGGCGAAGCGTTCTGCGGCCTTCTCGTCGTAGCGACGCTTGAGCACTCGGCATTCAGCCATACCGATGAGTGCGCCTTCCGTGTACTCGATGCCGTCACGCTCGAACTCAGAGCGCATCTTCTCGATCTCCTGCACAAGTTCCGGATCGACCTCGGTCTTTTGGGTGGTGACGGTGGAGGCCTTCTCTGCGCGGATGCGGCTCACACGCTCGAGGATTTCAGTCAGTGAAGTTAGTTTTTGTTCTGTCATCATGTGTCCTTACGAGTTCCAGATCTTCATTGCCTCTTCTCTGGCTCGTCGTGATTCTTCTGGCGTGTACTCTCTGGGTAGAACCTTTGGTCGTTCACAAACCCCAATGCCGTATTGAGGGTCTGTAGGCTTTCCAAACGGGAAGGTCTGGTTTTGGCTCTGCGGTCTGCTCTTGGCGAACTCTTCGGCCTTCGTCGTCCAAGTTCTCCAAGCAGCCAGCCAATTGCTGAACTTGTTGTCCTTCGAGATGTGGAAGTTGACGAACTTGGTGAACTCCGTCTGAGCGTTGATGCTTGGATGCTTTGCCTGTGCGTACTCGAGGTATTCAGGCGGAATGGGATCGTCAGGCGAGAATGGGCAGCTTGTCTTTGGCTTGGCTCTTGTCGCCTTTGGCTTTTCGACCTTTTTACCGTCGTTGGTAAGATGGTCGGTTTCCCACGGCGCTTGCGCGGGCAAGCTATTACTTGTTCCCTTTACTTGTTTAATTACTTGTTCATTTACTTGTTCGGGTGTAGTTTCATACAGGGGTGAACTGCATTTTTCTACAGGGGTCCCCTGCACTTTCCTACACCCCTCCCATGCACTTTCCTTCAGGGGTGTACTTTCCTTCAGGGGTGTACTTTTGTCAGGGGGAGTCGAATCTTGCAGGGGTTCGCTTTCCTTCAGGGGGTCTGCCGTTGGCAGCCTGTTCAAATGCAAGGTGAAGTAACGCATTTGACCAGGCGCCTGAGTTGACGACACGTAGCCAAGATCGTGCAAAACTTTTAACGTCGTGCGAACAAGACGATCGTTCACGCGAGAAATTCGCGCAATTTTCTCGGTCGACGGGTAACAAGCCCCCGTTTCCGGATTTTGGAAAAACGCAAGGGCTTCCAGCACATCGACCTGAGTGCGATCGGACAATCCCGACGCGCGGACTTTATGCATAGCCTCGTAACTCATTCAAAACCTCATCGACTGGTTTTGATCATTTGCAAAACGTCAGCGGCAAACTGACTGACTTCCTCCGGCTTACAACCAGTCAGACGGCAAAAAGGAGCAAGGTAGTTCCGCGTGACAGAGTTCTTGGAAACCCACCGCTTGACAGTCTGGCGGGAAATCCCAAGATCGTCGGCGAGTTTTTGCTGAGTGCCGTATCGAGAGATGGCATCTCGAACAGAAACTTTCTTCATGTGGTATCCCATACAAAATTAACGGTACCGATATAGTACCATAGTTGGTAATCATGTGGTACCCTAAGGCGGTCCGTTTATTGGTACTATCTGAGTACCAAAGGAGGCCTTATGTCATTCCCTGAACGCCTAAAAGCTCTGTTAGCAGAGCGGCAAATTTCAATGCGCGAGCTAGGCCGCCGCATTGGTGCAAGTCACGTAACAATCGGCAAGTGGCTGTCTGGCATTCAGATGCCATCCGATGAAAACCTAGAGGCGTTGTCGGAGTTCTTTCGCGTCACGCCAGCTTTCCTTAAGTTTGGCGACACCGTTTTGACGCGTCCGCAGACGCTTGAACTGGATGAAGACGTTGTGTCCATTCCGGTCCTTGACGTTAAGGGTTCCTGCGGTTATGGCGGTGAATTCACACAGGCTATTCAACTAGTCCAGATGCTCCGAGTCACCAAGCAGTGGCTGCTTTCTAAGTCCGCATCATCGCTGAACTTCCAGACGCTTCATATCATCACAGCTGACGGCGACAGTATGGAACCGGGCATCAGACGCGGCGACTTTGTAATTGTCGATACGTCTCAGAATCGCTTCGTCGCAGACGGCCTGTACGCTATCCAGTACTCGAACTCCATCTTCATCAAGCGCGTTCAGATTCACCCCGGTGGTAAGGTTGAGCTAATTTCTGACAACCCCAAATACAGACCGATTCAACTTGAGTCATGCGAAACAATTGAAATCGTCGGCAGAGCCGTTCTTTGCTTCAATGTGCGCGAACTCTAACGCGCGATAACAATTCGCTCCGCCCAATCCCGCCTTGTGCGGGATTTTTTTTTGTCCGTCAAAACAGCATTTGATCCACATCAACTTTCTCGCCATTTTTGGTAACCTGACACTACCACCGTTGGCACCCATGTGGTACCATGACAGTACCAGATGTGGAACGCATTACGTTCCACTTGGTACCCAAGCCACAAGGCAAGGCATCGATGGGAAGGGCATCGAATCTCGGCGCGCTACAGCGCCCCCTCCCGCGGACGAAACCCCGCCCTCCCGAGCAAGGAGCCTCGGCGGCGGCACGGAGCGAGAGAAAGGGACTGCAGCGATGTCCGAATCTCGGCACTTAGCTGTGTCGGGGACCGCCTGGGCGGCGGCTGTGGCGTTGGTTAGAAGGGTCTAGCGACGCGCAGTACAGCCCAGAACGGTAGTCGCAAAGGTCGCGTATGAAAAGTACACGGATGTCGGTAAAGCGTCGGGATGGGATCCACCTGCAAGCGACACATCGCTACACCCAAGTAGATCGATCAGGATCAGTCTTCGGACAGAGGGCATGTTAGCCCCGAGCGGCCTGAGCGCAGACGATGCGCAGCCGCGACCTGATCGAAAGCCGATCTAAGCCCTTTCTACAGAGAAGGCTTAGGTGGGTTTTCTAAAGGAGATAACAATGGATGTTGAAATAATCGACAAGCGCCTGGTGGTAACGCCAACCACGCACGACGACGTGCGTTTGATTTACGCAATCGCCGCAGCGTGGACGGCGTTCGACGCGGTTATTTGTCCCGTTAGCGGGGAACCACTTCGTTGCAACGAGGACGGTACCGCTGAATCAGAGTTGCCTCAACGCGGTCAAGATCACGAGAAGTGACGGAACGACAAATGGCCAAATATTCAAAGCCATGTCGAATAGCCTCATCCCACTTGTGATGGTTGGCAAGGCGCTCAGACAAATCAATAGTCTGGCCAATGTAGAGGACGTGGTAATTGCCATTTACTTTCGACAAAAAGGAATAAACGGCAGGACCTTTGTTAACACGGATTCCTCTGGGGTACACATCAAATTTGTACTTAGAGCCATCCACGCCAGTAAATATTAGCTTTGTTATTGGCTGCATCTTCCCTCCTTTGGGAGTTGGTTAAACAAACGTCGAAACTGCTAGATCCCGACGTCTTTAGCTTACAACCAAAGGAGGGAGCCGATTCAAGCGCCTTCGCTTCCCACTCAACCGAATACCGAGTCATCGACTTGCGAGGGTGCTTGAACCAGCTTTCACAAGAAAGGACGGCCACGCGGTTTACATCCGCACCTACAGCGGGTAAGATGAGGCTACCTTATACGACGAGCCCCGATTTCAGGGATGGAACATCATGACTAAGTTAAACACATCGCTCATGACGAATTTCATGAAGGGCGTGCGCGATGGGTTGGTAGCTCCTTTTGTAGCCTTGAACCCGCCTCGTGTGCGAACGAAAATTGATCGTCGCCTGTTCGAGACGTCTTACCGCTCACCTGCAGAAGACATGATCAACATTAAAAGAGACTTCGATAAAGCTGTAGCCTATGCAAGAAAAGAGCTCGACGCAGCCAGAACGGATTACCGACAGTAAAGGCAATGTGCCGGACGTCCAGACAGAGGCTCAAACTCAGCTAATCGCGGCAAAATCCGAAACCTTTGAGGGACCTTTGCCTCACCCGGACATTTTGGCGCGGTACGAGAATATTCTCCCTGGCATCGCAGACAGAATCGTCAGAATGGCCGAGGCCGAACAAAATGCTCGACACTCTGCCATCGATCAGGATGCCAAAAACAAATCCACTCTTGTTGACATAGCAGCGAAAGAAAGCGCTGGAGCTCTTGAGGCACAGAAAAAAGGACAGAACATCGGTCTGGCCATTTCCCTTGCCTGCGTTCTATGCGCCATCGTTTGCGCGCTCATGGACAAACCAACAATCGTGACATGCGCGTTCTTGGCTGTCCCGACAGCATCGCTCATCGGTTCATTTATGCCAAAACTATGGCGTAACGACGTAAAAGAAGAAAAGTAATCACCAGATCTCACGCTCTAAACACCTTGTTCATACAGCCCTCGGCACACGCCGGGGGCTTTTTATTGCCTGAACATCATGCAAAAAATCAAAGACTTTGAGACCTTCGCCGCTGGGTACTTCCTCGGGCTCGGCATCAAGAAGCCGACCGCCGAAGACATCTGCCGGCTCAGCGTTGATTGCAGAGCGTTCGCCGCTGCGCTCAGCTTCTACATGTTCACAGACCCCTATGTACTGTCGAAAGTGCGCACGCCTGACAAGTACGAGGCGGTCGCGAAAAACATCGAGCGCTTCATCCAGGCACTTCCGTAAAAGGCTACGAGGGCAAACGGCGTGACGCAGATATGCGCCGGTCTGGGCGACTAGTCCCAGATTCCAAAGTCGGGGCATCTGCAGGCGAGAGGCTTTTGCGTTCACCCCGGCTCCCTCACCCACCACAAACCAAAAGACATTCACGCGCCCTTGCCCGTGCCATCACGAGCCGGCAGTTCTTCCGAGCGAGGGCGTCTGAATGTCTTTTCTTTTTTCGGAGGCGTCATGAAGCGCTTTATCTCTTACCTTGACGGTCTCGCACGTCGCACCTACTTCGGCACGGACGGCACTGAGCCTCATCGCCCCGGCTTCGTCGGCTCCCTCATCGAGGGCCTCGAAGGACTGATCGGGTTCTTCGGTTTGGTGATCCTACCGGCCATAGCGGCTGCCACCCTCTACCACTTCATCTTTGACTAGGAGGCTCGCATGAGCAACGGTTTCTACTTCGGTATGGGCGGCGTCCCGTCCGTGTATGACGAGTATCCCGACGAGCAGCCGATCCTCATTGACGGGTACGAGCTCGATCTCGACACGCTTACAGCTGGAGGCGAGCTCGTCACGATCGAAGAGTTCACCGAAGCAGCCAACGACGCGGGGCTCGACAAGGACATCATGGAGGACTGCCTCGAGGAGCTTCGCGTGCTCTGGCAGGAGCGCGAGGAGGAGGAAGCAGCATGAGCTTCTCCGACCCGGCCCACATCATTGACCACATTCCAAGGGACTTCGACATGAAACGAATTACTCGAAAGCGACCGCTCGAGCAGCGGCGCGCAGCAAAGCAGGCTCGGCAGAACGTCGAGCCTTTTTCATGCGAGCGCCCTGGACGCGTCTGGACGCTCATCACTTTCATCGGAGCGCTGGCCATCATCGCCGGCGTGCTCATTACTGGACACTGGGAGAGATAAATGAACGACTTCAAAGACTTCGCGCTTGAGCTGCACGAAAAGGGCATCAAGGCAACGATGGACAACGCCAGAACGTTCGTCCTTGGCAACTACGACCGCGCGCTTCCTGCCTACTGGCTAAACCCCGACGCGAGAATCAAAGCGCTCTACGCGCTGATGGAGACGCGCTACGTGGACGACTTCGAGTCGTCTCTCAAGGCGACGCTCACGCTCAGCTCGGAGCTCGACCGAGCCCTTGAGCATGCGACATCGATGCTCTACGGCGAGATGCTCGAGATCGAGTACGACGAACACAGCGAGGAGCAAGCATGACAATCACTTCACTTGAGCCGCTCGTGCTGCCGATGCCCGAGCCGGATGACGAGGTCGACGTCGACCCGTATCCCGAATACAGCAGCCGCGACGAGTTCGAGCGCGCGCAGTGGTTCGGCGAACGCGCTAAGCGTCCCGAGCCGATCTACGACAAGACTCTCGAAGACTTCTACGCCATCGGCGACGACGGCGAAATCCCTTTCTAAGGAAACGCAATGAGCTACGCGACTCTGGTACTTGGAGAGAGCGGAACAGGCAAAACCTGTTCGCTCCGCAACCTCGACCCAAAAAACACACTTCTGATCCAGCCGGTGCGCAAGCCGCTCCCCTTCCGCTCCACTGGGTGGAAGGAGATCAAGCAGAAGGGCGATGGGAACAACATCCTCGTCTGCTCGAACCCGCAGGCAATCATCAATTGCATGCACGCGAGCCCGTTCGACGTGATCGTCGTGGACGACTGGCAGTACATCCTCGCATCGATGTACATGGCTGCACGCAACGTGAAGGGGTTCGACAAGTTCACAGAGATCGGCGGGGCCGGATTCGACATTGCCAAGGCCGCCTCCGAGCTCGGTGAAAACAAGCGCGTCTACGTCCTCGCTCACACGACCTCTGATGAGTTCGGCAACACCCGTATCAAGACATTGGGGAAATTATTAGACGACAAGATCGTTGTCGAGGGCATGTTCACCACAGTCCTTCGGACGCACGTCGAGAACGGACGCTATCTCTTCTCAACTCAGAACTCAGGCTCTGACACAGTCAAATCGCCGATGGGAATGTTCTCGGAGCAGTACATAGAGAACGACCTCGCGGCAATCGACCGCGTCATCTGCGACTACTACGGCATTACTAACGAAAAGGAAAACGAAGAATGATCACTACCTTCACCATGAACCGCAAGTCCGCGGAAAAGGTTGCCGGCTTCAACGGCATCGACAAGTCCGGCAAGTACGTCGGCACCCTCACACAGGTCGAAGTCGCCGAAAGCAAGGCGGGCGCGACTTACGTCGAGTTCGCCTTCAAGGCGCTTCGCTGGATCGAGTGCGGAGAGACCGCCGAAGAGCGCGGCGAGAAGATGGCTTTCATCAAGCTCTACGTCTCCAGCCGCACGGGCGATCGCACCTTCGGGGCCGACATCATGGACGCGCTGCTTGCCGTGCTCAAGCTCGATAAGGTTGAGGCTACGCAAGCGCAGGTCTTTAACCGCGACGGCACGAAGCGCCCGGGCTATCGCATCGGCGCGCTCGAGGGCCAGACCATCGGCCTGCTCCTCCAGCGCGAGAATCGCGAGTATGAGCACGAAGGCCAGATCAAGACGACCTACCAGATGAACATCATCACACCGTTCCATCAGGTTACTGGACAGAACGCAAAGGAAGTTCTGAACAACCTAGAGGCCAAGGCAGTCGAGGCTAAGTTCAAGAACCTGAAGGACAAGGAAGCCAAGCCCGTCACGCCGTCGGCTCCGGTTGCGCACCCCTACGACGACGCTCCGCTTGACGACAACCCGTTCTGACCATTTTCGTGACGCCACGAAAATGATCACTAGCCCTCGGCGAAAGCCGGGGGCTTTTTTTCAAGGATCAGCAATGAATTGGATTGAATGGAAAGGCGAAAAGGTTGGGGATTTACACCACACGGTCTGTGCTTGCATCTATTCATACATCGACGACGGCGAACCTGTGATTGCGATCATACCTCGCGCCTTGTGCTGGGGATGCAAGGAGTGTCGAACTGGCAACGCTTGGGAATTTTTCGAAGGTGACTCTTCGAAATGTCATCAATTAACTTGGGTCCCAAGGAAATGTCGGGATAAGACGGACGACGATTACATCAACGTCTTTCGACCCGAGCGAGGCGACAAGATTTACTACTGCGTGCCCACGCTGCCGACCGGAGAAGCGTTCAGTTTGAACAGCGTAAGAAAGAGTTTTTACAAAGGCTTGTCAGTTGTATGTCCTAGAACAGATTTGCTTCAAGAGAAGGATTTGGAGAACTAATCATGAAACTCTACGAAATCAGCGACGCCATCCGCGCCGCACTCGACCACATCGAGATCGATGAAGAAACTGGAGAAATCCTCTCTGCCGACGAACTCCACGCAGTCGAAGCAGAAGCCGCCGAGAAGGTCGAGGCGACCGCGCTCTACTTGCGCGAGCTCGATGCCGAGGCCAAGGCCGCCAAGGAAGAGGCCGACCGCATGCTCGCCCGCGTCAAGTCAATGCAGAAGCGCTCCGACTACCTCAAGGCCATGCTCCTCGATGCGCTGCATGCGACCGGCAAGGTCAAGACCGCACGCGTGACCGTCTCGATCCGCACGACGAAGGCCGTCGAGATCGCCGAAGGTGCCGACCTCCCCGAGGCCTACACGACCGTCAAGACGACCGTAAGCCCGAACAAGGTCGCCATCAAGCAGGCTCTGCTCGACGGCGTCGAAGTCCCCGGCTGCCACATCGAAGAACGCGAAAGCGTCCAGATTCGCTAGAACCTACTCACGGAGGTAGCAATGAAAACCACAAAAACGAACCCCGCAAAACTGCTTCTGCGCTACCTCTGGCCGCGCATGCAACGCGGCGAACGGCACTTCATCATCGACGACACTCAGCTCGCTTTCAGCATGACGGCGCAACAGCTGAGCAAGGTCGTCAGGCGATTCAACGAAACCGGGCACGAACTCAATTGGCCCGGTTTTCATTTTTCCGCGAAGGTGCTCGACATCTACCGCCTCGAGATCACAGCCGCCCGAGAAGCCGACCCCGTGCCTGAAGGAGCGCTGCTATGAGGACTCCCCTCTCACTCATCACGGCCGCAATGGCCACACAAGGAGCAACAGCATGAACATCAAGATCAAGCGTCTGCACCCGGACGCGAAGATGCCCAAGCGCGGCACGAAGTACGCTGCGGGGTTTGACCTGTACGCCGCCGAAGAGTTCGATGCGCCGATCTTCGAAGAGCAGACCGTTCGCATTCAGACGGGCCTCGCCTTTGAAATCCCTGAAGGATACGTTGGCGTGGTGTACAGCCGCTCCAGCACTGCCCTCAAGGGCCTCATCATCACGCCTTTGCTTGTGGATGCCGACTACCGCGGGCCCGTCTACATCACGGTGAAGAATGCATCGGGCAGGCCGTACATCGTTCATAACGGCGACCGCATTGCCCAGATGCGCATCGAAAAGCTCGTTGACACTGAGTTCGAGTGGGCTGACGAGCTTTCTGAGACTGACCGAGGCGAGGGCGGGTACGGGAGCACTGGACGATGACGCCGACCAAAGCTCTCCACGACAAAAAGCTCGAACTCAAGAAGGGCAAGCTAGCCGTCTGCTCCAATGTCACCTGCGCGTTCAAGCCGTTGTCCAACGGGAATGTCAGCTTTGTCGTCTGGTGGCACAACTGGGCTCGAACCTTCTACATCGACAACCTCAGCCCGTCGCAGGCGCAGGCCATCCTGGCCGCGCTCAATGGCGCGCTCGAGGCGGCACAGGAACTCAAGGAGATGTAATGCCGAAATCCAAGTGGCGACTCGGATCACTTCAACGTCAACGTAGGCGATCGCGTCGCGAAGCTCTACATCATCCCGCTCCCCGAGCTCGAGCTCGAGTGGGCTGACGAGCTGAGCGAGACCGCGCGCGGTGCGAGCGGATATGGATCTACAGGAGATTAAGGAATGACGATCAGTGAACTAATCGAACTCCTTCAGGAGATTATGGAAAAGGAAGGCGACATCGAAGTCGCGTACACGTACAACGACGGCGGCTACCCCATGATGGGCGAAGAATATGCCGGGGGCGTCGAAGTTCGGCTTACCCCCTACGGCAAGGCCGTCGTGATCTGGTAAGGAGGACGAATGAAATACAGACTGAAAGACCGCGAGCTTCAGAAAAAGCTCGACGAGATCAGTGACGGAGATTTCTCCGCTCGGCTGCACAAGGAGCGCGAGCTCATAAAAGACAGTTTCCAAAAAGAACCGCGACTGCACGTTCTCTGGTTCGGGGAGGGCTCGCAGTTCTCCGCCGCGCTGTACGCCGACATGCTCGAAGAAGTGCGCGAGTACGACCCGCACGCTTGGAACAAATACCCCGAGGTCGAGCCGCCGAAAGACGTCTGGATGCGGTGTGAGAACGTTTACGGCAGCGAGCCAGAACGTCTCGAACGTTTCGCCGCGCGGTACACATCTCAATATGAGGACGGCGAGTGGGTCGACGCGTGGTTCAGCAACGGACTCCGTCGTGATGTTACCAGCTTCCGCCCGTGGGACGAGGAGGACGAGGAATGACGCAATGGAAAAACTTCTCGGACGAGAGGCCACCGCTCGATGTGCAGCTCCGTCTCGAAGTCAAAGAAAAGGATCGAAACACCGACACGCCCGAACCCTATTTCGGCAAGCCCCTTTTCAAGGGATATGCAGTTTTTGACGGTCGATACTTTTACCCATTCGGGTTGATGCATCCGCTTCCTATTTTTTGGAACGGCCGATTGGACGCCTTCGGACGCGAGGATGTGACTGCTCGATATGCTCCGTGGGAGGATGAGGAATGAGTCAGACAGTAAAAATTGATGCCGCCGCTCAGGACGCCATTGCCGAGATCGTCGGCATGCCGTGGGAGAAGGACTACTTCGACAACACCCATGACAAGGACAGCGCACACATCGCTACGGTGACGCGAGAAGGCACCTCCGTACGGATCTACGTCTGTGATGAATCGTTGTGTTCCGCCGATTTGTGGTCGTTTGAGGCCGAGCAAATCGGTCAGGCGATTCTCAACGCAGCGAAGGACGCAAAGACCTTCATGAAAGCTCAAACAGAGTGGTCGAGGTCGCAAATGCAGCGCCTCAACTGCGAGATCGATGGCACTCAGAACATCTGGGGTTATGAGTTCTACGTCAACGGCAAGCGTTATGGAGTCCACTTCACAACGAATGATAGCTTCACAACGAATAAGAAAATTCGGACGTGCGTCATCGTTGACGGCTCTGGCACTCCTCTTTTCAAAAAAGTGACGGATGACGTGAGCAAGGTTTCGCAAGACGATGCTGCACTTGTGCTCAAGACGTTCCTACTATCGAAGATCAAGGAGGACGAGGAATGAAGCCCGAAAAAGCATACAGACGCCAAGCAATCGTCGCTTTGAACTTCATTTCGGTACACGCGCTTGCAAGAAAAGAAGACTGGAAAGGTAGCAAGCCGCCGACCATGCAAGAGGTCGACAATGCTATCCGTGACCTGTCCTACTTAGTCGGGAAGCTGAAGGACTATCGCTCGATCCGCATCCAGATGGCAAAGGAGAAAGGCGAATGACAGAAACCGAAATTGTCGTGCAAGACCTGCGCCGCGAGCTTCGATGGTCGTATCGCGATCAGTCGACCTCAAATCTCCGCGCACTCGCAAGCCGACTCATCGACAACAAGGACACGGCCAGCATCGCAGACGCAGTAAAGAAGTACGCGGCAGTGCTCTCCGCCGCGAGGCAGAGCGCAAACCCTGCCGCACTCGAGCGCGTGAAGGTCTCTGCATACATGCTCACTCACGCACTGCGCGACTGGGAGTCGGCGCGATGAATGCAATCCAGAACCATGCCCTGGCACAGGGCTTTTTTTTATCTGATCACACATGCCAGTAAGCAAAAAACCACGGAAGAAAGGACAGCGTGCACGAGACCTCGCCATCCGAAAGAAGTTCGCGCAGGGCAAGTTCAAGGACGCGGACGACGCGCGCAGGACAATCGCAAGTCTCGAGCACCAGAAAACCCGCCAACGACGACGCTGTGAACAGCTTGGTTGGCTGCTTGGCTTTCAGGAGAAGGACTCTCTGCTCGAGGCATTCACGCTCAGTTTCTTCGCGCTTGAGCGTTGGCCGACCACTACGGACTACTCGGACTTCAACCAGATCAGCAGCACGCTAATGCTCGGGGCGCTCTGTCACAAGTGTCTCGGCGTGGTCGAGCAGGATTTGCTCGAGGACATCCAGCACGCGGCCTTCATGACTGTCGTCTGCGCCCGCCTGCGCAATCACCGCAAACCGATCCCGCCAGCAAATCTTGAGCCTGTAAAACACGGATTGATCGTTGCGCAGGACCTCATGGAGTACGCCTACGAGCACGAGCGTCAAGCGCTGATCAACGTGCTCAAGCACAACACGCATGAGACGTTGGACGAGACGCCCGGCTTGAGAGAGGCGCACGAGCGCTTCATCCTCGGCAAGCATTACGAGCAAGTCAGGCAATGGGAGCTAGAAGATGACGCCTTCCTTGGCGAGCTTCAAGAGACTGGAAAATTCAAAAACGGAGGAGAATGATGGAAGGATGGTTGAACAAAAAACAGGTCGGTGAGTATCTAGGCGGCAAGTCCCCTCGAACGGTGGACAGGTGGGTCGCGAAGCGCATTATTCCACAAGGGAAGCGCTTCCCCAGCGGCTTGTTTTGGCGAAGGGAAATCATAGACGAATGGCTGGGCGCAGACCAATACGCAACGAAGTGCGCGAAAGCGATAAAGCTCCGCGAGGCCACCCCCTAGCCAAGAGCCAATCGGCACCAAACCGCAGCCTGTCACAGACTGATGTGGTCCCCGATTCTTGGACAAAGAATTGGGGACCA
>UMAW01053954.1_pt1 | contig 30187 bp, 20 predicted proteins | sample 1963801 | NCBI WGS metagenome assembly UMAW01 (sample SAMEA4835925, study PRJEB28245) | human gut metagenome | biome: gut microbiome; material: fecal sample | place: Denmark | collected 2008 | reverse complement strand
CCTGACTGAAGTCAGATGTTTCCTTGCGGCGTTTCTATGAAGATAAGGACAGGGAAAAGCCGGACACCTCGATTCGCGACGGCGTGAACAAAGCATGCATCACGACACGCGCGAGGCGCACCGCCCGTCCGTTTTCCTTTCAACCATCGTCGGCGCAGCCCTTTGGCAACTGCGCTGGCCCTTGACTCGAGGTTGCAACATGCTCTTGACGGACAATGACCGAAACGCTCTCGAAGCCTGCGATGAGAACGGCGTCACGAATGTAGGACGCATCTTCGCCTTGCTCGACAACTTCGTGGAAGAGGGTGTCCAGCAGGGCCGATTCTCACGCGAAGAAGCCGATGCCGATCTGGAAATCGCGCTCTGGCGCTCGTTCGCGCTTCTGCAGTGCGACGACTACGTTTCATATGCACAGGCGGTCGAAGTGCTCCAAAAGGCCGAAGCCGCGGCCGCCGGGAGCGGTGTCTGGCATTATCGCCTCGCCGCCGCGCTGACGCACGTCGGTCGACTCCGGGAAGCCTTCGACATTGCCCGTCGGGGCGTCGAAGCCGAACCCGGCTATCCCTGGGGATGGCTCCATTATGCAAAGCTTCTGGCACACTTCGGGGAGACCGAAGCTGCACAGGCTGCCGTTCAAAGAGGCCTTGAGCTCGTGCCGGGTGACGCGGAATTCCTAACGCTCGAAAAGGAGATCCGGGACGGTGCAACGCTTCCGGAAATGCTCTTTCACTACATTCGCCCGGAACATGACGAAGACCTTCAGAGCAACCGCATGGATCTCAAAGAGGTGATGGAAAAGCACCAGGCGCTCCTGTGCGTGGTCAAGGATCCGGAAGGCTTCGAGGCGGCCTGCGCGGCGTTCGAATTTGACAAAATGAAGCCTGACGAGGAGTTGCCCTATCTTTTGTCGGCCCGCATGCCGGTCGAAGGCGTCCGCGTCCCTGTGACTCTGCGCATGAACGAGGCCGGACTCTCGCACATGCCGCCGGTCTGGATCCGACATGCCCGCAGCGCCATTGCCGACACGATGAACAAGCAGGATTTGAAGGCGGGCGACATCGTCAACGTCGCTTTCGACCTTGATCGCAGCATTCATCTCATCTTCATGCCCGACCCTGCGACCGGAGAGTCACGCGAGCACCACTTCAAGCTCAATCCGGCCGTCAGCGGCCTCGGGGATCGGGAGGCGCCCGAACGCTCCGAGGATTTCCCGCCCGACGTGGTCAAAATGCTCGAGATCGTCGCCGACCTCGACGAGAAAGAGGACTATCGCGGCATCATTCGACTGCTCGAAGCCGAGCCCGACGACGAACGCCATCCCGCGCTCACCTTTGAGCTGGCACGCGCCTGCAACAATGCGGCCGAATTCGGCGGTTCCGAACTTCTTCGTGCGATCCGGCTCCTTGAGTCCGTCCGTGACCGCTACGAAAACACGCACAAGTGGCAGTTCCGCATGGGCTATGCACTCTTCTACCTCGAACGCGAGGAGAAGGCGCTACCCTGTTTCGAGCGTGCAGAAGCGCTGCAGAAAGGCGATCAGGATTCACTTGAATTCATGCGTCTGTGCCGTTTTCAGATGGCCTTTCCTCGTTTCTCGAAACCGCTGCGGGAGCGTATCAACGATTTCTGGGACGGCATGGCGCAGAAGACGCCCGGGCTGCTGAAGCGTCTGGCCGATCCTGACGAATGCCAGGATGCGCAGCTCGAGATCACCGAGGACCTTCAGAAGGTCGTCCCGGGAGCTCTGGCGTACGTCGGAGCCATTGCCGGCCCGGTGGATCTCAACCTCTCGGCCGACGGCGACTGGCTGAGGACCTATCTTCTGCGGGCACTCATCCGACGGATGCCCGAAGAGCTGAGGTCCGACTGGCGCTTGACGCTCGGACGCCGTAGAGGGTCGATCCCGCTGCGGTTCGACATCAACGGCAGGGAGCTCCATGCCGGTAACGTCTATCTCTGGGAGGAAAAGCCGGAGGAAGGGGGTGCAGACCGGTTGATCGCCTACCATGAAGCCTTCGAAACTCTCGAGGAGCCCGAGTATGCCGAAGCCTTTTCGTGCGTGCAGGCGCTCCTTGACAATGCCGTGGGCGAAGCGGTGCGGATGAAGTATTACTACGATCTTCGCCTCACGCGCAAGCCTGAATCGGGCGTCGGCTTCTCGGTGCAGGAATTCCAGAGCTACCTGCGCGAAACCGATCCGATGAAGCTCGTCACGACGATGGATGACTATCTCGACGAGTCGAATGAATTCGACTGGGACGGATCCGAAGAAAAGGACTGCGATTACCTGCTCGATGCCGTGCATGCTGAGCTGTCCTGTCCGGCACTTGTCCTCGCCTACTTCAAAAACGACCCCGATCTCATGCGCATGCTCGCGCAGTCGGGCGCAACGGCGGGCACCCTTTACATGAACACCCGCGATCGGTCGCCCGAAGGTCGAAGGGAGGTTCGAGATTCGCTCAGAACCGAGCTGCAGGCAAATGTTCCTGAAGCTTATGAGAGTGTCGGCATCGTCGACGGCAGGCGGTATGCCTATGACGTGTTCCTTGCCTGGGATCTCCCCGCAGTGCTCGAGGCTGCGCGGGAATTTGCAGAAGGTCGCAATGACGTGCTCGAGCTCGGGTTCCACTCCCTTTGGCGCGAAGCGGGCGGTCTTTCAATCAGGAAGCCCGAAAAAGCCTGATCGGCTACGGAGGCCGTGCACGAGGTTGACACGATTTTCGAAATGCCTTGGCCGCGGCTTCCTGAAGTCAGATGTTTCCTTGCGGCGTTTCTATGAAGCCCGAGGTGAAGGGCGAGAGCCCGGCATGTGCCCCCGTAGCGCCGAGAATGAGGCCGACCGGAACGAAGCCCGTCATGACGGGCACGGCGGCACGAAGGCCCCTGAGGACCTCCTGCGCCGTGTCGGGTTGTGAAACGAGAGCTTGGTCTGACATCTTCAGATCAGAAGAGAGCCTGTCGTTACAACGTGCCGAACCACGTGATGACGACGGCGTTGATCAGGTCGATGAGGAATGCGCCCACGACCGAGACGATGAGCCAGGCGCGCGGGGACGAGCCGTACTTTTCGCTGATGGCCTGCATGTTGGCAAGACCGTTGGCCGTAGCACCCATGGAGAAGCCGATGCCGCCCACGGAGAGCATGACGGCGTCGTAGGAGCGGCCGAAGGCCGTGAAGAGCACTGTCCAGGCGTAGATGAGCATCAGGATCGTCTGGCAGGCGAGGATCACTACGAGCGGGAGCGCGAGGTGCACGAGCTCGTGGAGCTTCAGGTTGTTGATGGCCATCGTGACGAAGAGGACGAGCGTGATGTCGGCCACTGCGTTGAGGCCCTTGCCTTCGACCTTGTACATCCCCGAGAAGTCTCCGACGTTGCGGATGACGGTGGCGACGATCATGGCACCGATGTAGGCGGGAAGCGTGATGTAGTGGCCGAGGTAGTTCGAGACGATAGTGCCGAGGCCCATGGCGAGCGCCGTGACGGAGACCGCCCGCATGATCTCATTCGTGAAGTTTGGCTTCGCGGATGCGTGCTGTTCCGTAATGTCGGTGTCCATGTCGTCGGGGAGGTGCAGCTCGGGTTCAGGCTGCTGGACTTCGTCGGGAGTCTTCACCTGGTAGCGGCGGATGCACCATTCGCCGAACGGGCCGCCGATGAGAAGGGCGGCGACCATGCCGAAGGTGGCGGCGGTGACGGCAACGGCGGTGCCGCCCGTGATGCCGTAGGTTTCCTCAAAATAGGGACCGAAGGCAGCGGCGGTGCCGAGGCCGCCCATCATGGAGACGGAGCCCGCGAGAATGCCGTAGTGCTTGTCAAAGCCCATGGCTTCCGCTATGGCCATGCCCATGCCGTTCTGGAGAAACACAAGTACCGTGACCGCGAGGAGGAAGCCGAGAAGGAGCCTGCCGCCGTCCTTGACGACGCGAAGGCTGGCCATCAGGCCGATGGTCGTGAAGAAGCCGAGCATGAGCACGGTCTGCAGCGTCGAGTCGATCTGAACCTTGACAATGTTGAAGTACTCGAGGAAGGAGACGACGATGGCAAAGGACATGCCGCCCACCACGGGACTCGGGATGGAATAGCGTGAAAGCACGCCGACCTTTCCCTTGAGCCAGACGCCAAAATAATAGGTGCATACTGCGAGCGCGACGGCCTGCACCTTGTCCACTGCGATGACCGGCACCGTTCCTGCTATATCTGTCATGTTTCCTTCTCTTTTTGTTGGTTGTTGTGAACGCCTGATTTTCAGGCAGACTGATGAAAAGTCTAGCAGTGCGGGAAAGCGGCTCAAGGTGCCTTCCCTAAGGCATTCGCCCAAGGGGAGTCGACATTTCTCAATCAAAGGCCAAACCCTGCAGGGTTTATCCTGACTCGGGCTCAAGGTCCGCACCAGGTCCCTTAAAATCGAACAACTGCCGTGGAAGTCGTCCGCGGAATCACAAACGTTCAACCGCTGCCGGAGTCTAAGAAATGGCACAAACCTCACGAAAGCACGCCCTGATCATCGTCGACCTGCAGAAGGATTTTCTTCCCGGGGGCGCGCTGGCGGTACCCGGCGGCGACAAGATCGTGCCCGTCATCCGTGAAGTGCTCGAAAAGAATTCCTGGGACTGCATCGTCATGACCCAGGACTGGCATCCTGCGGGTCACGTCTCCTTTGCCCGGAACCATGAAGGCAGGCACGTGCTCGACGTCATTGAACTTCCATACGGCATGCAGATGCTCTGGCCCGTTCACTGCGTTGAAGGCACCGACGGTGCTGCCATCGAGGGCGTCGACACGATGAAGGCCGACCTCGTCCTTAGAAAGGGCAGGGAACTCAACATCGACAGCTACTCCGCCTTCTGTGCGGCCGACAACGAGACGAAGACGGGGCTGGCGGGGTGTCTGCGCGAGCGCGGCATCACTGACGTCTGGGTGTGCGGCCTTGCACTTGACTACTGCGTCTCGTTCACCGCAATCGATGCAGCTCGCGAAGGGTTCGACCCCCATGTCATCACCGACGCCTCCGCCGCGATCGACGCCAACGGCAGCCTTGAGAAGGCCGAAGCCGCCTGGCGACTTGCCTGCATCGACGTGTGCAGGGCCGAGGATGTGCTCGAGCCCGAGTACTGACGCAAATACAACCCATCAATCTTTAAAGGCCGCCCCTGTCTCACGACTCGGACGGCCTTTTTCTTTGCTGGCGACGGGCGGTGTCGGGTTTGGCCCCGCGAGTACGCATCCAATTCGGAGAACGGAGGGCGGAAAAGGGGGCGTCAGAGGGGGCCAGCTGAACGAAATCCTCGATTCGCGAACTCGCTGCCCTGCGAGCAGGCGGACATGCGGAACAACAAACGAGAGATGAAGGATAAGTTTAGAGGGCTTAGGATCTGTTAAACAATTAATAGTAGTGTTTGCCCGCCGAGCGTGGTATCATATAGCCCTAACCTGAGGGGGCTGTATGAATGGAGAGATGACAATCTCGATTTCGGCTGAAAATTTCAAAAGGTTCAAAGAATTGGCGGGACTCAACGAAAAGCAGTCCAGACTTTTCTTCGGCCTGTATTCTATGAATTTGGGCCGCGGCGGTCCGAAGAAGGTGGCCGAGCATTTCGGCGTTGGCATCAATACTGTTCGTATTGGCTTGTCCGAATTCAAGGGCGACGGTGATCTTCCTGAGCCGCATCGTATCCGCCGCCCCGGAGCAGGTCGCAAAGCAACCGAGGATGCTCAGCCGGGTCTGAAAGAGGCTATACAGAAAGCGTTGGAAGGCAACTCCTACGGTGATCCGGAACGAGTTTTGTTCTGGTCAACGTTAAGCCTGAGAGACATTCAGGCGATCATTGAAGGACAAGGCTTCAAGGCCAGCTACGTCACAGTGGGCCGCTTGATCGGCAATCTCGGCTACAGCAAGCAGCAAAATCAAAAGTTGCTTCAAGTAGGCGAGCCGCACCCAGACCGGGATGCGCAATTTCAATTCATCGAAGCAACGGCTCAAGCATATCTTGCCGAAAATCTTCCCGTAATTTCTGTTGATTGCAAGAAAAAAGAGCTTCTTGGAAACTTCAAGAACAACGGGAGTGAATATCGCAAAACTCAGGATCCTAGGCCCGTTTGGGATCATGATTTCATGGTCAAGGAATTGGGGAAAGTGGCCCCATATGGGGTCTACGTCCTCAACGACAACACGGGGTTCATCAACCTGAGCAAGTCAAGTGATACAAGTAAGTTCGCGGTTGAAAGCATCCGAGCTTGGTGGCTGCAATACGGTCGCGTTAATTTTCCCAAGGCTAAAAAGTTTCTCATTACCTGTGACGGAGGCGGGAGCAACGGGTGCCGAGTTCGTTTGTGGAAAGAACAGCTTGCAGTGTTTGCCGAAGAGACCGGTCTTGAAGTGATGGTTTGCCATTTTCCGCCCGGCACGTCGAAATGGAACAAGATCGAGCATCGCCTGTTCTGTTACATCAGCCGTAACTGGGAAGGCAAGCCTTTGATCGACATCCAGACCATGGTCAACTTTATCTCTAACACGACCACCAAGAACGGTTTGGCAGTAGCCTGTCAGGTCGATCCTCGTGAGTACGAAAAAGGGAAGAAGATATCCGATGAAACCATGGCTGCAATTGACTTGGAGCCCGTCGGGGAATTTGGCAAATGGAATTACAAGATCAGAGGATTTTTACCTTCCTCTGGCACCTAATTATTGTTTAACGGTTCCTTATAGGCGGCGGAATCCTGTCTTTAGTGGTCGTTAGGGAACTCAAAAGGTGTGTACGGATCTGAAGAACCGAGGCTTAGACATCTTCAATCGAATAGTCTGATGCAATAGGCGTACATATCTGTCGGGGTAACCCCGATAGGCCGCAAACCCGATAGGGGAATACCAGAAGAAGTCGCCTTTAAGCGACAATTGTGAACGTCGTTTTCAGGGCTGAAAGTAGATCTTGATTTAAATCAAGGCGCCTACGACAACTGCAACCTTCCGATGGTGGTTTCAAGGGCTGAATTTTGCTCCAACTCTCTGTCAAGAGATGCCGGAAAAAGTAAGGGAAAGCCTTGGTGTACGAAAACGACTTTTTTTTGGTGTGCCTAGAGACAAAGGCGTTTTAAGTCCAAAAAAGTCGATATTCTGCGTACGTCTCTGCTCACGGGAGCAGGGATAAAGGACCAACCAAAGACCCAATATTTGGAGTTACCAAATGAACCGCGTTTACAGGACAAAATGGAGTGCTGCTCACCAGCAGTACGTCGTTACGGACGAACATCACGCTTCCAAGGGCAAGGCCTCGAAGAGCGCCATTGCCATCGCAGTTGCCGCACTCATGATGGCGGCCGGTGCTCAGGCTGCCTACTATGAAGGCGACACGAGCTTTGAAGCCAAGAACAGCGTTCAGTTCAATGCTGCCAAGCAGTCTTTTGAAACGGCTGAATACAATGCCAACTGGGGCCTCAAGGCTATGAAGGCCTCCACTGCCTACGCTCTCGGCTACCATGGTCAGGGTGTCAAGGTCGGCATGATGGACTCCGGCATTCTCCAGGGTCACAGCGAATTTTCCGACAAGAATCGTTGGCACGACGTGAAGGTCGATGGCCACTATTCCGCTGATGGCGAACGCTACCCGCAGTATGCGTATCAGGGTAAGAAGCCTGACGGTACGAACAAGCCCGGCAAAGACACTGGCAAGTACACCGCTAATCAGGAGTTTAGTGTTGACGGCTGGTACGACCCTGAAAAGAACGACAACCACGGTACTGGTTGCGCAGGCGTGTACGCTGGCGATCGCGACGGTACGGAAATGCACGGCGTGGCCTGGGGCTCCGAATTCTACTCGGCCAACACGGGCGGTACCGACGACATGAACTACGGTCCGTTCCCCGACTACGGCTTCTTCAAAGCTGGCTACGACGCTCTTGTTACTTCCGGTGTCAAAATCATCAACAACAGCTTCGGTACGAACCTGAAGCAGGTCGATCCTAAGACGAACAAGATCCTCGACTACTATCACAGCGGTCCCGAACTGACGACCGTCAACGATATCGAATACGAATATTTCCTCTTCAAAAAGGCCTATGCCCAAAAGGGTGGCAAGAGCTTTGTCGATGCCGCCTGGGAAGCCGTCAAGGACAAGGACGTCATTCAGGTCTTCACGACGGGCAACAATGATCGCGCCAATCCGTATCACCGCGCCCTTTATCCCTACTTCAATCCCGCTGCTGAAAGTCAGTGGATTGCTGTTGCCGGCATCGAACAGGTCAATAAGAACACTGACCCGAACAACTACAAGCTGAAGGACATCTTCAATGAAGCCGGTTATGCCAAGTACTGGACGTTGACTGGTCCGTCCATGAACGGTCGTACGGCCAACATCAGTGGCGGTTATGGTTCTTACAGCGGCACCTCCATGGCTGCTCCGTTCATCTCCGGTGCGTTCGGTGTCCTCGCTTCCCGTTATACCGACATGACTGCCGTTCAGGTTCGTGAAGTCCTTCTTACGACCGCCAATCACAAGAACGCTGACGGCACCGATATGGAGGGTTGGAAGAACACCAACGGTGAGACGCCTAAGGAAGGTGAGGTCTCCGATCGCATGGGCTGGGGCGTCCCTGACCTTGAAAAGGGCATGTACGGCCTCGGTCAGACGCTTGGTCATTTCAATTACAACCTTAAGAAAGACCACAAGGACGTTTGGTCCAACGACATTTCTCAGGTTGCCCTCGAGCAGCGTTATAACGACGATATTAAATGGCTCAAGAGTGCCCTCAAAGAAGGCAAGATTGACTTCGACAAGCTTGATCCTACCAAGAGAGCAGAATTCGATGGCCTGAATCTTGACTCGGATGATGTCTACAACATCTCCAACGATGAAAAAGACTACAAGCTTACCAATACCAGCACCGGCGAGGCCAATGCTGACGGCAAGAAGCATAACTATGACCTGGCCGGCATTGATAAGAACGTTACACTTGAGGATGCTAAGAAATGGCGCCTCGAGTACTACAAGGCTCGTGCCAAGGACATCGTTCAGAAGCTGAAGGATGGTTCCTACACTGGCTCCATCACCATGTCTGGTGAAGGCACGCTCATCATGACGGGCGACAACTCTTACAAGGGAGACACGACTGTTAAGGGGGGTACGCTGTTGGCCTTTGCTGAATCCATTGGCAACGACAAGGTCAAGGTTGAACAGGATGGCAAGTTTGGCGTTCTTTCCAGCTACAACGATCAGTTTACGATGAAGGGGCACCTCGTCAGCAAAGAAGCTGATGCTGCCAAGTTGAAGGTCGAAATTGCCGAGGGTGGTACGCTTGTCATTGACGCCGCCTCCAACGTTGTCGTTGATACGGTGAAGTTCAATGGAGCCAAGAAGTTTGACCTTACCCTTGAAGGCGCCGACGGCTCTACGCTTTCCGCAGTTTGGAATGGTGAAAAGGATGCCATCACCGGGTCATTCGAAGCCAAGAACAATTCCACCACCGAAACGCTGTTCGGAGATAGTTGGAGTCAGGAAGTCAAGTCTGACTTCCTCTTCTTCGACGTAGCCAAGGCTACCGGTGCCGGCAACAAGGCTACCGTTACGATGACCAAGAAGGAAGGCGTCACGGTCGAACAGTTTGCCCAGAATGCCAATGAAGAGCGAATTGCTGCAGCCATTGCCGCTTCCGGCAATGAACTGAGCGGTCAGATTCTCAGCGCCAAGAAGGATAACGTTTCGCTGTTGGCCGATACGTTCTCTACTCTTGATGATGACTTCTACGCTACGGCCCGCAATGCTCTCGTCGTGAACGCCACCGCCGTCTCTCGCACGGTCATGGATCAGGCTCGCGGCATGGGTGAAGGTCGCTCCGCTGAAGTCGACAATGGTCGCGCCCGTATCTGGGCCGCCGGTGTCGGTCACTGGGGCGAAGCCGAAGGCAATCGCAACACCATGGACGTCGACTTCCGAGCCGGCTTCCTCGGTGCCGAAGCTCTTGTCCTCGACAACACCAAGTTCGGTGCGTTCTTCGGCTACGGCACGACGGACTACAAGTCCGGCGTTAACAAGATCGACGGTGATGACAAGCACTTTGGTCTCTATGGCCTTACGGACATCGGCAGTGTGACGATGACCTATGGCGTTGCCTACACTGATCAGGATCGTGATACGACTCGCGTCTGGGGCACCACGATGAACCAGCACAGCGAAAACGCCTCCGTCCTGCAGGGCTTCGTTGAAGGTGCGTACAACTTCGACCTGAGCGTTGCGAAGGTCTCCCCGTACGTCGGCTTCACCTGGGCCCGTGTCGAAACGGATGCCGTGGTTGACAACGCCATCGGTCACAGCTTCAAGACCGACGAAATCAAGGACGACATTCAGATCGCTACGCTCGGTGTTCGTACCGCCGTTCCGTTCGCCATGGGCAACATGCCTGTCGCTCTGACGGCCGACCTCGGCTGGTCTCACTACTTCGGTGACACCGAAGGTCTCGTGAACGTCCAGATGGGCGAAGGCGGCAAGTTCGCCACGATCGAAGGCTCTGAACTCAAGGATCAGGCCAACCTCGGTCTCGGCATCGTCGGTCAGGTTGCGAAGCACGCCACGGTTGGTGTTTCCTACTCCGGTTCCTGGGGCAGCGACATCAACACGCACGGCATCTTCGCCAACGTCCGCTTCAACTTCTAAGCCTTCGGGTTTTGAAGCAGGTGACATCACCTGCGGATGACTGAAAACGGCCTGTAGTTCTTCGGAGCTGCAGGCCGTTGTTTTATTCTGATCAGTCGCTGCGAGGCCCGGCCCTATTGCTTGACGTAGGGGCCTTCACCGTGTCCTGACCTCAATGCCCATCTCAACACAGAGAGTCCAACCGTTCCGCTGAGCGAGAACGACGTTCTAAAAAGGGGAGCAACAGTCAGGTCGACACGATCAGCCATGGAGAGATGTCTGCTAGAGACGGCTTTTGTCCTGCGAAGCCGCCACCAGACTTCAAACTCCCGTCTTGTTGTCGGAGATATGGAGGGCACCCGAGACGACGGCGAAAGAAGGCGGCTTGCGGGATTTTCATTGCGACAGATTTTGACGCACGAGGTCCTCATAATGAACTCATCAGGAATCGGGAAGAAAGAGAGGGAGTGTCTCGGAAGATAATGTCTGACGAGGATGGAATCAATCGGCGGCAGCTTCCCTCAAGTCAGCCACTGTCCACTGCTTCAGGGAGTAGAGTTTCATCAAGGAGTTCGTGAATGCAGAGTTTCAACAAGGAATGTGCGGCCTCGTCCGACAAGGGCAGTGAACCTGTCGTCCTTTGTTCGAAGATGGTGAGGATTGCCGCTGCGTTCCTCAAGGAGACGGATCCGGAAGGCTATGAGATGCTCTGCGAAGGCCTTGCAAAGGCCAATCCCGACTCGATCGCCTTCATCAACGCGCACCTCCTCAAGGGGAGAACTGATGACGCAGAGCAGGCTGATTGGGACCTTCCGTCCCTCATCATCGGGCATAGGCTGGCGGTCGCATCCGGACGCTGTGCGATCATAGAGCCCGGGGCCGAGGAGAGTCCGCGGGGATGGCGCATCAGAGTGAAGAAGGGGGACAGAGAAAAAGTCACGAAGGTCTGGGACCGGTTCTCTGCCAGCGACATGAGGCATGACATCAAGCTGCCGAGCGTTGCACGTCTGAGCGAAAAGGAGCGGGCGCTGCTCGGATCTTCAGCCGAGCCCGCAACGGTGCGCCTGGAACTCGAGCCGAAGCCCCATCTGGTCCTGAACGTGGTGGGCGCTTTGGCGGAAGATTTGGGTTTGACCCATTGGTCTCCGTCTATGGGAATCATCAGCATCGTGAACGGGACCGTAAAGACCGTGTGGGTCGATACGGAAATTGAAGAGATTGACGGCGAACTTCATTACGAGCTCAGCATTGAGGCACTCATGAAGATCATGGCGATCGACGATGCCTGGCTCACGACGTCCGTAGTGCCGGGAGCGTGGTATTCCCGGGTCCCGTCTGTCGACGGCACCAGAGTTCCCGTGGCCTGGAGCATGATGGCGCACAACACCGTTGAGGTGCCGATGCCGGCCACGGTCTACGCGGCCCTCAACAGAAGAATTCCGTGGTTCGGCGTTGACGACGCGGAGAGGTGGATCATCCGGATGTTGCGCGAGGGCCAAAGTGTGCCATGCTGACGGCAGGGGCGGTGGAAGTAGGGCGACAACATCCAGCCCTGCCGGGCGATTACGGCTGGCGCCATCCATCAGCTGCTGCGCGCCAGGGCAGACGAATCTCGGGTTTCGTCCTTCACGCCGCATGATCTTCGCCGAACCTTTGCGACGAGGCTCCTTGAGTCCGGCGCCGACATCAACACCGTGCGGCAGGCGATGGGACATTCGTCCGTCGTGACAACCCGACGCTACGACAAGCGTGATGAGCATCTGGTGGAGGAAGCAACGAGGAAGGTGGCGCTTTGAGCGAAGCGGGCGCTCCAGGATTGACTCTGGCAAAATATCGGCAGCAGGGATCGCTTGCAAACGCCATTCTGAAATCCACCCCACTCTCCAGCAAGGCTCACGAAATTTTCGATGACGAGCCTTCGGCATCGGAAGGGGGCTCCGCAAGGGGTTCAAAAACGACAAAGCCCAGTGCTACCAACACCGGGCTTAGTCTTTAGAAAGGAAAGTAGGATGTGTGCTGCATTCTTTTCCTTGTTAGGAAGTTTAGCACAGGCGAACTTCGTTTGGAACGGCGACATTGTTCTCAATGTTGCGATGACCGGCGGAGGCGTTGATTGGCTGGGGCTTTTGGGCCTCGCCATCATTATCGGCGTTGTCTGGGTGATTGCTTCCCGCAAGCGTTAATGGCTTCTTAGCCAACGGAAACGGGGTCTCCGAAAGGGGACCCCGCTTGCGCATGAGGCATCGCCTCATCCTCTCTGGCACACAATCGTCAGAAGCCGTATCTCACGCCATTTGTTCAGTCGCCTAAGGGAAAGACCTTAGATCGGGCGATGTGGATCATTGACCCAAGGACAGATTTGCCGTTCTAAAGCGTCCGAGGCCCCCACAAACGGCTGTTTGTTTGCGATAATCACGCCAACATTTGCGGACGACCCCGTTCAGGCGAATCTCACGACGCCATGCGTCCGCGACTCAGATCTTCAACTTCCATACAAGAGTACAGCAAAAATGGGCGGCTTCTTCGGCGCTGTATCCAAGCGCGACATCGTTCTCGACACCTTCTTCGGCGTCGACTACCACTCCCACCTCGGCACCAAGTTCGGCGGCATGACGATCTACCACCCTGAGAAGGGCTTCCAGCGTCAGATCCACAACATCACGAATACGCCGTTCCGCACCCGCTTCGAGCCGGACATTGCGGACATGAAGGGCAACTGCGGCATCGGCTGCATTTCGGACGACGATCCGCAGCCTCTGCTCCTTAGGTCCCATCTCGGCCTCTTTGCGATCACGACGGTCGGCATCATCAACAATGCCGACGACCTGATCGAGCGCTACTTCAGCAACAACAATTCCCAGTTCCTCGCGATGGGCTCGGGCAAGGTGAACTCCACCGAACTCGTCGGCGCGCTCATCAACCGCAAGCAGTCTATCGTCGAGGGCATTCGCTACGCCCAGGACATTATTCAGGGCTCCGAAACGATCATGCTCCTGCAGCCCGACGGCATTATTGTCGCCCGCGACAAGCTCGGGCGTCTGCCCGTTCTCATCGGCAAGGATGAAAACGGCTACTGCGTCTCGTTCGAGAGCTTCGTCTACCACAAGCTCGGCTACGAGGACCACTATGAGCTCGGACCTCAGGAAATCGTCAAGATCACGCCCGAGGGCATCGAGGTTCTCTCGCCCGCTGCCGAGAAGATGCGTCTGTGCGCCTTCCTCTGGACGTACTACGGTTATCCGAACTCCAACTACGAAGGCAAGAACGTCGAGGTGATGCGCTACCGCAACGGCGAGATCATGGCCCGCAACGCCATGGCCGACGGCACGGCTCCCGACGTCGACTACGTGGCGGGTGTTCCCGACTCCGGCCTTCCGCACGGCATCGGCTACGCCAATGAAAGCGGCAAGAAGTTCGCCCGTCCCTTCATCAAGTACACGCCGACCTGGTCCCGCTCCTTCATGCCCGCGAACCAGCAGATCCGCAATCAGGTCGCCAAGATGAAGCAGATTCCGGTCCCCGAACTCATCAAGGACAAGAAGCTTCTTCTCATCGACGACTCCATCGTGCGCGGCACGCAGCTTCGTGAAACGGTCGACTTCCTCTACAAGTCCGGCGCGAAGGAAGTGCACATGCGCTCCGCCTGCCCGCCGATCATGTACAGCTGCAAGTACCTGAACTTCTCCCGCGGCAACTCCGACATGGAGCTCCTCGCCCGTCGCGTCATTCAGGAGCTTGAAGGCGACGAGGGTCACAAGCACCTCGCCGAGTACGCCGACGCCAAGACCGAGCGCGGCCAGTGCATGCTCAAGTCCATCTGCGACAAGATGGGCTTCGACTCGCTCGGCTTCCAGTCCGTCGAAGGCCTCATCGAAGCCATCGGCCTTGACCCCGAGAAGCTCTGCACGTACTGCTGGACCGGGAAGGAATAATCCGCTGATCCTGCATCCGGTGCATCCGCATTGAGAGGGGCCTGCCCGCGTAAATTGCCGTCGGCAGGCCCTTTCGCATTGGCGGAAAACAATCGGTAGAACTACGGAGTGAGGCGACCTCAATCCGCCCGCAGGAGAGGGGAGAAGAGGGTGCGCAGGGGTTCTCGGCCTTCAAACGGCTGCAGTTGAGGGAAAATACCACAGGCTGTTTGTAAAAAATCATGACACGGCGCATGGAATTTCGGAGAACCCTCTCTCGGACTGAATTCGAGACATTTTAAAGCTCGGTGACTAAGGTACCTTTCGGGTACTGTTGCTCAGCAAACACTACAAACGCCTGTGCCACGCGCATTTTCAAAATGATCAGCCTCCTGTGAACGTCAGCAATGTTAAATCGAAACCGATTTGAGGCCGCACCGCCGGGAATCATGTGAAATGCAGGGGATTTCCCGGGACTGACGGGCCGTTCAGGAATGGAGGCCCAGACGAGAAGCATTTGCAGGCGAGTCGTTTTGGAAAACATTACAATTCGTCTGGGTGACACCCCCAAGCATATTTCCCCGCAGGTACAATTGGGATGTCACCTTAACGTGACAGGCGGACCACAACACAGACGTTCCACAGGACCGGAACGGAAAGCGTCGCCGAAAGAGGGTGCCCGGACGGGCAGCCCGTCCCCAAGAATAAAGAGAAGGACTACCGCAATGAACAAGAAGGAAATCGCGCAGGCTGTCGCAGAACGCCTCGTGCTCTCGCCCTCCCTCGTAGAGGGCATCGTTGATGCCGTGCATGAAGAGATCGTCGAGGCCATGGCCCGCGGCGAACGCGTCACGTTCTGGAACTTCGGCCGCTGGGAATTGAAGACTACCGCCGCTCGCGTCGGTCGTGAATTCAAGACCGGCAAGTCCGTCGTGATTCCGGAACGCAACAAGGTCTGCTTCACCGCCAGCCCGAACCTCGTCGCGGCCGTCGAAGACGCCATGAAGACGCTCTGACGCTCAGGCACCAGAGAGACAAAAGGGGACGCCGTCCGAAATGGATGCCGTCCCTTTTTTGCGCACGCAGGCTTCGCTCCGGAGCGGCGTCCGCCCGTCTAGTCAAAACACCTTATGTATATTTTTCGAAATGTGTGCTTATAATACGAAAGTTTGCACAGACGATTCGTCCTTAGGAGGAACCCTTACGACTCTTTGAGCGCGAGGCGTTTTGTCCGGAAAGCCGAAGGACGAGGCGCCTGTGCGTGTAGATTCAACGTGTTTGAGGAGTAAGGAAAAATGGGTTATTTCCCGCACTGGAAGCTCAAGGAAAAGGGCGTGGTGGCCCCTGACGAGCGTCTTCCCACCGGCCAGACGGTGGCGATGGGCGTTCAGCACGTGGTGGCCATGTTCGGCTCCACCATTCTCGCCCCGATTCTCATGGGCTTTGACCCCAACATGGCGGTTTTGATGAGCGGCATCGGCACGCTCATTTTTTTCGCCATCGTGGGCGGCAGGGTGCCGAGCTATCTGGGTTCATCCTTTGCGTTCATCGGCGTGGTGATCGCAGCGACGGGCTACGTTGCGGGCTCGGGCCTCAACGGCAACATTCCCGTTGCGCTGGGCGGCATCGTGTTCTGCGGTCTCGTCTACTGTGTCGTGGGCCTCATCGTGATGCTTACGGGCGTTAAGTGGATTGAAAAGCTGATGCCTCCCGTCGTGACGGGGGCGGTCGTCGCCGTGATCGGCCTCAACCTCGCCCCGACGGCCTGCCGTTCGGTGGGTCCGACGGACTTCGACGCCTGGATGGCCGTCGTCACCTTCATGTGCGTGGGCGGCGTTGCCGTGTGGACGCGCGGCTTCATCCAGAAGCTCCTCATCCTCATCGGCCTTGTGATCGCGTACTTCATCTACGCGGTGCTCGCCAACGGCTTCGGCATGGGCAAGCCGATCGACTTCTCGATCATCTCCAACGCCGCCTGGTTCGGCGTTCCGACGGTTCACACACCGGTCTTCGAGATGCACGCCATCGCGCTCATCGTTCCGGTCGTGATCATTCTCGTTGCCGAGAACCTCGGCCACGTGAAGGCCGTGACCGCCATGACGGGCCGCAACCTTGACCCGTACATGGGCCGTGCGTTCCTCGGCGACGGCATCGCGACGATGCTCTCGGGCTCCTTCGGCGGGACGGGCGTGACGACCTACGGTGAAAACATCGGCGTGATGGCCGCCACGCGCGTCTACTCCACGCTGCTCTTCCCGGTCGCCGCGATCTTCGCGATCATCCTCGGCTTCTCCCCGAAGTTCGGCGCTGTGATCCAGACGATTCCGCAGCCCGTCCTCGGCGGCACCTCGATCGTGGTCTTCGGCCTCATCGCCGTGGCCGGCGCTCGCGTCTGGGTCGTCAACAAAGTCGACTTCGGCAACAGCCGCAACCTGATCGTGGCTGCCGTCACGCTGATTCTCGGCGGCGGCGACTTTACCCTCAACCTCGGCTTCTTCAGCCTCGGCGGCATCGGTACCGCGACCTTCGGCGCGATCATCCTCAACGCCGTCATGTCGCTCGGCGAACCCAAGGAGGAAAAGGCCTCGGGCGAGCCCATCGAGCTTGACCGCAAGGCCTGACGCCTGATCTGACTTCAAGTCCCGAACGGGGCTGCTTCTCAAGGGAGCGGCCCCGTTTTTCGTTAATGGCAAAGGAGAGCAGGTTGGGAAGGGAGGCGGCAAAGTCGGGCCGTCTGAAACCTGCAAGTCGTCAAAAGATCACTCAAGGCACAGAAACGATGGACGATCGCGTGCGCAGGCTGCTTTATCTGGGCCTCACCAGGGCGTCCGCACGCATCGAGCTTGTCGTGAGCGCTCAGGCGATGGCCGCGCTTAACGCGGCGGCAAGCTGACCGCCGGAAGTCCGCAGGTCGCCTGAGGCCCGACGAATGATGGAAAAGAGAAGGGGACCCGTTGTTGATGGATCCCCTTTGTGTTCTCAGGTCCCTTGGGACAAGGGACTCAAGTCGAAAGATCAGCGGTGGTTGCGGCCGTGCCTGGCCTTGGGCTGGGCAGCGGGAGCGGCCTCAGCGGCAGGCTCTTCAGCCTTTTCGGACTCTTCGCACTTGCATTCGGCGTCGTCCTCGCACTTGCAGTCGCAGTCACACTTGCATTCGACTTCGCAATCACATTCGCATTCCGCGGGTTCTTCTTCCTCGAAGTCCTCGGCGGTGGCTTCCTCGACGTCTTCGTCCTTGCCGTCGTGCGTGTCGAGGCTTTCGACGAGGGCGAGAAGAGCCTGAGCCTCTTCCTCGGTGAGATGAATGTCGGCTTCGATGTTGGAGCCGAGGGAGCGGTTTTCAATTTCAGCCGTGACGTGCAGGGCTGCGTTGATCACCGCCTGGGCCGCGAAGGACTTCACGGACGTACCGGTGAGAGTGGCGGCAAGTTTCACGATGTCGTAGGAGACGGCGGGCAGCTTGATCTTGATGCGGTTCTTATCGTTGTCGGACATGACCTTTACCTCCGGAGGCCAACACTTTGAAAAATGCTGAACGGGGCGTGAGAACCACGCCGACGCTCATGACAACTATAATAACTCGACTTAATGAAATTTGCGCGGCAAAAGTGTGAACGTTGGTCAGGAACTTCCCCTGAACCACGGTCGTTTTGGGCTGTCGGCCCCCTTGAGGCTGCCTCTGCGCGAAGCGAGGGGTGTTCAATGGGACCCGAGCGAGTTCAAAATGAATTTCATCGCACCGGGCACGCACAGGACTGAACGAGCGCTACAAAAGGAGAAGACCTTGCCGGAAGGAACTACAAGGGGCCCGCGGACCGTCGCTGGCCGCGTCCGCACTCTGCTGCTTCTGGCAGCCTGCGCCTCGATGCTCGGCGGCTGTGCCGTCGGAAGCGGCGAGGTGCGTGACCTCTCGACCGAGAAGGCCGCGAGGCTCATCATCGACGGCCGGACCACCATGGCGCAGATCGATGCGGAGCTCGGCGAACCCGACTATGAAATCCACATGGGCCACGAGATCGTTCGCCACTACAGCTGGATGAGGGGACGCCCCTCTGCCAAGAACTTCATACCTTTCAACCCGATCTCGGAATTTCCTATCACGCAGAAGAACCTGCGCATCTGGTTCGACAAGACGGGCGTCGTGAAGCGGCATGAATTCACGGGCGTCTTCTACATCTACCGCGCGCCACTTGTCGGCACGGACGCGCCACACAGCTTCAGGCCGCTCACGCCCGCCGAGCTCGATCATTTCTCGGAGTAGCAAGGATGACGATTGACTTCAACCGCAGAACGCTCGGAAAGGCCGCGGCCATTCTCAGCGCCTCTCTCGGAGCTCCGATGCTCGCAGGCTGCAGCGGTCCCCAGCACCACGCCGACAACCGCATGATGCCGGGCACTGTCTTCACCCCGGAGGCGCTCAAGGCAACGGCCAAAGGGAAGACCTACGTGCGCGACTTCGTCGCCGTCTACGGCCGGCCCCTTCGCCGTATGAACGACCACGTGCGCCATCCCGACCAGAAGGGCTACGTGTGGGAATGGGTGGCGACGAGGCCGTCGTTTTGCAGAAATCTCAATGACCGCCCCTACATGACGCCCACCGTCAAGAAGGAAATCCACGTCTGGCGACGCAACATCGATGCCGTCGTCACCGACGTAGAGGTGGTCGGGACCTTCTACGTCCAAGTGAAGCACAAGATGCTTCCACTCGTCATCACCGACATCCGACCGCTCACCCGAGACGAACTCACCGCTTCGCGTGTGCCCGCGGGGCCGGGCGAGAATCCGCGCGAAATCGAGCTCTGGTACCAGAGCCAAGGCCGATAAGCTCACTTAAATAGAATTCCCTTTGGGGAACTCTATTCAAAAAAACAGGACAAATTGAAAGGGGAGGCGCTTTATCCCAGACGTCGAAGGTCGAAGTCCGAAGAACGCACTGTCTCGCTTTTGCAACCGTGCCTTGCGGCTCCATCCCTGCGGGACGGGTGGTTAGAGGAGAACGCTTGTTCAGGACAAGGCATCATCCGCCATGAAAAGAGGGCCTGCCCTCGGAATGGAGAGACAGGCCCTTCGAAAGCGCTCAGGAAGTTCCCCAAAGGAGAAGAAGAACGCGCGTCAACCGATGGTAAGGACCATGCGGGGCGTGCCGTCGGGGCTTCCGAGTTCGGCGGGATCACGATCCTCGGGCGCGAAGACGAGCTCGCAGATGCCGCCCGGGAGCCTCACGGCGAGGATGTCGAGGCCTTCATCTTCATTGACCACGCGCGTGAGGTCAAGGTCGAGCGCGAGGATGCAGGCGGCGCAAAGCCCGCCGATGTCGAGGTCGGCATCCTGGTCCTCGATGCAGTCAAGCATTTCGCAGAGGGCATCCATGGCCTCGTTGGGCTCGCCCGACCACATGGCTCGCATGAGTTCGCGCGTGGGCGTCATCCAGTCGGCTCCTTCGCTCATCACGAACCTGAGCGCCAGGACGGCCAGCAGGCGAACGCCCCAGACGGAGGCGTAATCGTAGAGCCTCACATCGTCAGGCTGCTCGTCCGCAGCCCCGGCGGGAAGCGGCGTCCAGAAGCCGAGCGTCACCATCGCCTCGGCAAGAAGGTCGAGCCTATCCTTGCCGAAAACAGCGGGGATTTCCTGAAAGAGCGCCATGCGCTTCAGATCCATCAGGCCTGCGTTTTGGAGTCGCTCGAGGAAGCGGGGCGTGAGCGCGCCGGACACGGGCGGGAGGATCCCGGCCTTCCCCTGGCGAACCCATTGAAGAATGTACGGTTCGACGTAGCGTGCGCCGAGTGCGGCATGGCGGTCCAGCTCCATCATGACGAGGTCGGGAACCATTGTCCTTTCCTCGGAGATGCGGGCAAGGTCCGCGCCGTAGAGAAGGCCGACCTGCTCATGGGAGATCGTGAAGAGCTCCTCGGTCTCGTGAGGCGCAAGAGGCTCGGCGTTCTCAAACGCTTCGCGGCAGATGTCCTTTGTGAGGCTCGTGAGGCCCGTCACGATGAAATGATGTCCATGTGTCGCGGCGATGCGTGCAAGCCCGCGCACGATGATCCCGCGCATTGCCTCTCGCTCCTCCTCGTCGTCCCAGGCCGCAAGGACGGGAACGTCGATGTCGGAAAGGAAGAGGCAGGGCGCTTCCGGATTGGCAAACTCATCAAAAAAGGCTTCGAGTTCGGCCGTATCCCCAATTTCACTCAGCTTGACGTGCCTAAGATTGAGCCCGATCTCGGCCGCGCAGTGCTGCGGATCGATGGGGAGCCAGTCGGCGCAGCCGATGCCCCAGCGGATGCCGCCTTTTTCCAGGATGCGGATGAGGGGCTTCATGAGCGTACGCTCGTTGTCTGTGGGCGTCAGAGGCGCGCCGGGAACGGGAAATCGGAGCATGCGATGGATCCTTGATGGGGGAACGGTGCCCGTAGTTTATCTGAAAGAGAATCGGACCACGCAGACGGTCTGCTGCAGGGATCGCCTGAAGGAGGCGGAGAGGTCCTCGAATAAGGTGAAGAGAGGCGCAAAAGCCCGAAAGCCGGAAAAGAGAAGGCCCCGCGCTTCGGGGAAAAGTGCGGGGCCCTTTGGGTTTTCTCAGTGAGTCCTGACCGGGGGCTTCACTTGAGAGTCAGGTTGTCAGGCCGGCTTGCAGCAGGCCTTGCAGGGGACGGCGGCCTTGTAGGCGAGGCCGAGGACGTAGCCGGTGACGGCGAACGGGACCCAGGCGAGGCCGTACTGGGCGAACGGGACGTAGGCCTTGATGGCTTCGGAGATCGCGCCGAGGTTCACGCCGGCGGTTTCGAGACCGGAGACCGCGGCCATCACGAACGTGAAGGCGGTGGTGAAGGCGTAGACGCACTGGCGGCCGTCGAAGAGCTTGTCCGTGAAGAGCAGCACGATCAGGATCACGCAGAGCGGGTAGACGAACATCAGGACCGGGATCGTGGAGACGATGATGGTCTTGAGGCCGAACATGCCGATCAGGAACGAGACGATCGTGAAGAGCAGGCAGTACTGCTTGTACGTCAGGCGGCCGACGATGCGCATGAAGTAGGCGGCGCAGCAGGTGATGAGGCCGATGGACGTCGTCAGGCAGGCGAGCAGCACGATGACCGAGAGAAGGATAGCGCCGAAGTTGCCGAAGAGGATCTTGGCGGTTTCAGCGAGCACCGGAGCACCCGTGTCCTGCATGCCGATGGCGGTGACGGACTCAGCGCCGATCTTCGCGATGAAGAAGTAGATCACGGCGAGGAGCGACACGGCGAGGATGCCGGACTTGTAGACCTGGGAGGTGACTTCCTTCGCGGTCTTGGCACCGCCTTCACGGACGAAGTTCGTGACGAGCGTGGCGAAGACGAACGCGGCGATGGCGTCGAGCGTGTTGTAGCCGTCAAGGATGCCCGCAACCGTGGCGGTGAGGACGCCCGCATAGTTCGGCTGGGCGGCCTGCGGAACGCCGAGCGGATCTACGACGGACTTGACGATCAGAGCACCGAGCGTGAGCACGAGGGCCGGCGTCAGGATCTTGCCGACGCGGTCGACGAGCTTCTGCGGCGTGGCGGCAAGCCAGTAGGAAACCACGAAGAAGAGGACGAGGAAGATCCACAGGCCCATTTCAACCTGACCTTCGGTGAGGAAGGGACGCAGGCCGATTTCAAAAGCCACCGTGCCCGTACGCGGAATGGCGAAGCAGGGGCCAATGGACATGTAGACCACGACCGTATAGAACAGACCATAAAGGGGATGTGCGCGGCCGGCAGCCTCCTGCAGGTCATTGCATCCCGCATAAGCCATCGCCATGATGGCGAGAAGGGGAAGGCCTACACCCGTAATGCAGAAGCCAATGAAAGCCCAAACGAAGTGATCGCCGGAAGCCTGGCCCATGGAGGCGGGGAAGATGAGATTGCCTGCGCCGAACAGGATCGCGAACAGCATCAGGCCGATCGCGACAAAGCGCTTGTTGTCTGTGTTTTGCATAGCTTTTCTAATGCGGGAGGTGTTGTAGGACTCTTGTGTAGGGCGCCTTCGGGACCGTCCGTCGTTTTCAGCAGAGACGGTGCGGGCCTTGTGACCGATGCCCTTGAATAGGATTATATGGACATGTAGCTTATGGTTACATAGGGCAAACAGCTTACATGAGGCGGATTTCTGCAAGGTTCCGTCACTTTGAACCCGTTGCGGGACAGGGACTCCACCCGAAAAGGGCTCTGCTGTTTCGCAAAAGTTGCAGGAATAATCGCCTGAAAATACGACTCCTGTCAGCGGAAGGCGGGCCGTCGGAGGCGCAAAGCGCATATTTTTATCTGCAGGGCGCGCATTTTGGGGCGTCGTTCCCGATCGGGTGCCGAACGCCAGATTCCGGTCGCATAACATGCGGCAGTTGACGAAAGCCCACGGTCAGCGATAAGAGGAGAGTGAAAAATCAAAGGGCCCGAAGATGTCGTATCTGCGGGCCCTCGAAACAACGGTTTCAGGTCGATCAGCTGTTGCCGATCTCGTTGTTGATGTCAAAGCGCAGCGGATCACCGTTAGAGGCGAAGAGGCTGCCTGCGCGACCGACGATGAGCGGGTCGATGTTGCCCACCTTCTTCATGTCGCGGTTGTCGTACGGAATCGATTGCAGCAGCACGCGGATGGCGTTGAGACGACCGCGGCGTTTGTCTTCGTTGCGGATCACCGTCCAGGGCGTTTCGGCCGTGTCGGTCATCTGGAACATGCGGCGAATGGCCTTCGAATAGTCGTCCCAGCGGTCCATGGACGCGATGTCGACGGGAGAGAGCTTCCAGCGCTTCAACGGGTTCTCGCGGCGTTCGCGGAAGCGGCGGCGCTGTTCGTCCTGGCTCACGGCGAGCCAGAACTTGATGATGTGCGTGCCGCCCCTGATGAGTGACTGCTCGAAGCCCGTCACTTCGTTGAGGAAGATTTCGGTCTGCTCGGGCGTGCAGAATCCCATCACGGGTTCGACCACGGCGCGGTTGTACCAGGAGCGGTCGAAGAAGCAGATCTCGCCAGGATTGGGCAGGTGCGCGCAATAGCGCTGGAAGTACCACTGGCCCGCTTCATTCTCGGTCGGCTTCGAAAGGGCCACCGTGCGCGCGCCGCGAGGATTGAGGTTCTCGGTGAAGCGGCGGATCGTGCCGCCCTTGCCGGCCGCGTCACGGCCTTCAAAGAGCACGATGATCTTCGAGTTCGTGCGCTTGACCCAGTCCTGAAGCTTCAGAAGCTCGACCTGCAAGTCATAGAGTTCCTTCTCATAGAGCTTGTTCGGGTAGCGGTTCTTGTACGGATAGGCGCCTTCGCGGAGCTTGTCCGAAAGGGCGTTCATGTCGATGGGCTTCTTCGGGAAGAGGCCCGCCTGATGCGCCTCCCTGACGAGCAGCAGCTTGAAGAGCGCGTCACGCTCCGTCTGCGTCAGGTCGCGGTTGAGCATCTTGAACACTTCGGCGGCCGACTCTTCGGGGGAGACGAGCGGCGTGTCGCGAAGCTTGTCGCGAAGATAGGTGACGACCTGCGTCATCGAGTCGAACGAATGGGGTTCGACATGCTTGGGTTCAAGGGCAGCCACGGGATAGGAGGGCTTCCTATCAACGTCAACGACTTCAAGGGTGCTGCCGCCGGTGGGTTCGACGGCAGACTTGTGAGAATGATCCTTGGCCATGTGCGTACTCCTTTCTGATTTTCGCTGTCACGCATAAGCACGTGGGATAATATTATCGCCGCCTGTAACGAAATGTTATGGGCGATGTCCCCTAAACGTTACGACGCGCGGTCCTGACTCATGGAACCGCCGCAGGGAGAATGGCTCCCGTTGCCGTCAATCATAATCCACGACGGCGCGCATGAGAATTTCCGCACCTGAGAGGAAATCCGAAATTCGCATCGCCTCATGCGGGTTGTGGGACCCGTTCTGGTTGGCGACGAAGAGCATGCACGTGGGCACGCCCGCGCTCGTCATGACCGCAGCGTCGTGGCCGGCGCCGCTCGCCATCGCAAGGTGAGGAATGCCGTGATCCTTCGCGGCCTTGACGAGACGGTTGAAGAGGGCTTCGTCAGGGCTTGCCGCCTCGCCCACGATGACGTCGTCAAAGATGAACTTCACACCGCGCTTTTCTTCGATGGCGGCCGCCTCCTCAAGAAGGAGGTCGTGGAAGGCGCGGATCGTCTCCATCGAAAGGCTTCTCATGTCGAGCCCAAAGGAAACGTCGCCCGAGATGATTGAGATGTCGGCCGTCGAAGGCGTGTTGATGACGCCGCAGGTGAAGACCAGATCCTTGCCGTCATGGAGCCAGGCCTCCCAGTGCCTGTTCATCACGTAAAGCAGGTCCGTCAGGGCCGCGACGGCGTCGTGCCTGAATTCATAATCAACGGCGCCCGAATGCGCGGTCTCGCCCTCAACGCGGCATCGCTTGTGCCTCAGATACCCGCGGATTCCCGTGACGACCGCCGCACGGTTGACAGGTTCCTTGTCAAGCCTCGGACCCTGCTCAATGTGAAGCTCGACAAAGGCTGCAATCTTCGAGAGATCGATGAGCGGCTCTCCCGACGCGATACGCTCGACATCGACCCCGCGCTCAAGGAGAACGTCCTTCAGAAGCTTCCCCGTATCCCTGTGAGGAAGTTCTAGCTCGAAGGGATTGAGCTGCCCCGTCAGGGCGAGACTGCCCGCATAGGCACGTCCAAATTCAGGGCACTCCTCCATGCGGAATGCAACAATACAGAAGTCCCGCTCAGGAATTCTATTTGCATCCTTCAGATATTTGGCCACGGCGAGCGGCGCGACGATGCCGGCAAGCCCGTCGTAATTGCCGCCCTGCGGAACGGAGTCGGTGTGCGATCCCGAGACGAAGGCTGGCAAATCCCTGTTGCGACCTGGCAAAGTCATCCAGAGGTTGAGCGCAGCGTCCGCATGGACTTCAAGACCGATCTCGCGCGCGGCCTCGGCGAGTCTCTCGTGCACCTTGTCTTCTTCGGGCGTATACCCCTCGCGCGTGACGCCGCAGGTGTCGGCGGTGAGCTTGCGGATGTCTTCAAAGAGACGAGTGCAGAAGTCTTCAACGTGGGCGGCGAATTCGGTCATGAGGCGGTTCCTCTTCCTGTTGGTTTCGGCTGGAGTGAGTGGAGTAGGGATCGGTTGGATTGGATTGATTGTTCAAGTGTACCCCTCGATGGACCTGAGCTGATGAAGGGTTCTGCGGAGCGCGAAGCGAAGCAGCTCCTAATGACGAATCCTGCGGGGAGTCGAAGTGCGGATTGCAAGGTACAAAAAAACCTCCGGCATTCCGAAGGATGCCGGAGGCGGGGAACCCGCCGCCCCGGATGGAGAGAGGGAGAAGGCGGCGGAGAGGGAGACGATCAGTATCAGAAGAGATACTTCACGTTGAGCTGGCCATAGAACTCGCGATGGTCGTTGTCGCCGAAGGCACCACCGATCTGGCCGCCGAAGGAGAGGGCGTCCTTGCGGGCTTCAAGACCGAAGCCCACGCGGCCGACGTTCTCGCTCCAGACGTCGAGGTTGGTGTTGATGGCGGCAGCGCCGAACTTCGTCGTGGCTTCGACGTCCGTGTCACCGAACGTGTGGACATAGGCCACGTCGACCGTCGGACGGAGCGTCCAGCCGGAGGCGAGGTCCATGTTGCCCGAGAAGGCCACGCCGATCGGCATGCTCACGAGGTTCTGGTCCATGTCATCCACGGAGAGGCCCTTGGCGGTGTTGTAGCCGTCAGTGGCGACGCGCAGGTAGTTGAGACCGACGTACGGAACAGCCTGACAGGACTTGCTGATCTGGAAGGCCATTTCGCTGCGGGCACCGATCGTGAAGATCGTGGCGTCGATGTCGGCGGAGTCGCCGTCAGCGGACGTGACATCGTTCTTCGTCGTCATGAGGCCCATCTGGCCGACGAGGTTGAACTGGCCCATGCGCTTGGCAGTGTAGCCCTGAACGCCGTAGTAGTCCACGTCGTTCTTGGCGCCGTTGTTGTCGCCTTCGCCTTCGACGTCGCCGGTTCCGAAGTTGCCCATGACGCCGAACGTCATGTCGCCCATCGTGTATTCACCGCCGACCGTGATGCCGCCGAGCTCGGTCTTCGTTTCGAGAGCGCCGGAGTCGCCGCCCATCTTGAGGGAGGTGCCCGTCACTTCAGCGAAACCCGTCCAACCGTCCTGGAAGACGTTGGTGAGCGCAGCACGCTTCGTGGCTTGGTCGATGCCCATCGTGGCAGCTTCAATGCCGGCCGTCTGGACGCCGCCCGCAGCAGCGAGGTTGAGAGCGCCGTTGAGACGGGCTTCGCGCTGGCTGCCGGACGTGATGGCGGTGTTGGCCTGGTCAAGGAGGGAACCGATCACTTCGTTTTCGGCCATGCCGACGAGAGCATCGCCGTCAAAGCCGCCGAGGCCCGTGCCTGCGAGGTCGGAACCCGTGGCGCGTTCGAAGGTGAACTTGTTCTGGCCGTCTCCGACTTCAACAACCTTGAAGAGAAGGTTGTCGACGGTCGTCTTGACCTTGCCGTCAACGTCAACGGTCACAATGCCCTGGTCGGCGACGTTCACATAATGGAGCGTCGAACCTTCAACAGCGTTGATGGTGCCCGTCACGGTGGTGGCGGGAGCATCTTCGTGCGCTGCCGTGGCATCAACAATGAGCGTTCCGTTGGAGCCGAGGTTCACGTTGGTCGTGACATCAGCGGCAACATTGCCAACATTGATCTTGGCGCTGGCAAGATCAACGGTGCCGCTCAAATAGAGGCCGGCCTTTTCGTTGTACTTGCCGAGGGCATCGCGGGCGTCAGCCGTCCTGGCAGTCGTGCCAAGAGCAAGCACGCCTTCCTCGACCACGAAGTTGTTGGCAAGTGCCTGAGCCGACTGAACGGCGAGGGCACCTCCTTCCTTGACGGTCATCGTCTTGGTGGCGGCACCATTGAGGATTTCGCCAAACTCGTAATTGCCGGTGACCTCGACGCCGGTCTTGTCACCCATGTCATAGTTCGCACCGGTAACAAGGTCACCGGAATCGAGCTTGTCGAAGTCCTTGATCACGATGCCGGCAGGCAGGTCGAGCAGGGCGACTTCAGAGGCTTCAGCCTTGGAGAAGTCATAGCCGTTCACGAAGTTGAGGGTTGCCGATTCAGCGCCGGAACCGTCGATGACGGCATCAGCCTTGAGGAACTTGAAGTCGGAGCCAATTTCAATAACCGCAGTGTCAACAGTCGACTTAGAAGAAGTGGAGTCCTTGATGTTGAAGCCGCCGGCATAAACGTCGCCGTTGAGAGAGCCATTGATGAGGCTGATGGTAGTCTCCTTCACGTTGGAAGAAGCAGTCTTGTAATCAGCGTCGAATGCTTCGTTCTGATAGCTCCCGGCTACGCCGCCGCCATACATATTCCCTGTGACTTCGGCGCCATTGACCTGAACAAGAGCCTTTTCAACGGTGGCCTTGCCACCAAGAGTTGCCAGACCACCGGCGAAGACGTTGTCGTTGACCTTGCCGCCATTGAGAAGCAGCTTCACATCCTTGGTCGAGGACTCAGCTCCAGCACCTGAAGCAACGCCGCCTCCGAGGATGGCGACATTGGCACCATCCTTACCCAGAGTCTTAGCGACCTGATGAACGTGGCTGTCACGGTTGGGAACACCCGAATGTTCGCCCTGGATGTATCCTGTGATTGGATCGACGTTTGCAGCGTTGATTTCACCACCGGTGACCGTAATGGTCACGTTTTCCGTATTGGCAACGGCATTGGAAGCCTTGGCGTTCACGTTGTCAAAAGCGATGCCGCCACCGAGAAGTCCGTCAACGCTACCACCACTGACCAGAACGGCAGCGGATCCGACATTGGCAGTGGCCTTGACAAGAGACCCACCGTTGCGAATCTCAGCCGTAGAATAGGCGAGCCCACCAGCTGTGAAGAGAATGTTTTCTCCACCGCTGATGACAAGGTTCACCTCATCGACGTTGGCGTTCGCATTCGTCTGATTGGCCGCCTTGGAGGCATCAGCCTTGTCGTGAGCGACAGCCAACCCACCAGCCGCAGTAGCGACGTTGTAGCCGCCCTTGAAGTTCATGGTGACGGTATCAACATTGCTAGCGGCCGTCACAGTGCCATTGTCCTTATCGGTAACAAAGTAACCGCGGGCAAGGGCAATGCCGCCGCCGAGGTTGCCGGCGTGAACACCATCCACATTCACGCCGCCAGCAAAACCGGAAAAGTCTTTAACAAACTCCGTGAAATTCTTGGTCGTGATGTCCGTCTTGAGTTTGCCAAGATAGGTGTACGCAGCCTGATGCAGCTTGGCCTTGTTGTCGTCAGTTAATTTCGCCGGGCCGTCGAAGTTCATGACCACGTCTTTAACGGTTGCCGTGGAGGAACCAACGTTATTCTCGGAAGAGTCGGCAAGAGCAAGACTGCCGCCAGCCAGAGCTGCAGTAGAGGATTCGGCCCCGACATTCATGATGATCGAATTCGAGGAGGTTGTGGCGGTTCCGGATCCACTGCCCTTGATCGTATTGATAAACAAGTTACCCGCCCAGCCGAACTGATTAACCGTAGCATCAAAACTAACGGCTGCCCCGCCACCGAAAACTCCCATCACTTCGCCGTTGACAATGTCAACTACAGTTGTACCGTTGACATTGGCCGAAGACTGGCCCTTGCCGGTAGCTACGGAAACACCGCCGCCAAAGCCACCGATGACAATGCCGTCCAACTTGGAAGGATCAGCTTTCTTATCGATGTCGATGGTCACATGGGAGTTCTGGAGAACATCCGACTGAGAAAAAGATTTGTTGGCGGCAACGCTCAAACCAGCTCCCGCGAAGGCGCCCACATTGGCCTTTCCGGTAATGTTGAGAACGGTAGAATCAACCGACACAAGGTTCGTACCGGCTGAGGGTTTGAAAGTACCGATTGTTGAGAGAACTGCAGACCCGCCGAAGACACCCAGGCTGTTGCCGCTGACGATGTCGGTGGTTGCCGTACCAGTCCTATGAATAGCATGCGCAGTTTCCGTGGCTGCCATCATGAGATCGCCGCCGATAGCACCCAAAACCAAGGGATTGCTGGAATCAGATCCGATGATGATGTGCGTATCGCCGACTCGATCGGACATTTCATAGCCACCCGTGGAACCGTTAAAGCCAAACTGACCGAGTAGCTTCTTGCTGAAGTCCTTCGGCAATTTGTTAGCGATAAGATCATTCGAGGTCTTGCTATGGACAAATTCGGCTGATTCCTGATCCATCAGGTTGTAGCCGCCCGTGACTCCGGTAATAATTGTCGAGCCGTTATGCGGTCCGAGCATAATTGAAATGTGCTGAAGGAATTTCGCGAGTCCGTCCCCGGGTTTGAGCTTCGAAGCATCTTCCATCAGTTGACCCACACTGCCGTTCGTTTGTATGTAAAGTGTTTCACCCTTACCAGACACCAACTTGGTGGTCTCGGACTGAAGAACATCATTCTTCGGAAGACTGTCATTAGTAATGACCAAATCGCCTGCCATCGTGCCACCGGCCAGGAATGCCGTCACAGCAGCCGCAATCACCGTCTTCGTTCCCTTCGCCTGAACGGAGGACGTGGCTTCATTCACCACCATCAGGGCGCCGCGCGCCTTGTTGAAAACAACCTTGAATGTCGAATAAAACTTTCCCAAACGTTTGAACTAATGCTCCGATGGA
>UMAW01063452.1_pt1 | contig 32229 bp, 23 predicted proteins | sample 1963801 | NCBI WGS metagenome assembly UMAW01 (sample SAMEA4835925, study PRJEB28245) | human gut metagenome | biome: gut microbiome; material: fecal sample | place: Denmark | collected 2008 | reverse complement strand
GAAGATTGTAAGATATTGTAAATAAGTGTGATAATAATTTTCTATGTCAGATAATTTGCTTTGTATGGTCGGGTTTTATAAACACCTTGTAATCAATTGTTTGTGCTAGAACTGTAAAAAGCAAATATTTTTGAATTTGTTTTTGATGAAAAATAATTTGAATTTTGTACTCACAAAAGTTTTTTGATAGAAGATTTACATAAAAATGGGTTCAGAACAGCATGTTCAGTTGTGGGACCGATGTTTAACAATTATCAAAGACAATATAAACGAAGAGGCTTTCGATAGTTTATTCAAGCCGATAGTCTCTTTGGGGTTTGATGATAATGTGTTGACTTTGCTTGTCCCTTCACATTTCGTTATTGAGCAGATTGAGGAGCATTATCTCAGTTTGCTGAAAAAGGTTCTGCCTCGCATATACGGGGCAAGCGTGAAATTGTTGTATCGTGTACAAATCGTTCGTCAGCCGGAAGCTACCGTCGATTTGACCGCTACTACTAAATCGACTGCCGTAAAGAAGATGCAGCAGTCGATGCCCGATCTTTTAGACCCTTTCAAACAACGCGTTTACGATGAGCTCGATCCCCGCCTGAACCCTATCTATACTTTTGAAAGCTATTATCAAGGGGCGAGTAACATGCTGGCACGTACGGCAGCAGAATCTATTGCTGCAAACCCGGGGAGAAACACCTTTAATCCGTTGTTTTTATTCGGTGAGTCGGGGGTTGGAAAAACCCACCTGATTCAAGCGATAGGATTGCGTATTAAAGAGAATAATCCGGCTTCTCGTGTGTTATATTTATCGGCTCATGATTTTTTAGTGCAATATACCGATGCTGTTCGTAATAATCGGGTGAACGATTTTATCAGCTTTTACCAGAGTATAGATGTTCTGTTGATGGACGATATTCAGGAATTTGCCGGGAAGACTCAGACGCAGAATACATTCTTCCATATATTCAATCATTTGCATCAGAGCAATAAGCAATTAGTGCTCACTTGCGACAGGCCTCCGGTTGAGTTGGTGGGTATGGTATCGCGCCTGCTGACTCGTTTCAAATGGGGTTTGACGGCCGAGGTCGAACGCCCTGACTATGAATTACGATACGATATCTTGATGAGTAAGGTCCGTCGTGATGGATTGTCTATTTCCGAAGAGGTTATTGACTATATAGCTCGTAATGTCACCGATAATGTGAGAGATTTGGAAGGAGTCATTGTATCGCTTATGGTACGTTCGAGTGTCTTGAAGAAAGAGATTTCGATAGACATGGCCGATCAAGTGTTGGCTGCCAGTGTAAAGATGACTCAAAAACAGATCACCATAGATTCGATAAAAGAGGCTGTTTGCGGATATTATGGACTGGAAACGTCGAGATTGTTGGAGCGTACTCGCAAGAGAGAAGTGGTCGTTGCTCGCCAAATGTCAATGTATTTGGCAAAGAAATATACCACTCTTTCGTTGGCAGGAATCGGTGATGTGTTAGGGAAAAAAGACCATGCTACGGTTTTGCATGCTTGCAAGACTATATCGGAGCAGGTAGGTGTCGATAAAAAATTGCGCAGCGATTTGGAAGAGATAGAGCAGCGTATTCAAGGATAGTAATATAAATTACTCGAAGAAAAATAAAAGAGCTCCTTTTCAAGAGCTCTTTTATTTTTCTTCTTTAATCAGGTAAACGGAATCCCTGCTTGACGATGAAGTCAAGGAATGTTTTTGAAAATAGTTCATTGTCTTTTCGGGGAGAACGTACGTCTGTGAAGACTTGGGCTAAATTCTCTTTATGGTTCTCTTCGATATATTTCTTGTTTTCTGCCAAATTCTCTTTTTCGAAGTAGAGCCGATGTATTGCTTTGGGGGTATAGTCTTGATATGCTTCGTGGTGAAGAATCGCTTCGATGGGAAGTCGTTCTATTTGCGCAGGTATATCTGCGGGATAACCCACCGTAAGAGTGGTAATAGGAATGACAAACTTGGGCAGACGCAATATTTCCGCTATCTGAGGAGCGTTATATGTGGTAGTTCCCAGATAACAGCAACCCAATCCTGAAATTTCGGCTACTGTACAAAACTGTTGAGCTACAAGCAATGCATCGATAGCTGCCGTGACGAAGGATTGGAAATTGTCATATCCCGGTTCTGCATGATTTTGTTCGCACCATTTAATAAATCGGTTGAAATCGGCACAAAAAGTTAATACGACAGGGGCGCTGGTTACAGTGGGTTGATTGAAATGAGCCGGAGCTAACTTTTCTTTGTTCTCCTGTTCTCGGGTTATGACAACACTGTAAACTTGCATATTTTGCGTCGTGGGGGCTCGAAATGCTGTTTCGAGTAACTCATTGAGTAATTGTTCGTCAATATCCTTATTGAGATATTTCCGTATAGTTCTTCTTTCTTTTAAAGACGATATCATATAAAGGTAGTTATTAGAGGTTAGATGTTCGATTGCAAAATTAAAAATTTATTTGATAAGTTATTTATTTCGGTTACTAATTATTAGTAACTCTTTTTATTCCTTCTCATTGTAAAAAAAGAAAATTTATAAACTGTTTTTATCGAGATGTTTCTTTTTATATTGCTCTTATTTTTACAGTTGATTTTTAAAGTTGGAAACTTTTTAAGCTTCTTGAAAATATAATGTTTTGATAACTAGAATATTATTTGTTTGATTTGGGAAACTTTTTGAAAATTGAAAATTTAAAAATGATATTGTTTGCGTATGTAGAATGTTTTTTATAAACTTGCACCGTAAATCTTTTTCATCAAGAAACCTTTGTCTAAATTAAGTAAATTAACGAAAACTGAAAAACATTTTATCTCGTGGAACCAATTGTTTATACTTACGACGAAGCATATCAGGCCTCGTTGGAGTATTTTAAAGGCGATGAGCTGGCGGCTCGTGTGTGGGTTAACAAGTATGCTCTAAAAGATTCGTATGGGAATATTTATGAAAAGACTCCCGACGATATGCATTGGCGTATCGCTAATGAAATTGCTCGTATAGAGCAAAAATATCCTAATCCTCTTTCGGCACAGGAACTGTTCGATTTAATGAAAGGTTTCCGTTATATCGTACCGCAGGGAAGTCCTATGAGCGGTATCGGAAACAATTATCAGGTAGGGTCGTTGTCCAACTGTTTTGTAATCGGTCTCGACGGAGCACCGGATTCCTATGGAGGGATTATAAAAATCGACGAAGAGCAAGTTCAATTAATGAAACGTCGGGGAGGAGTCGGTCACGATTTGTCTCATATTCGGCCCAAAGGGTCTCCGGTAAAAAACTCGGCTTTGACTTCTACGGGTTTGGTTCCGTTTATGGAACGTTATTCCAATTCCACGCGTGAAGTTGCTCAGGACGGTCGTAGGGGAGCTTTAATGTTATCGGTTTCTATTAAGCATCCCGATTCGGAATCGTTTATTGATGCCAAAATGGTCGAAGGACGGGTGACAGGAGCTAATGTGTCGGTGAAGATTCACGATGATTTTATGGAGGCTGCCATTGCCGGAAAAGCTTATCGGCAACAATATCCTATCGATTCCGACGATCCGAAAGTAACGAAAGAGGTCGATGCGCAGGCTATTTGGAAAAAGATAGTACATAATGCTTGGAAGTCGGCCGAACCCGGAGTTCTATTTTGGGACACCATTATCAGAGAGTCTGTCCCCGATTGTTATGCCGACTTAGGTTTCAAAACTGTGTCGACCAATCCTTGTGGAGAAATACCCTTGTGTCCTTATGATAGTTGCCGTCTGTTAGCGATAAACTTGTACTCCTATGTGGTCAATCCTTTTACGAAAGAGGCTTATTTCGATTTCGATTTGTTCCGTAAACACGTAGGATTGGCTCAGCGAATGATGGACGATATCATCGATCTCGAAATGGAGAAAATCGATAAGATCATAGAGAAAATCAAATCCGATCCAGAGACCGACGAGGTAAAATGTACAGAGCTTAACTTGTGGTACAAGATTCAAAAACGCACTTTGCAAGGGCGTCGTACTGGTGTGGGTACAACTGCCGAGGGCGATATGATTGCCGCGTTAGGACTTCGTTATGGAACCGAAGAGGCGACCGATTTTTCAGAAAAAGTACATCGTTCGTTGGCGCTTGCGGCTTATCGTTCGTCTGTTTCGATGGCAAAAGAGCGTGGGGCTTTCTCGATTTTCGATGCCGATAGGGAAGTCGATAACCCATTTATCAATCGGTTGAAAAAGGAAGACGAGGAACTATATCGGGATATGTGTAAGTACGGGCGTCGGAATATTGCCTGTCTGACTATCGCACCCACGGGAACAACGAGCTTGATGACACAGACTACATCGGGAATCGAACCGGTATTTATGCCTGTTTATCGCCGTCGCCGTAAAGTGAATCCCAATGATCCAGAGGTTCGTATCGACTATGTTGACGAGACGGGAGATGCTTTTGAAGAGTACGTGGTTTATCATCATAAATTCATCACTTGGATGCAGGTGAATGGTATCGAAGTGAAAGAGAATTATACACAGGAAGAAGTCGATGCGTTGGTGGCTCGTTCGCCTTATTATAAAGCTACGGCTAACGATATCGACTGGTTGCAGAAAGTTCGTATGCAAGGCCGCATTCAAAGGTGGGTGGACCACTCGATTAGCGTGACGATCAATTTACCTTCCGATGTCAGCGAAGAGATGGTGGGTCAGCTATATGTAGAGGCATGGCGTTCTGGCTGTAAGGGGTGTACTGTTTATCGCGATGGTTCCCGGTCGGGAGTTCTCATCTCAGCCAAGAAGGAGGAGAAGAAACCCGTTGCGGCTATTAATCAACCGGCCGAGACATTGGTCCGTCCTATCGAGTTGGAGGCAGACGTGGTTCGTTTCCAGAATAATAAAGAAAAATGGATTGCCTTTGTCGGTTTGAAAGACGGTAAACCGTACGAGATCTTTACCGGTTTGGCCGATGACGATGACGGTATTTTTTGTCCGAAGAATGTAGTCAAGGGAAAAATTGTGAAAGCTGTGAATGAAGATGGTACGAAGCGGTACGACTTCCAGTTCTCCAATAAGCGTGGTTACAAGACTACTATCGAGGGATTGTCCGATAAATTCAATCCGGAATATTGGAATTATGCCAAGCTGATATCGGGGGTTCTCCGGTACGGAATGCCTATTCCGCAGGTATTGAAATTGGTTTCGAGCCTTGAATTGGATAGTCAGTCTATCAACAGTTGGAAAAACGGGGTCGAGCGAGCGTTGAAGAAATATCTGCCCAATGGGACTAAGGCTAACGGGCAGACTTGTCCTCATTGCGGAAATGAGACGCTCATTTATCAAGAAGGCTGTCTCATCTGTACGTCGTGCGGAACTTCCAAATGTGGATAATATTCGAGCAACAAATATAGACCAAAAGGCAAAAGCGAACTATCATAGGTTCGCTTTTGTTTTTTAGAAAAAAGGTATGAAGAAGAGCATTTGTTTTATCGGAAAGTTCTTACCTTTATGATTAAAATATAGGATATAGCGATGAAAATAATATTCGAGATATATTATCATACTCGATGGGGCGAAAGTTTATTTCTCTCCGGGGACATAGATGAGCTTGGTGCGAATGAAGAGAATCGGGCTGTTATGATGGATTATCAAGGTGACGGCCTATGGAAATATACAATGGAACTTCCGGCCTCTGCAAAGAAGTTCCATTATGAATATCTGGTAAAGTCCGGGGAGGGAATCCGTCGGGAATGGGGGAGTCCTCATAGTTTCTCTCCGGGGAGGAATGCCGGGAAATATCGTTTGGTCGATCGATGGCGCGATGTTCCTGCCAATTTGCCTTTTTATTCATCGGCATTCATTCAAGGTATATTCTTTCGACAACACGCCGATTCTGTCGTAGAAACGATAGAACAGGGGACGTTCACCGTTAAGGTTGATGCGCCGCAACTAAGGCCCGATGAGAGGCTCGTTATGGTCGGCGACTGTCCGGAATTGGGCGATTGGGACGTTTTAAAAGCCCCGTTATTGAATGATTCTGCTTTTCCGGAGTGGCAGATAACCCTCGATGGGAGACAACTGAAATTCCCGTTCGAGTATAAGTTCGTTATCGTGCGTACCCATCAACGGGAAGTTGTTGCTTGGGAGACGGGAGAGAACCGTATTTGCCGGGAGAAACCGCAAAATCCTTCTGAGGCCGTGGTGGTTTCGGGACTTCGCTTCAACGGTTCCGAATCGCAGTGGAGGGGAGCCGGGACGGCGATTCCGGTATTTTCTCTCCGTACGGATTATGGGTTCGGCATAGGGGAGTTTATCGATTTGAAATATTTGGTAGATTGGGCGTTAAGAACAGGACAGTCGTTTATACAGCTACTCCCGGTGAACGATACGACGATGTCGGGTACATGGCAAGACTCCTATCCCTATAATGCCAACTCTACTTTTGCTCTGCATCCGCAGTACCTTCGGTTATCCGAAGTCGGGTATTTGAACGACGAGGTGGAGCAAGCCCGCTTCGATGCGTTACGAGAAGAATTGAACCGGTTGCCCGATGTCGATTACGAGCGGGTGAACCGTGCGAAGATGGAATATTTGAGACTTTTGTTCGAGGAGCAGGGCGAGGCTACGCTATCGAGCGACGGATTCAAAGCCTTTTTTCGGGATAATAGTTTTTGGTTACGTCCTTACGCAGCATTTTGCAGTTTGAGAGACCGATTCGGAACTGCCAATTTTAGCTGTTGGGAAGAACATTCGTTTTACGATGAATCGGCCATTGCCGACTATTGTGCCGTGTGGAGTCCGTGGTATAAATCGGTCGCATTGTATTATTATATTCAGTATCATTTGCATGTTCAATTATCCGAAGTCAAGGAGTATGCCCATCGGGCAGGAGTGGTTTTGAAAGGCGATATTCCCATAGGAATCAGTCGTACCAGTGTCGATGCGTGGGTCAATCCGCAACTCTTTCACATGGATAGTCAGGCAGGGGCGCCACCCGACGATTTCTCGATAGAAGGCCAGAACTGGGGATTTCCAACGTATAATTGGGAGGTCATGGCTCGTGATGGATATGCGTGGTGGAAAGCCCGGTTGCGCAAGATGTCGGAGTATTTCGATGCTTACCGGATTGATCATATTTTGGGCTTTTTCAGAATTTGGGAAATTCCGTTCAATGCCGTTCATGGTCTGCTGGGACACTTTAATCCGGCGTTACCGTTCTCTCCCGAAGAGTTGCAGGGATACGGATTCCGTTTTGATGCTTCGTGGCAAACGGTTCCTTATATTCGGGAAGATTTTTTGGACGAGATTTTCGGTGCATATACCGGAGAAGTGAAAGAGCGGTTCTTGGTACATAAGGGAGACGGACGATGGGATTTGAATGTCTTGGTCGATACTCAGCGTAAGATAGTCGGATATTTCTCCGGGGCGAGTGACGATATGAGTATTTTGATAAGAGACGGGTTGATGCGGCTTATCGACGATGTCCTTTTCCTCGAAGATCCCGATCGTCCGGGGTATTATCACCCCCGTATCTCGGCTCAGCATACACATGTTTATCATAGCCTCGATGAAGATCAGAAGTCTTGTTTCAATCGTTTGTATGACGATTTTTATTACCATCGTCACGATGTTTTTTGGAAAGACGAGGCGTTGCGGAAGTTACCTGCTCTCATATCGTCGACCGACATGCTGGTCTGTGGCGAGGATTTGGGAATGATCCCGCACTGCGTTCCCGAAGTGATGGAGCGTTTACAGATACTCTCGTTGGAAATACAACGAATGCCTAAGGAGTCTTGGCGCGAATTTGGGGATACATGGGCTTATCCTTATCGATCGGTATGTACGACCTCGACTCACGATATGTCGGGAATAAGGGTATGGTGGGAAGAGGATAGAGCTCGAACACAACGATTTTTCAATGAAATTCTCGGCGAACAGGGCGAGGCTCCTTCTTTCTGTGAACCGTGGATTTGCGAGAAGATAGTCGAGTTGAATCTCTTTTCTCCTTCGATGCTTGCTATTTTACCGTTACAGGATTGGCTGTCGATAGACGGGCGGTTACGTCGGGAAAATCCGCAGGAGGAGCGGATAAATATACCGGCTCATTCCCGTCACTATTGGCGATACCGCATGCACTTGTCGATAGAACAGCTTTTGGAAGAAGGGGTATTTAATACCCGCCTTCGGGAATTGATTGAACGTAGCGGGAGATAGGGGCTTTTACAAGGCATATCCCTCGAAATCGTATAGCACTGTCGACAGATAACGTTCTCCCGTATCGGGTAAAAGTACGACGATTGTTTTGCCTTTGTTTTCGGGTAATTGAGCCAATCGGGTAGCTGCGAAAACAGCTGCTCCGGAGGAGATACCTACTAATAGACCCTCTGCCGCTGTCAGTTCTCTACTGGTGCGAATGGCATCGTCGTTGCTTACGGGGATTATTTGATCGACTACGGAAGCATCGAATGTCTTGGGAACGAACCCGGCGCCGATGCCCTGTATTTTATGGGATCCGGCTTTACCTCCCGATAGAACCGGCGAGTCTTTCGGTTCTACGGCTACGATTTTTATAGCAGGGTTGTGTTTTTTTAGTCCGGTTCCTACGCCGCTGATGGTTCCTCCTGTACCTACTCCGGCGACGAATATATCGATTTTGCCTTCGGTGTCTCTCCATATTTCTTCGGACGTTGTTTTCGCATGAATGGCGGGATTGGCAGGGTTTTCGAATTGTTGCAGAATGATGCTTCCCTCTATCTCTTCATTCAGTTCTTTCGCCTTTTGAATGGCTCCTGCCATACCTTCACTACCGGGAGTAAGGATTAACTGTGCTCCCAATGCTTTGAGCAGATTGCGCCTTTCCATGCTCATCGTATCGGGCATGGTCAGTATGAGCCGATAGCCTCTTGCTGCCGAAACGAATGCGAGACCTACACCTGTATTTCCGCTTGTGGGTTCTATAATTGTGGCATGAGATTTCAACAGCCCTTTTTGTTCGGCCTCTTCTATCATAGATAAAGCGATACGGTCTTTTACACTCCCGGCCGGATTGAAGTATTCCAGTTTAGCGACCAGTATTCCGTTCAACTCATGTTTTTTATTGTAATTCGAGAGTTCCAATAGAGGGGTATTCCCTATCAAGTCGGTTAGACTTTTGGCTATTTTCTTCATGTTTATATATTTATGGTGATACAAAGATAGTGCAAACGAGGGCAGGAGCAAATTAATTTGATGATATCAAGTGGAGCTTATATTTGTTTTAGTATTGAAAGTCTGTTAATCTCCCTTTTCGATACGTTCTGTCTCACTTTCATGTACGAATGTTTCTTTGATTGCAAATACGCACAAAGCTCCCGCGAATAACAGAATACCCGAAATCCCCAACATGACGGGCTGGCTACCGCCTAACCATCGTAGCAGAGAACCACCTACTAAGGCCGCGAGAATTTGGGGAACACAGATCGTGCCGTTGAACAGTCCTAAATAGGCTCCCATGTTTTTCCCCGAGATGGAATTGGTGAGGATCGTGAAGGGTAGAGCCAATATGGCTGCCCAAGCACAACCAATGAGGAAGAAAGGCAGGAACATCAGATAGGCATTGTGAATGAAAGGAACCAGTGTGAAACCGGCTCCGCCGATAAGTAGGCTGAGGCTATATGCCGCTTTTCTGTTTTTTATCAAGGGGAGAAGCGGGGCCCAACATACCGAGCCTATGGCTTGTATGGCGAATAATACGCCCGTCCAGTTCCCGGCTGATTGGTAGCCGGGAGAAGCCGGATCGGTCGAGTGCCAGACGTTGTCGGCGATGGCTCCTGTGGAATAGGTCCACATATACATGAAAGCCGACCAACAGAAAAACTGAACGAGACCGACCGTCCAGAAAACTTTCGGAGCGTGGCGCAGTAGGGATATGAAATTATTCTTCTCTGTCAGTTCTTTGTCCGAAATTTGGTGAAATTTTTGGAATTCCGCAGGTGGCATTTCTTTCACCCGTATCGAAGAATAGAGGGTACACAGTATCAATATGGCTGCCCCTCCGTAGAAAGAGAAAATTACCGAATCGGGGATAACTCCGGGGGCTGCGATATTGCTGATACCGATATAGGTGAACAGGATAGGGAACAAGTAGCCGACTAAACTTCCGGCATTGGAAAGGAAACTTTGTATGGAGTAAGCGAGTCCTTTTTGCCGTTCGTTGACCATATCGCCTACCAACATTTTGAAAGGTTGCATGGCCATATTGATAGATGTGTCCAACATCATGAGGGCTATTAACCCGAACCACATTGCATGGATATATCCCTTGAATGAAGCGGCATTAGGCAATAGGCACATGACTGCTACGGCAATGGCCGAGCCGGCGATAAGGTATGGAATACGTCGTCCGAAACGATTCCAAGTGCGGTCGCTCAATGCGCCTACGATAGGTTGTACGATAATTCCCGCTAACGGAGGAAGTATCCAGAAATAACTTAAATTATGCGGATCGGCCCCTAAGGTGGCGAATATCCGGCTAATGTTGGCGCTTTGAAGAGCATAGGCTATCTGAACGCCGAAGAATCCGAAACTAATATCCCATAGCCTTCGGAAACTTAAATCGGGTTTTACTCTCATTCCATCGAAAAGAGAGGAGCATTGGGTTTATTGTAAATCCGTTGTTCTGTTTATTCCGGGAAGGTCATGCCATACAGTTTCTCTATTTCCTGAGGCCAAAGGTTCTCATTCGGAGTTTCGAGAATCAACGGTATGTTATCAAAACGCTTATCTTGCATTAATCGTTCAAAGAACCCCATACCCAATACGCCTGCGCCTAAACTGTCGTGACGGTCTACACGGGAGTCGAGTCCTTTTTTAGCATCGTTCAGGTGCATTCCTCGCAAGTATTCGAATCCGATAATCCGGTCGAATTCCCGCCAAGTCGCATCATATCCTTCGGCTGTCGCCAAATCGTAACCTCCGGCAAAAGCATGGCAGGAATCTATGCAGACTCCTACACGACTTTTGTCCTCTATCCAGTCGATGATAACCGCTAAATGCTCGAACTTGAATCCTACGTTACTGCCTTGCCCGGCCGTGTTTTCTATAACGGCGGTAACCCCATCGGTCTTTTCGAGAGCCAAATTGATCGATTGGGCGATACGGGCTAGACACTCGTCGGTCGAAATCTCTTTCAAGTGACTGCCGGGGTGGAAATTCAATAGTTTCAATCCCAGCTGTTCGCAACGTCGCATTTCGTCCAGAAAAGCCACCCGAGATTTGGTCAGCCCTTCTTCCTGAGGATGTCCGAGGTTGATTAGGTAGCTGTCATGCGGTAGTATATATTGGGGTGAGAATCCGTATTTTTCGCAATTCTCCTTGAACAGTTCTATGCTTTTGTCCGATAACGGAGGCGATTGCCATTGCCTTTGATTTTTTGTGAACAAGGCGAAGGCTTTGGCCCCTATGGCATGTGCGTTTACCGGAGCGTTTTCTACACCGCCCGCAGCACTTACGTGGGCTCCTATAAATTTCATGATTCCGGTCGTTTTTGTTCTTTAAGCAAAACTACAAAAAAAGCCGATTGCTGCCGAGATGAATGAGTTAAGATTTGAGATGGTTCCTGAAAACTTCTTTATCTTTGTGAGTACGAAGATAGGATGCGGTTCGGTATAGCCAAATCGGAAATGGGGTTTCCGTTTGTCTCTGCTCTCACCTTTCGCTATCTTTGTAGTTACAAAGTATAGAGTATGAATAAGGTATATCATTGGATATTTTTTCTGCTATTGCTCGCCGGTTGTCAGGATAGAACGGATTCGTCATACGTGATTACAGGAAAAGTGGTTAACTCGCTGACTGACGGGAATGTCGTTTATTTGTCTCATAGTAACGGAGATGAATTGGTGAATTTGGACAGTGCGATAGTCGATGGCGGAGTTTTTTCTTTTCACGGAGTACAGGAGGAACCGATTATGGCTTATCTGCGGTTTAACCGTTATCTCGATTCTTTGGCTGTGCCCGTGTTATTTGTGTTGGAAAATGGAGCGATGGAGGCGGTGATGGATACTTCGTATTCAAGTGTCGCAGGGACGGAGCAGAATAACATATTCGAGGAATATAAACGGGAGGCGTATCGCCTCGATTCTTTACGCCGTTGTTTGCATAGCCATTACGTCGAACAGGTGGAGAAGCGTATGATGGATGCCGGTTTGGAACAATCGATGTGCGATGAAGATTTTCGTTTGAGCAGCCAAGAGGAGAAGCTGGCCTACCGGTTTATTCGACTGAATCATTATTCACCGGCTGCGATATGGGTGCTGGAACAGATGCAAAGCCGTTTCGATGAAGATGAGTTGCGAAGCCTTTTGTCGGGATTCGGTGGGCGAAGCAAGAATGCGCAGATATTGTCCGATATTTCTTTGCGCTTGCGTAACGCCGATAAAGTCGAGCCGGGAAATCCGTATGTAGATGTTCCATTGATAGAGTATTCGGGACGGAAAGAGAATCTGTCGGGATATATAGGATATGCGAGATATACGGCTATTGGCTTTTGGCGTTCGGATAGCGAGCCTTCTTGCCGGGATATGACGAAATTCGGAGAACTGTATCGGGCGTATGGTTATCGGGGCGCGACCTTTTTGTCTGTTTCGTTGGATAAAAAACGGGACATATGGCGAGAAAAAGTGAGAACTTTGGGATTGCCTTCACATCACTGTGCGGCCGCGGAACCCGATGTAATCGAAACCCGATATGCTCTGGTGTCGGTTCCCAATTTTATGCTTATTGCCCCCGATGGGTCCATCGATTCCCGTAACCTGACGGTGACAAAGTTGGAACAGAGGCTGCAAGAACTGTTACCCTATCGGGCGAGAAGAGATACTGCTGTGTCGTCTGTACCGGATACCACTGGATTTGTAAAACGATTGTCAATATAGTTTGTCTCCACAATACTCGGCAATGTCGTAGTAATGAGATTTTTTCATATTGCAAGTATTGTAATTTGTCTAAAAATGGGAATCAAGGCAAAATAGAACTTCTGCCTTGACTCTACATAGAGATCCCCTCTGCCTTTAATCTTTGAGATTGGCGAAAGGTCTGTGTCCCCCGTGCTGTTCTTTGAATCGGGCGATGAGTGCGGTTTCGACCGTTTCGGGATCTTCGTCGGGAGTAGGTTTCCAGCACAACAGCAAATTGCCGGAATTTTTTATTTGCCAAATGTATCGGCCGCCTTTGTGTCCGCTTTTCTTTCCGGCACCGAAGTCTAAGTATTGTTTTAATCGGCTTTGAATGGTAGCTTTGCAATTTTTTAACTTTCCAGCTTTTCCGATATAGACCACGCATGTATTTTCTACCCAGTTGGTTTCCAACTCGGTTATCGACACATTGGGATCTTTCCCTTTAAAGAATCCTCCCGTACCGCGGGAGAGAAATTCGGGAATATTTTCCCCCGTATAGACGACCATATACACACCGGCTGTTCGGGGGATTGCCGTACTGTCGGCTTGCAGTTGTGCTACCGGAATGAATCCCTCGAAACCGGCGGCTTTCAAATCATCGATAGTGTTGAATTTCATAGCTGTATCATTTAATTTGTTTCACTATATTTGTAGTTAAGTTTGTTTTAATAAATTAGATTCCCGTTTTCATCGAGATAAAATATTTGATTTTCGTTGTTCATTCCTTCACATCCATTTCTTGCTTGGTATTTTGGACATATTAAACATGGCTCCGAACGAAACTGTTCCGGAATTATATCGGTATCTTCACAAAACGGGCAACAAAGAGTTGGTTGGTTTAATATTTGTGTTTGGATTGTATATTGGTTTTCCTTTGCTCTTTGTTTATTCTGTTTATCCAATTTTTCTTTTTCCGCCTTCCCTTTTTCTGATAAAGGGATTCTCCATTGTTTTGGAGATTTTTGCATTTGATAGGCGTGAGGAATCAGTCCTGATTCTACTATTTTTTCAAGGCTTTGTTATCAGCGATTAAACGGGTAAAGGTAAGTAAACGATTAGCTTCCGCTAAAAGCATATAAGGCTTGTTTTTTGTATAAGCTGAATATCTTTGCCTGTATGATTTTTTCGATATTTCCCATAACGATAATTTTAGTGTAGAATGTCTGGGTGATTTGTAATAACAAGTCTTGGGGTATTGTATTTTATTCGGTATTTTATTCGTATCGTTAATGATTTTCAGTACTTAGTCGCACTCTGTTTCAATAGGTTTGTTTCGTTCGGCGGCTTGTCGCAGCGTATCGTACAGGCGGGTGCGCAGGGTGTGTGGCGCGACTACTTCGACCGATCGGCTGCGGGAAAGCAGTTCCATGACGAAGTCGTTGGTAATGCGCAGTCGCAGTTTGACGGTGATACCTGTTTCGTCTTCGGAGAGTATTTGTTGCGAGTGATGCAGGGGTAGTGTTTTCACGAAAGCTCCATCGACCGAATCGTATTTAAGAACGATTTCTTCCACGGGGTCTTCGGGATTGTTCCATATCCCGTAACTTTCCCGAAAGAGGGAGGGGATATCTATGTGTTCGTCACGGAGAAATTGTGTATCTTCGAGAATATTTATCGCCGAGATACGGTCCACTCCGAACGATTTCAGTTTGCTGTCGGTGTCGTAGCCGATGAGATACCATCGGTATTGCGATTCTTTCAAGAAATGGGGCATGAGCCGTTTGTGAACGATTTTTCCGTTATGGCGTACTAAGGTGTAGTCAAATTCAATGGGATTCCTTTTTCGTATCGCTTTTAGGAGGGGAGCGATGAGTTCGTGCCGTATGGCGTTATGGCGATGCTCGGCGAGGACGTATTTTTGCAAAACACTGTCTGCGTTGATAGAACTGAGCAGCTCGAAGTTGAGCAGTAGTTCTTTGTAGTTGTCGGTCATCTCGTCGAGTTCGGCAATGTAGTATCCTCGTGATTTGTCGTTACGAATGACTATGCCGAACATTTCGTCGATAAGTCCGAAATCGCGCTGCATGGTTCGTTGCGAATAGTTCGAATCTTTGTTGTCGTATAGGGCGAGGGTATTCTCTACGTGTGCGATGAGTGCGTCTGTCGGGACGTATCGAACTGCCGATAGTTTGTTGATGAGTATCGCCAAGCGTCGTATTTGACTGAGTTTTGCCATATCTGTTTGTTTTTGCTTCTTGTGCAAATATAATGATGCAGAACGACAAAACGTGTCGTGTTGATAAATAAGTGGGAATTTAAAAAGAAGAACGCCCGACAAAATCGGGCGTTCTTACTATAAGAAGTTTCGATGATTATTCGGCAACGACTTCGAAGGGGATTTCTACGCTGACTTCTTTGTGAAGTTTTACAATAGCTTTGTAGTTACCCACTTCTTTAACCGTATCTTTAATAACGATTTGTTTGCGGTCTACGATATGTCCCAATTTTTCGAGGGCTTCGGCAATCTGAATGTTGTTTACAGAACCGAAGATCGTACCGGTCGAGCTGGTTTTAGCACCGATGGTAAGAGACACGCCTTCGAGAGCGGCAGCCAAAGCCAAAGCATCAGCTTTGATCTTTTCGAGCTTGTGAGCGCGTTGTTTCAAATCTTCTTCGCGAACTTTCAATGCAGAAGGAGAAGCGATCACTGCTTTTCCTTGCGGGATAAGGTAGTTGCGACCATATCCGCTTTTCACTGTAACGACATCGTCTTTGTAACCGAGGTTAGCGACATCTTCTTTCAATATTACTTGCATGCTAAATTCCTCCTTCGTTTAATTATTTCATCATATCAGTTACATAAGGGAGCAGCGCCAAGTGACGGGCTCTTTTCACAGCTTGTGCAATACGACGTTGAAATTTCAACGAAGTTCCTGTGATACGACGGGGCAGGATCTTGCCTTGTTCGTTCAAGAATTTTTTCAGGAATTCGGGATCTTTGTAATCGATATACTTAATACCGTTTTTCTTGAAACGGCAGTATTTTTTCTTTTTGATGTCGACCGAGGGAGGGGTCAAATATCTGATTTCAGATTGTGCTTGTGCCATTTTTTAGTTCTCCTTTACTTCTTCTTTGTTAGACGATTTAACACTTCTTCTCTTTGCTGCGTATTCGGCTGCAAATTTATCCATTCTGAATGTCAAGAAACGGATTACACGTTCGTCACGACGGAATTGGATTTCCAATTTAGCGATGACAGAAGGTTCGGCGTCGAATTCCAACAGGGTGTAGAACCCGGTGGTCTTTTTTTGGATAGGATAGGCGAGTTTGCGCAATCCCCAGTTTTCTTCATTCACGATTACTGCGCCTTGTTCGGTGAGAATCGTTTTGAATTTTTCTACCGCTTCCTTCATCTGTACATCAGACAAAACGGGAGTTAAGATGAAAACGGTTTCGTAATGATTCATACTCGTTTAGTTTAACGTAATTAGTATAATGTTTTTTTATTTGCGGGGGCAAAGGTAGGTATTATTTTGTAATTATGCAATGCTTTATACTCGTTTTTTGAGGGAACATTCACTCTTAGAAGCTGTTTTAAATTTATAGAGAAATAATATTATCATTGTAGGCAGGTATGTTCCGGCCATATTGCGCTCCTGTCTCGCATCTTGAATCCCTTGATTTTTGTCAATAGCCCGCTATTGACTGCCTATCTCGGACTCCAATCTGCTTCAACATAGGGCTCAATCTGTCTCGGAATAAATTTAAAACAGCTTCTACTGTATTTTGCATATTCTGTGGTTAAATATCACGCTTTCTTCGGCTCGTATTTTTTGTAAAACAGCGTGAGGAGGATAAACCCGACTAAGGCGAGGGGCGCTCCTATCAGGGCGGGATATTGATATCCCAGTCCGGCTTGCAGGGGTAGACCTCCGATATACGCACCGATGGCATTGCCGAGATTGAAAGCCACTTGTATACAGGCTGCTCCCAGTAACTCGCCTCCTTTGGCAAAGTGAATGATAGAGATTTGTTGAGGGCTCGACACGGCGAACAGTCCGGCTGTACAGAGGCACATGAGCAGGGCTGTGAGCCAGTTGATATGGGCTACGAAGAAAATGCCCAATAATGCCATAAAGAGTATGAATTGGGTAGAGGCGGCTACACGTCCGGGAGTATATTTGTCGGACAACTTCCCGCCCAAGAGATTCCCGACTACCATACCGAATCCGGCCAATACCATCAATAGGGTAATGCTTTCTGTGGAAAATCCGGAAACTTTCGTAAGGAGGGGATTTATGTAGCTATACCAACAAAATACGCCTCCGTTTCCCAACATGGTAGCTCCCAAAATAAGCCACGGGGCTCCGGTTTTCAAGAAACGGAATTGCCCTTTGAACCCTGTATCGGGTAGTCCTTCGACTTGGGGAACCCATTTCCAGATGTAATAAAGTATGATGATACCCCATACTCCTACCAGCATGAATGTGAGTCTCCACGATAGCAACGTGCTGAGCGATGTTCCTAACGGGACTCCGAAGAGGTTGGCGATGGTCATGCCGGCAATCATGATAGAGACTGCCTCGGAGCCTTTTCCCTTGTCGGCAAGTTTCTCTGCGACAACCGATGCGACGCCGAAATAGGCTCCATGTGGTAACCCCGATATGAATCGGGCGACAAGCATAGTCCAGTAGTTGGGCGACAGTGAGGCAAAGATGTTTCCTACCATCATGATCGCCACCAATCCTAACAAAATATTTTTTAACGGGAGTTTACGGGCGAGGGTAAGCATGGGCGCTCCTGCACAAACACCGAGAGCATAGGCCGAAATCAAGTGTCCGGCGGTCGGGATACTGATGTGCAGATCGGCTGCTACATAAGGCAGTATAGCCATCATGACAAATTCGGCTATACCTAATCCTAATGTGCCGAATGCCAGTGCGATAAGACTCTTTTTCATTTCTATTTAATTACCTATTGAGCAGTGAGGCCGCGTGATTTTCGCGGACCTTCTGAAAAAATCGGGTGCAAAGGACGTGAATAAGACTGTTTTGTCCAAAATAATCGACTTATTTTTTTCGTGAGAGACTAAATTTTTTGGCATCTTTTTTTAAATGCGAACAGATAGTATCTGTCGTGTAGTATTTAGAAGCTGTTTTAAATTTATTGAGAAATGATATTATCATTGCAAGTAGGTATGTTCCGGCCATATTGTGCCCCTGTCTCGCATCTTGAATCCCTTGATTTTTGTCAATAGCCCGCTATTGACTGCATATCTCGGACTCCAATCTGCTTCAACATAGGTCTCAATCTGTCTCGGAATAAATTTAAAACAGCTTCTTATTGAAATGAAGATATTGCAAAAAAAAACTGCAAATCCTTCTTCAACAAGGATTTGCAGTTTCAATGAGCCAGATTTACATTATTTGACCTCGATTGTTTTTACGACTCCGTCATTACTTTGAACGGGTAATTTAGGAAGTTCGACAGACAGAACACCGTGTTCGACGTGAGCCGCTATCTTATTTTTGTCTACGTTATCGGGCAATATCATTGTCTGTTGGAATTTGGAATAAGAAAATTCACGACGCAGATAGTGCTCTTTTTTTCTTTCTTCCTTATTTTCGCTTTTCTTTTCCATCGTGATAACGAGATTGTCATTGTCATCGATGTGGATTTGAAAATCGTCTTTTGTCATACCCGGAGCCGCCACTTCAATGCAGTAGTCGTTTTCATGCTCTACCACATTGATTGCCGGAGCCGTTGCATTAGCTTTTTCCATCCAATCGTTATCGAAGAAATCATTGAAGATACTCGGTAACCAACCTTGATTTTTTCTTGTGGGTAACATAGTTTTAATCTCCTATTTTTAAGTTGTTTAATCTTTTCTTTGACTTCGGCTCTTTTCGATAACCGACGTCATTCGGATATTTGCAAACGACGTGCCAATATATTTTTCGAGGTTTATTGTTCGGGTATGTATGACAATAGTTATCCAAAGTGGACAAAATTATTCCATAGAGTAATTATTGTCACTTTTTTCGGGCAGGGGAAGACGCAGGGAATCGATAAGTAAGTCATAGTTTTTTCGATTATGCCATAAATCGGTTATGGCGTGATTATACTTTTGCTCAAAAAAAGAGAAGAGTATGGAAATACAAGAACAACAATTTGTCCGGGAACTGGCGGAGAGCCGTATGCAAATAGAATTATTGAGAAATCGAGTGTTGCTGCGTTATTACGCCCAATTGCTCGAACTCGATATCATGGAGCAAACCCAAGAAGTGAAAGCTCTCATGAGCAGTATCAACACGCTCGAACGCTATGCCCGTAAATATGAACCGAAAGAATCGGCCATAGAGTCTGCTCCCGTAGAAAACGGGGGATCGGGAGAAGTTTTCCGGAACAAAGAGGGAGAGTCGGAGAGTATCGATGTACTGTCGGGGAAAACTATGCCTTGTGTTTCTGCTCGTTCGGGGGTAGAGAATATGACGGCTGTACCTTCCCGGTCGGTGGCAGTGCGAAATCTCCCTAACGGATTGAAGATAGAATCGGTTACGACTCGTGGAAAATCGCATCGAAAATAGATTGCAGATGAAAAGGCGCAAATTTCTATTCGGTAAGGTTGTTTTGAAAATTGTTTGAGCTATCTTTGCGCAGGATGCGAAAATAGGCTGCATTCGGCAAAGTCAAGCGAGCTTGCTTTTGCCCTCATTTGCACTATCTTTGCGTATATTGTGAAGGCAGGCCGGGCTCGGCGTAACAAATGGAATTCGGTTCTGCTCCCTTTGCTTGCATGGACTCTACAATTTTACGGAACGATGAAAACGATACGAGAGATATATCGCATAGGGTATGGCCCTTCGAGTAGTCATACAATGGGGCCGAGAAAGGCTTCCGAAATATTTTTGAACCGCCACCCTGAGGCTGTGGCGTTCGAGGTCATTCTGTACGGTAGTCTTGCCGCTACGGGAAAAGGGCACTTGACCGATGTAGCGATTCTCGATACCCTTCAACCTCATGCCCCGGTCGAGATTGTGTGGAAACCGTCGGTATTTCTGTCGTTTCACCCGAACGGCATGACTTTTCGCTCGAAAAATAGTTCGGGTGAAGTGACCGACGAATGGACCGTGTTCAGCGTGGGAGGAGGGGCTTTGGCCGAAGAAGGGAAGCCTTTCGACAAGACACCGGAATTGTACGAAATGAATAGTATGACTCAGATTCTCTCTTGGTGTGAACGGACGGGGCGCAGTTATTGGGAATATGTGCAGGAATGCGAAGACCACGATATTTGGGACTATTTGGCCGAGGTGTGGTCGACTATGCGCGAGGCTATCGAACGAGGGCTCGATCAGGAGGGTGTATTGCCCGGTCCGTTGAATTTACGGCGGAAAGCCTCTTCTTATTATATAAAGGCGAAGGGTTATAAAGACAGTTTGAAAAGTCGGGGATTGGTATTTGCCTATGCGTTGGCCGTGAGTGAAGAGAATGCATCGGGCGGGCGTATTGTAACCGCACCCACTTGCGGATCCTGTGGAGTCGTGCCGGCGGTATTGTACCATTTGCAAAAGAGTAGGGAATTCAGCGATACCCGCATTTTAAGAGCGTTGGCGACCGCCGGTTTGGTGGGGAATATCGTGAAGCAAAATGCTTCTATATCGGGAGCCGAAGTGGGGTGTCAAGGCGAAGTGGGAGTGGCATGTGCTATGGCTTCGGCAGCAGCCAGCCAGTTGTTCGGTGGTAGTCCTGCGCAAATCGAGTATGCCGCCGAAATGGGGCTGGAACATCATTTGGGTATGACTTGCGATCCGGTGTGCGGATTGGTACAGATACCTTGTATCGAACGGAATGCCTATGCTGCGGCGAGGGCTTTGGATGCTAATATCTATTCGGCTTTTACCGATGGAAGTCATCGTGTATCGTTCGACAAGGTGGTGGCTGTAATGAAACAGACAGGGCACGATTTGCCGTCCTTGTACAAGGAGACCGGGGAGGGTGGCCTTGCCAAAGATTACGAACAGATGTAAAAAACAGATTTGTAAATCACTCTGGAAATTTCGATCGGGACAAGCCTCGATCAGTCGATTCCCGGTCGCCTGCTTGTGCCTATGTTCTTGTCTCCCACTTAGCTGTTTTTGGCTCAGTAGGAAATCAGTAGGGATTGCCCTTTCACATCTCCAACCCCTCTCCTTAAAAATTACCATTTCTTCGGTTAACTACTATATTGCTATGCAGCACAAGAGAGAAGGGGTAAGGTACACTAAGAGACAGAAGGGCTAAAATAACAGTAGGGCGATGTTGCTGGAAAATTTTTACACTCCTCCCCTGTGTTTTGCAACGTAAAATATAGGGGAGGTGGCCGCAGGCAGGAGGGGTTAAAGAAATGTTTCTTTGGTTTTACCACTATATTGCTCTACAACAAAGGGGTGAAAGGGTTACACACACACCAAGTGACGGAAGGATTAATAGATAAGTATGCCAGGAGGTTAAATACATTCCCTTTTCTCGGAGAGTGAGCAAAAAGGGAGGTGAATTTGTTTTTATGGTGAAGTTACTTTATATCTCTGGAAAAATCTAACGAATGAAGGAAAATAATGATGGCAGCACTGGTGTTCAATGACTTATGAGGACTTTGGATGAAAGCCTCGCCGATGCGAAAGTGCAAGGAAATGAAAGGTAATGAGGACGGACGGTTTTCAAATCATTACCTGATAACTAGATGAGTTTATAGGTCGTTGGAGTTTATTTCTACTCTCTGCTACATTCTGCATAACAATGTACAACTCGCTGATAACTAATTTTGTAACCAAAAAGAATTGGATTATGCGAAGTACATTTAAGGTGCTGTTCTATGTGAACAGAAGCAAGGAGAAAAACGGTATTGTTCCCATTATGGGGCGAGTTACAATCAACGGTTCTGTGGCTCAATTCAGCTGCAAACTGACCATCGCAAAAACGATGTGGGATGCCAAAGGCAACCGGGCCAAAGGTAAGAGCAAGGAGGCACGAGACATCAATTTGGCTTTGGATAACATCAAGGCTCAAATCATCAAGCATTATCAGCGCATCTCGGATAGAGAAGCCTATGTTACTGCCGAAATGGTACGCAATGCCTATCAAGGTATCGGAACGGAATATGAAACATTGCTCGGTGCATTTGATAAGGACAACGAATGTTTCAAGAAACGTATCGGCATAGACCGTGCAGCAAGTTCCTACAAGGTGCGTGTAAGGTCGCGAAATCATTTGGCTGCATTCATCAAGAAGTGCTACAAGCGTAGTGATATTTCTATGCTTGAACTTACTCCTGACTTCATCAAGGAGTATGAAATTTATCTCTCTACTGATGCAGGACTACATAATGGCAGTGTATGGGCACATTGTATGTGGCTGAAAACAATCGTTTCTAAGGCTCATTACAATGGACTGACACCGAGAAATCCATTTGCTCAGTATCGTGTTAATCAAAATATCAAGGAGCGTCAATATCTTACAGAAGATGAAATCAAGGCTGTAATGACACACGAATTTGCAGACAAGAAGTTGGCTTATATCCGAGACCTGTTCGTGTTTGCAAGTTTCACAGCTTTGTCATTTGTGGATATAAAGGAACTGACTACCGATGATATTGTAGAGATAAACGGAGAGAAATGGATTCTATCCAAGCGACACAAGACAAAGGTGAATTTCCAAGTGAAGTTGCTGGATATTCCGTTGCAGATAATCAAGCGTTACGAAAGATTCCAAGAGGACAAATTGGTGTTTCCTAATCTGAACTATTGGAACATCTGTAAACCACTGAAAAAGATGATAAAAGAGTGCGGAATTTCAAAGGATATTTCCTTCCATTGCACACGTCATGGATTCGCTACGCTTGCTCTGAGTAAGGGTGTTCCGATTGAGAGTGTAAGCCGAGTTTTGGGGCATACGAACATTATCACGACACAAAAATATGCCAAGATAACCACCGAGAAAATCGACAAGGATTTGACAATGTTCGGCAACAGACTTAATCAATCGTTTAGTGAAATCTCAATAGCAATGTAACCTTGGAGCGAACAATTATAACAATCAGCGAAAATGGCAATGTAAATATCCCAATCGGTAATGTTTGGATGTCTGAAATGGAGTTGGTGGAGTTGTTCGGGGTGGTAGCCCCGACACTCCGAGCCGCCATAAAAGCAATATACAAGAGTGGAACGCTTTGTCCTGTAAGCACCCAACGATGTGATTTAGCCACCCCTAAAGGTTGGGCTACATTCTACAACCTTGAAGTGGTCATTACACTTGCGTTTAGATTGAACACCTATGAGGCAGACCTATTTAGGCAAAAGGTGTTGGAGGGTATTTGCCAACGAAAAGAGAGTGAAATTAACATACTGCTATCATTAGGGAACATCGGGCATCAGATTTCAAGCAAAGGGCTATGTTAATATAAGAATGAGACCTGCTATTCTTACGAACGGCAGGTCTTTAATTAACGTCTTATATATAAAAATCTATCAGGGAACGATAGATGTTTTTCTTTTTCATACAGACTATTCTGACTAGTTAAATTCTTTTACAGGACGAATCGGACGAGCCATAGCACGACGACCTACAAAATGGAAATTAGAGGTATTGTCATTCCCTCCTAATGCTAAACCATAAGCACTACCATTGTTGAAGACAATATGGCTACTCCACAAATACGCAATAGCAGGATTAAAATTACCACCGGCAGGTACGTCGCCTCCGCCTCCACTTGCATACCATCTATGTCCCGTTCCATACAAAACTAAAAACCGGCCCGAGGTGGAAGTATTAATCTTATATATAATTTGATTTCGTTCATCACGCCCTTCTTCTCCATTAAAATCTAAGGTTTCAGCCGCGTCATCATCATTAGCATTGGTTATATATTTAAAGAATCCAACCGGAGGAACCATATATCCCACCGGACACGGGTCATATACTGTTTTTACCCCTGAATAATGGTACTTAATTTGATTCTTGCTCGTTGGCGAGGTTGTACTAAAGCCATCGGCATTATTCCATAGGTTTTGATAGTGAGTAGATATCCAATCATTGTTATTTGCATTATGTTCTGCTCCTACAAATAAGATATTAGGTTGCTTAATACCTGACTCAATATCTACAGGCTGATTCTGCAACCCATAGGGATAAGTACCAAAATTGTATTTAACAACGTGACTACTATTCATAAATCCGACCATAGGGTCTTTTCGGCCAAATTGATAATAGGTATTGTTTCCAATCCAATACTCAATCATTTTTTCGCGCTGTTCAATAGGCAGATTTGCAGTCTTGCCACTTTTCTCCTGCACAAATTCGATATTACCGGTACGTTTCAAATACCAAATATTCTTAGGGTCACACCAACCTAAATTTCGTGGAGCAACGTAGAATATATTGCCATCAACCATTCCGCTATCATAAGTTGGTAAAGCAACAACATCGTTGGTAAGTTCTAGTGTTCCCTCTTTTGCCCAATGCTCTGTAATCCAAATATGCCAACTCCAAATTATATCTTGATTTGCATTTCGTACCGCTATAACAGCATTACCTTGTTGCAAATTCTCCTTATTTACCTTGAACGATATACTACCATAAGTCCCATCGTTGGCATTCAATTTCACATCAGAAATCAAATTATAGGCATCCTCCCAAACCAGAATGGCATCCTTACCACCATTGATTTCTGGGGTGATTATTGCATTGCCTTTATAATCTATAAAGTTTGTTAGAGACGGATATGAACTCTTTTTATCATAGTTGCCTGGGTCTGTATATGTATAACTTGAGCTATTGGTTTGACCATTTTTGATAGCATTACCATATACCAATGGTAACTTGAAATATCCGGGAGCATTAACCACATAACAATTAGCCGTACTCATCTTACCATTAATTTCTGACAAATCAAATGGAGAACTTGCAGTTCCAATTTCTGCTCTGTTCTTCAAATCCCAATCACCAGAATAATCTGTTCCTGTAATTTGGGGATAAAATTCTAAATCATACTTCGTAGATTCAGCTGATCCGGTGCCACTCATTGTCTTGATTGGAATCCAAATATCATGAGGCACAACGGGTGTTGCAATATCAAAGTTAAAATTGTCATTATCTGGTTTGGTGGTAACACCATCGCTGATCTTGTTAACTTTCCAAGCAACCGGTTCTATCTGATTGAGATTATTGGCACGCACCCTATAACTTTTAACTTTATAATACGCACCTTTAGTCACAGTTTGATTGAGGATAATCCGGTCTGAATCCTTGAAAGAACCCTTGGTAGGTTCATCGTCATTTTTTTGCTGCTCGCTACCAAGAACTTCAAAATAGTATATCCAATTGGAACTACTTGTCGATATTGTATATATATACTCCTTGCCGGGCTCCCACTTGGTGACTTGGTTGTCACGAATGTTGCCACTCATAGTAAATGTTCGAGAATCATTATCACGCTTAAATACGACCTCTATTTTTGCATCAGCAGGAATCTCCTGTGGAATCATCATGAAGGTTTTTGAGGGCACCTGTGTATTGAGGACCACATCATCTTCCGAAGTTTTATCAGTCGTTTTATAGTTGAATGTTTGGGTATATTCGTTTTCTGCTTGGCCGTGTTCAGACCATACAAAATTATCCACTGTTTCAGTCTTGGTATATACGCAATGTGCCTTTCCCGAAACACCAATAATGGAGATTTGTTCAATAGTTCCTCCAACCACATCACGTATTGCAAATTTAATTGCAGACAGAGCATGTCGGAAATTCATCGGCACCTTCCCGTCAGCACTTGTAGTCTTATTACATTCAGTTATGGCAAGCATTATGTCAGGTTGGACCTCGGCATCGTTTTCGTCGCCCTCTGACACAGTGCCATTAGGTACCTCATAGTCAAAACTGATTGTTTTGTTGGTATTGTCAAGCTTGATATTTTCCAACAAACTTTGAGCCGACTTAGGGGCAAATGCATAAAAGCTCAATAAACGGTTGTCCACAGGCCAATAATATAGAGGAGAGGTATTCCATACAGCCTCAGATGCATCGTTGGATTGAGGTTTAGCCGTAGCATATCGGGGTATAAATTCGTTGTCGTCGTCATCATAGGCTTCAAGGTTGAAACCCGCTTTGTTCAAAGTAACAAAATCATTCAGATTATTCACCTGAGCGGCTCTGGTGGTTATTTCATTTGCGCTTGACTCACCTTCTTCTGCAACATAGGTATGCAAATAAAGAGGGTTACCCAGCTCTGCCGATGTTAATACAAGTGGCTGTAGCAAGTTCAATGAATCGCTATTATCAGACAAACGAGCACGAGTATTCACATTGGATGTAATCCCTGTAGTTACATTGAATGAGATAGCATTAGACTTTACTGTTGAATTATCAACATCAAGCAGATTATCCTCAGCACACGAGCAAAAAGATAATATGATAAGTCCTATAAATATATATTTCATTGATTTTCCCATAATTACATTTCAATATGTACTGTACCACCATAAACCCATTCATCAACCGATACAAGCAACTGCAAAGGCGTTGCAGTTACATTAAATCTATAGAGATTGTTGCGTTCGATATTCAGTCGGGTGGTAGCTTCATTATCAGTTTGCCCATTCGCGTATTCTGCAAAATAAATCTTGTGAGGGGCATCGTTGTCGAATTGATGATTAAATTTGACCTCGACAAAGCAATAGCCTTCTCCTGCACCAATATTCTGGTATTCGGTCAGATAGGCAATCCATTTTTCGTACTTATACCCATCTTCCTCCCACGAACTTGACTTCAAGAATGACAGTCTCTTCTCCTCCGCATTGCCGTTGGTATCCACGTCATTCTGTCCATCGACAATATGCAATGATTCGGCATAGTCATCCTCCCAAACTCCATCGTGGTCGTATTCACTGCGTTGGTCTGCACTCGGAGCACAATATCCCTTTTGATTGTAGCGGCATATTTGCACACTTTTTAATGATAAATCATCTTCCGTTTTGCTCTTCAATATAACCTCGACCTTTGAAACGGCTCTCAGCAACGTAATTGGGTCGGTGAGAATTGTGGCTACATCAGGCTCAAAGGTAACATCTGTAAATTCACGCACTCCGTAAAATGGAATCAATCGATTTGCGCCTAATGAAAATGAAGTAAATTGCTCAAATTGAGACTTCACATTATTACATAAATCATTAATTGTAGTCTTTCCTACTGTCATTTCCGATTCTTCTAAATATGTCGGCCAATTGGCAATCACCACCACCTTAAAGTCGTTGTGGCTGACAAGAGAACTTGGCACCGTGCCCGTTACATCATACTCTCGGTAGTTTTTTTCCTCATTGGAAATCACACCGTTTGGATAAAAACGAGCAATGAACTTATTATCAGTGTCAAAGAATAAAATACGATAACCTCCACCTGCTACATCAATGTAATTTTCGTACATTTCTCCCTCCTCATACAAGTCATCCCCTGTGGTTCTAGTGGCCAACCTAAATCCGATTTGCAACTCTACGTCATCAGATGTTACGACCGGATTATTTAGGTCAGAACTACACGACAAAAAACCACATACAATTGCGAATAAAAAGATGTGCCTGATAATATGTCCTCTTATATTATTCATACTACCTCCTTTCGCATTATAGGTCAGTGTCCTGCAATACCACTTTCCAAGAGTTGATATATATGTGAGTATCTACCCATCTATCTCCCTCGTCAAGGAAGAAGACCATATCATAGGTATCTTCGCGGTCGAGATACTCTTGGTCGTCCATATCACGGTTGTAAAAACCCTTTACAAGCAATGCATAATCTATTAGCGGGATAGAAAAGACAACCTCTCCAGTCTCGTTATTGCTGACTGCAAGACGGGGATTCTGCCCTTTAACCAATCGAGCCACTGTCAGTTCTGCAATAGCAGCACTAAATACCGAACGGGTTGAGATGCCTTGGTTTAGAATAGAACTCTCGATTCCAGCCTCTCCCGAATCTGTGTGCCACGCATAATATGTTATAGGCTCGTCGGGCAACAGCGAATTGTCCCAATCCATCATGCCGTTCTCGTCGTATATGGTAAATGTAAACTTGTCCTTATCAACAGGTTCGCCCGAAAGATGTTGTAATACTACTCGTACGTTGTTAGTATTCTTTGTCAATGGTACATCAAAGGTGTAGGTACCCTCAGTCTCGGGGAATTGCTGCAAAGGCAACCAACCATAAAATAGGCGGTCGAGGTCTTCATCTACGAATGCGTTTCCGTTGGCATCATATTCACGGTTGAGTGTACACGTCAATTCCTCTCCATTGGTAGTTTGTGGAATTGAGAATGAACCTAAATCCGTTGTGCCACACCACGCCAACAGGCTATACTCTCCGGGCTCTATATCAACCGTCATTGCATAATCCTCAGAAGCGAGTGCTTCGCCCTGCTCGGTCTGTTGCCATACTATGCGATTATTGCTATCAAGAACATAAAGGGTGACGCTATTCACCTCGTGGGCAAAGGCGTCAGCAAACTTCATATTGTAGTCGTAACGGAATTTAACTCTAAAATTTACAGAACAATCCCCTTCGTAATCGTAGATTACTTTGTCACAAGCACATAGTATCAACATACAAGCACTAAGTATAAGTAAGTTGAATTTTCTTACATAAATTCGTATATCCATATATGACATCATATCGTTCTGTTATTCATTATAAATACCGTTTTAGATGCATAAGAGCTACTTGGGACAATAGGGATAAGTCCATAATTATCTAACACAACCGACTCTTTGCTATATCATCAGCAGTAGGTAAATATTTATTTACCTACTGCTGATTTTGATGAAATCTTTTATCACTTAAAGTTCAACATCCTGTTCAACAACCTTCCAAGAAAGGATATTAATTTGAGCCGCAATATAATAAGTGTTATTATCATCCTTTTCAGGAATAACTACTTCATCCGGATTGAAAATACCCTTGCCCAATTTATCCAATGTACTAACAGTTACTACATAATGGTGATTGCGTACTATTCCATAATTAGCCTCCTCGATAGCAGTTGCATCATCTTCAATCGGATTCAAATGCTCTATCGGAATATTGTAATACATCTCTCCTCCTGTATAGCCAACAGCACTACCGGATATCGAAGCTAATTGAGTATTGATGGCTGACGGGTCTGTTATCGTTGTATAAGTAGGTTCTGATGCTGTTGATTCATTCTTGGAATACAATGTCAAACCTGATTTTAATTGTACTTTAACACCTCCATTACCATCGCTAACAAGCTCAACACCAGCTTTATCCAACTGAGTATATGTATCACTATCTGTGCCAGAAGTCTTAGACCAAACATTCCACTTATTATTTGCATTCATTACATTGATGATATAACTCAGGAACTGCTCTTGCTTAAAGAGAATGCCATTGAAACGTACAAGGTTAAGAGCATTGCCGCTTGCATCACATACTTTGGCTTTCAATAAGATACTGGTTACAGCAGCAGGGAAGTTACCTTCTTGATTTAATATAGCCGTTGTATTCGTATTTTCTGCACAATAAGAACTTTTACCCAAATCCACCAATCCGTCATTCAGTGTAACATAGTTCAACGGGCAGGTCTTACCCTCACCTGGTGTTGCAGTATAAACAAAATCAGCATTATCATAATTGTACGATTTGCCCCAGAAACTACGGAAATCAGTGTATTTGTCCCAATTAAAGCCCAAATTGTCCGCAGTCCAATTAATATTGATATTCTTAACCACATTGGATTTTAGTGCTGTACCATTGAGCTTATAGCCAAGCAACTGAATGTATAAATCCTCAGTTGCAACATCACTACCGGCATTATCATCTCCTGCAACAGTGGATGTAATCTTATAAAAATCTCCGGTCTGACCCTCAATCGTTGTCTTTGTTTCCTTCAAATCTTCACTCAAATCCAGCGTCACTTTGGCTGCTAAACGTTCAACATAAACTGTAACGTAGTTAGGACTTTGAAGGTCGATTGGCTCCAAAGAGAAGTTTTCCTCCTTTACTTCAGTTACAAAGTATTTCGCATTAGTATCTATGGCATTCCCTGTATGGCGCACATAACTTGAAGTACTCATCGTAAAGTAATTAACTTCATTTACCGTTGTAGTAATTCCATCCACCAATACCCTTTCCATCTCATCAAGCGTTTCCGGAGCTGTAAAGCTGGTTGGTTTATTCAGTAATGTCACCATATATTTGGGGTAATTCTTCTTATCCAAACCGTTCAACACGACAATTGTATTACCCTTAAATTCAATGTTTTCAATGGGGGTATTAGTATTCGCTGTACCTCCTTTCCAAGCACTTCCCTCGGATACAAACAGACCGTCTGCATCATAAAAGTAGAAGTGTGCATTGTTAACACTTTGTTCATTTGTTGTACCATATTGGTATTCACCTTCCGTTGCTCTTGTACCAATCGAGCCAACATCAGCAAGACGAACATTAATATAAGCATCATCTGAGGAAAATACATTTGGAGTCTTTTCCAAAACATCCTCCGAGCATGCACTCATTAGAGCACAAACTGATAATCCGAGAAATAAGTACTTTTTTTTCATAATATTTTTTTTAGAAATTAAACCTTATTATTTACATCACTCCTTACAATTAGTTATCGCCTACCCTGTTCAAGTTCTTGAAGCGTTAACTCGGCCTGTTTTAAACCAAGTTCTTTCGCCTGATTCAGATATTTGCATGCAGTTTCATAATCCTCTTTACGAATAGCCAATGCTCCATACGCATAAATAGCTTCAGATGAATTTCCTGCTTTTGCAAGATATCGTTCGGCAGTTGTCAGATCTCCTCTGCGAATTGCAGCATTCGCAGCATTCAAATTTGCAATGGGGTCGTGAGGATACATACGCACTGCCGTTTCAAATACTTCTGAGAACTCATCTGTCCCGGGCTCATATTCTTGTGCCACAAGATAAAACTCATTCAAGCTTAACTTTTGAGGTTGCTCCAACATGATCCTCTTAATATCTGCCACATCGGAATAGGTACGTATTGTGTAGGCTATACGATAGTCGGTATGACGCAAGGCAGGATAGCAGTTTTGTAACAAGAACCTATATTCATTGGGATAAGTCCGTTTAATCTTAGCCTCTTTAGCATCCAACTCCATGTCGTTATCAATTAAAGCAAGGATTTCCTCACGATGGTCAAGATTAGACTGTTCGACATAAGTTCGCAATCCGACCCAATCCTCCGGCTCAAAATCGGTAGATATAATGCCATCTTCAAATTGGTAAAGTTGCTGAATATGCTTCTTCAAAGCTTCTGTACGACCTTTTGCCAACTCTCTATTGTGCGAATAGGGACTTTCAGGTGATGCAAATCCCTTCAACCAAACAGAAGTAATGGTAATATCGCTATCATTTCGTACCGAATCTATGGTAGCTGCAATTTTACCTAGTTCTTCAGTATTACGACGATATTTAGGATAAATCACGGTCTTATCTACAGGGAAGTCGATGAATGCAGATCCCTCAATCGAACGACTCTTTACACGCTCAGCCTGCGGACGAATATATACAAGTTCAGGAAAGAATGTTTCCGTATGTACCCCAAGAGTGCCCTCTTCCTCATCAAGTATAGTATTACAACATCCGTAATCACTGCGATATAGAGACAGTTTTGCTCCATTCATCCAATCAATGTAAGGTATAACACAGTGATATATTATCTCATCAGGCTTTTTGGCAGCTTTAAAACTTTGTTCATCTTTGCCTGTTAACATACTCTCTCCATTACGAACATAGTAATAGTAGCGTCTTCTACCATAAATGCCAACAGAGTACAAATCTACCGAATGAGCATCGTTTGTTAAACGAGGTGTAAGCAATACAGCTCTATTACCATCCACATCAAGTTCCTTAAGATCAAGAGTCATATCTACAACGATAAACTTACCAGACCTATCTATCGTCAAATTATCAACAGACACTCCACTTACTATGTTCTGTTTACTCATTTGTGCCTCAGCCGATATATTTATGCATATAGAAGCCATTATGATACAAGCTATCTTTTTCATATAATGTGAGAATTAGAATAGATAAACTAAATTGATTGCTATTTTTGTCAGACCTACATAATGATGTGGTTTATTTGATTCTACCTTCTTTCCACATCCGGCACACAGGAATCGATCATAACGAGTATAAGAATAACCCAATCCACATTCTGCTTCAAGATTCCAATGTTGTCCCAATATCCAAGCATATCCATAGGCTACACCGGCTCCAACAAACCACCCTTGATAACGGCTGTCTGCTAACTTACGTGCATCCGTTCCGAGGAAATTAATCTTTCCATCGAATCCACCCATATTATATTGACCGCCGTGA
>UMAW01028784.1_pt1 | contig 32252 bp, 33 predicted proteins | sample 1963801 | NCBI WGS metagenome assembly UMAW01 (sample SAMEA4835925, study PRJEB28245) | human gut metagenome | biome: gut microbiome; material: fecal sample | place: Denmark | collected 2008 | reverse complement strand
CCGCCGCACACGGCAAACACGATGGCCGTGTGCACCGCGCGCTTGACGGCATTGTCGTCGCGGCAGCCGATGGCGTTCGCGATGACGACGTTCGCGCCAAGCGCGATGCCGATGAAAAGGTTGACGATGAGGCCGATGATCGGGCCGTTTGCGCCCACCGCCGCGACGGCAACTGTGCGCGCATCGCCCGTGAAGTTGCCGACGATGGCGACGTCCGAGGCGTGGAAGAGCTGCTCCAAAATCGCCGTGGCTGCGACCGGCAGGGCAAAGAGCGGCAGCTTATTCCAGATGGAGCCGTGCAGCATGTCGATCTCATGCTTTTTGACTGTAGTTCCCATGATCTCTCTCATTTCTTTCTGTTTTCCGCTTGACCGAGCATCAGTATAGTGCCGCCGCGGCAAAATGGCAAATGTTTTTTGCGTGACCGCCCTGTCAGCATTGACAGGACGGTCGTTTCGCTGTAATATAAGGCCCGCTGACGGCAAATTTCCCAAAAATATGAGGATTTTTTATGGATTATTACCTTTTGACCGATCTGGCCGCGCGCGTCGGCTATCATCTGGCGCTCAGCGGGGCGGAGACGTTCCGCGTCGAAGAGACGATACGCCGCATCATCGGCGCCTACGGCATTGAATGCGAGGCCTTTTCCATCCCCAACTGCGTGATGGTCAGCCTCGAGGCGGCCAACGGCAAGCCTTTGATGGTGATGAAGCGAGTCGGCTTTCACGGCAATGACCTCGAGTCGGTGGAAAAGCTCAACGCGCTCTCGCGCCGCATCTGCGCCGAAACGCCTGACCCGAGCGTCGCCGCGCAGTGGCTCGACGAAACGCTCAAGGGGCGGCGGCACTACTCGGTGCCCGTTTATTACCTGGGCAATTTCTGCGCCGCGGCGGGCTTTTGCCCGGTGTTTGGCGGCACGCTGCGCGACAGCCTGTTCGCGGGCCTTCTTGGCCTCATCATCGGCTTTGTCTCGCGCCAGATGGACAGGCGAGAGACGAACCCGTTTTTCAGCACCATCGTCGAGGCGTTCGCCATGGCGGCGCCGGCGTATCTCGCCGCGGGCTTCCATCTGGTCGACTATATCGACTTTGTCATCATCGGCACCTTAATGATCTTGGTCCCCGGCCTTCTCATCACGACCTCCATGCGCGACATCATTTACGGCGATACGAACTCCGGCATCAACCGCATCGTGCAGGTGCTTCTCTCGGCGTTCGCCATCGCGCTCGGCACGGCGGCGGCATGGCGCGTCACGTCTGGCGTATACGGGCTGACGGTCGCGTCCGGCTCAGCGAGCTATCCCGCCTGGGCACAGGCCGTGATGATCTTCGTCGCCTGTACGGGCTTTTTCATCCTCTTCAATGTGCACGACTGGGGCAGCATTCTCTGCGCGCTCGGCGGCGTGTTCACATGGATGACGTACCTGCTCTGCCATGATCTGGGCATGAGCATTTACAGCATGAATTTCTTCGCCGCCGTCGTTTCGGCGCTTTACTCTGAAATCTTGGCGCGCTCGCGCAAATGCCCCGTCACGTCGTACCTCGTCATCTCGCTCCTGCCGCTGGTGCCGGGCGCGGGCATTTACTACACGATGAGCCTCGGCCTGGGCGGCGATGTGCAGGCCGCGGTGCACAAAGGACTTGAGACCGCGGGCGTCGCGGGCAGCATCGCCGTGGCGATCCTGCTGGTGTCCACGATCTTCCGCCTCGTCACCGCGCAGAACGGGAAAAGCAGAAAGTAGTGTTCGAAAAGTAAAAACTGCCGCCCGTTTGGGCGGCAGTTTTTTATTGCAGTGCGTCAATGTAAGCGTTCAGCGCGGCAAAATCGCCGCGGGGATAGGCGTTCAGGTCGCGGTTTTTCGCGTTGATGAGACAGTCGGTCAAAAGAAAGACATCCATCCCGACCTCGCGTGCAGCCATGTCCTCGGTCGCGTCGTTGCCGACCATCAGGCACTCCTCCGGCTTGACGCCGAGCGTGCGCGCGACCTCGAGGTAGTAAGCAGGATTCGGCTTGCAGAAGGTCGAGGCCTCGTAGGTCGTGTAAATTTCAAAATCCTCCGGCACAAGGCCCGCCCAGCGGATGCGGTTCTCCGTCGCCACGTGGGGAAAGATCGGATTCGTCGCCAGCGCAACGCGGTAGCCGCACTCTTTGAGCTTATGGACCGTCTCCGCCGACGCGGGATTAAAGCCGCAGATGTCGCGCGCGGCGTTGAACTCATTGGCGTAGAAATCCTCGAAAAGGCCCTGGTCGCTTTGGCACTTTTCCTCGCCGTAGATCGCCGCGAACTTCTTCCAGAAGGCCTGCTCGTTCGTGCAGCTGCCGTCGTTTTTGACCATGGCCGCCGTGCCCGCCCAAATGGCGTCGACGAGGGATTTGGGCTCGTAGCCGTAGGGCGCGAGCTTTTTGGCGAGGAGCTTAAAGTATCCGGTCGTGAACGCCTCCTGATTCATCGGCAGCAGCGTCCCGTCCAGGTCGAATAAAATGGTCGTGATGTTCAATGCGAGTCTCCTGTTCATGTAAAGTAAGTCCATCATAGCCGTTTTTGAGGAGAATGGCAAGATTCTGGGCAAAGAATGCCCGCTCACTCGCCGCGCTCTTTCAAAAGGTCAATGATCTTCTGAAGGCCGAGAAACGCCATGCCGGTCAAAAATGCGGGAGCCCAGCATCGCAGCGCGTCGGAAAACACGAAATGCCACGAGATGGTGTTCGGCCCCGACGCATAGCCTTGACTGCTGGCGGACAGGCCGAGCAGGAACCCCACGATCCAAATGACGACCGTGAGCTTGCCGAAAAAGTCGTCGTCCACAAGGCGGCTCACGCCGCCGCTCCTGCGTTTTTGATTCGGGTAAAGCAGCTCGTTCGGATCGGTCGCGAGCGCGTCGCTGATGCGCACCAGCATGTCAAGGTCCGGGTAGGAATTGCCGCGCTCCCAGCTTGAAACGGTCTGGCGGGCGACGGAGAGCTTTTCCGCGAGCGCGTCCTGCGAAAGACCTGCCCTTTTCCGCAGCCGCCGCAGGTTGGAACTGAAATCAGACATAGATCGACCTCCCTTGCTGCTCACATCATAGCAAAAAAGCCACGAGCAGACAAGCAAAGGTTCTTTGCGGGCGGCGTAGAATGAAAAGCCTCGTAGAGTTTCGTGCCGCGCACGGCACGAAATAAATTCAAATTCGTTTTCTGCCGCGACAGAAAGTGAATTGCCGCAGAGCGGCAAGAGAAGCTGCCCTGAGGTGTTTATTTGCCCCGAGCATTTTAATTTCTAGCGAAAACCAAAAAAGAGAGACAGCTTAAAAGCTGTCTCTCTTTTTTGGTGCCTCGTCGGGGATTCGAACCCCGGACACCCTGCTTAAAAGGCAGGTGCTCTGCCAACTGAGCTAACGAAGCATATTCTATTCCAAACCACCGAAGCGGTAAAAATCTGGCAGGGATGGCTGGACTCGAACCAGCGAATGAGGGAGTCAAAGTCCCTTGCCTTACCGCTTGGCTACACCCCTATTGGGAAGAGAGGGCTGGGGCCAAATCCCATCCCTCTCTTTTTGTGGGGTGGGTAAAGGGACTCGAACCCTCGACACCCGGAACCACAATCCGGTGCTCTAACCAACTGAGCTACACCCACCACATATTCTGTATCCGTGCGATATTTGCTGCTTTGCTGAGGGGCGCCTTGTAAATGGTACGCCAGGAGGGATTCGAACCCCCGGCCTACTGCTTAGAAGGCAGTTGCTCTATCCAACTGAGCTACTGGCGCATAAAAAAGTGGAGCAGGTGACGGGAATCGAACCCGCATCCCCAGCTTGGAAGGCTGGTGCCCTAGCCATTGTGCTACACCTGCATGCGCCCTCCGCAAAAATCGTCAGCTCTGTTATAATAGCATCAGTGTCCCGTTTTGTCAACGTTTTTTCAGAATTTTTCTGCACTTTTTTACGTTATCTGAGTAGAGCGCGCAAAAGCCTTGCACCGTCAGCACTTTCCGGCCGCGCGAACGCACCGCACAGCCGCTCAGGATGCCACTGCACGGCAAAGACGGGGAGCGTCCTGTGGCCGACGGCCTCGACCGTGCCGTCCTCCGCGCAGGCAAAGACCTGAAGCCCTGTCCCCAGCCGCCAGACGGCCTGATGGTGTGCACTGTTGACCGTGCAGCGCGTGCCGTACAGCTCGCGCAGAAGGCCCGGCGCGGTGTTGATGGCATGCAGCCGGTCAACGCCGTCAATTTGACTGTGGCCCTCGATGTACTGACGCAGCGTGCCGCCAAAATAGACGTTGAGGACTTGCAGTCCGCGGCAGATGCCGATGACAGGCTTTCCCGCGCACAGGAAGTTGTCAATCAGCGTGAGCTCACGCGCGTCGCGTGCTTCGTCGAGATCTTCCGAGCCGTTCAGCGCTTGACCGTAAAAACGCGGGTGCATGTCGCCCCCGCCGGGCAGCAGCAAAACGTCCGCGTTCTCCGGCGTTTCGGCGAGCGGCGCACCGACCAGCGCGAGCGCATTTTCGTAATTTTTCAGGCGTACCGATAAATAGACAGTCTTCATACGCACAGAATATGCCCCGAATGCGAAAAAAGACCTTGCAAGACGCAAAAAGTTATGGCATAATAGTTTGGCTGATAACAGCGAACTGAATATGCAGCGGTATCGAAGTGGTCATAACGGGGCTGACTCGAAATCATGTTTCCACTTTGGAAGTCCAAACTGCCGAAAAGCCAGTAACCATGCGGGTTTGCGGGCAAGTTCAAATTGTGAATTGGGGTCTGTTCTATCCTGTTGTTCTTCCCAATTTCCACGGCTTGAATTTTGCGGGAAAATGGCTATAATGAGAGCAGCCATCTGACAGCCACTTTGAGAGGTATGTTTTGGGGTTCCGTAGTTACCGCTATCGTCCCTGATTTACCGTCATCATCCAAGTTGGTGTAATGATTCGAAATCAGGTTTCCTATGCGGAGTGCCAAACGGCTGAAACCCTTGGAACCATGCGGGTTCCAGCCGAGTTCAAATTGAATAATGTTGCTTGTTCTATCCTGTTGTTCTTCCCGATTTCCACCGGCTGAATTGGTCGGCGGGTCGGGACCAGGGATATAACATAAATTTGGAGATGTACCCAAGCGGTTGAAGGGTCCGCACTCGAAATGCGGTAGGTCGGCTCAAAACCGGCGCGAGAGTTCGAATCTCTCCATCTCCGCCATGAGGTCTGCCAGCGAAAAGCTGGTAGACCTCTTTCCTTTTTATGGAGAAACCGCCGATAGGTTTTGCAGCATGGGCGCCACAATGTCCTGCTCAATGGCTGCGGCGGATTGTTTTTTCGTGGCATATTGCAGATGCCCGTAAATATCCACCGTTGTTGAAATCTCACTGTGTCCCAGCCATTCTTTTACCTGTTCCATCGGAACACCGTTGGCCAGCAAAAGCGAGGCACAGGTATGGCGAAGATCGTGGAAACGAATGTGCCGTAAATTGTTCTTGGCAAGCAACTTCCCAAAGGTCGAGGACACATAGTTGGGTTTAATGAGATTGCCAATCACATCGACACAGACATATCCCAGATATTCTTTGTTGTAGGCGCGCCCGCACAGCTTGCGATTTTCTTCCTGCTGTTTCTTGGCCTCCAGCAACCGTTCTTTCAAAAAAGGAATCAATGGATAAGTCCGCAGACTGGATTTGTTCTTTGCCTTGTCCTTCTTAATCGTGACCCGCTCTCCCTTTACATTGCAGGTTGTTACCGTATGCCGAATGGAGAAGCAGTTATGGTTGAAGTCAAAGGCACTCCATTTCAAACCGATAACCTCACTGCGGCGCAGGCCGTAAAAAGCAGTCAGTAGAACTACCAGCTCGATCTTATGCCCCTTGATAACTTCAAACAGATTCAGGACTTCCGAATCCAGGTAGTAGTCACCCTTGAAGGGTTCAGGCTTGGAAATGATAATCCGGTCAGCCGGATTGCTTGGAATCAGATTTTTGTCAACCGCATAATTCAACGCCCCATGAATCAGAGCGTGGTAATGTTTAACGGTGGTCGGCTTGACCCGTTCCAATTCTTTCTCATAAAAAGCGAGAATATCTTGTTTGGTAAGGTCACAAAGGGCGACAGGATGCTCTCGGAAATACGGGGCGATGGGGTTGTTAAGCTGTTGTTCGTATCCCGAATAGGTCGAGAGTTCAATGGGCTTGCTGTCCATCACCCGTCCGGTAGCAGACTTGTACTTGTACTCAAGCCACTGGTACAGGAAATCCACAAAGGAAATCGCTGCGGATGACGGGCCAGACGGAGAAGCCGACTGCTGTGAGGCCGTAGCCTCCTGAAGCAGCTTTTCCGTCCATTCTTTTCGGATGGTGGGAAGCATATTGTTTGCCCAGGTCTTATTGCCCTTGACTTTCTTATGGGTGGGAATCCATTTGGGCTTTCTCTTACCGTTCTCATCGGTAAGGTTTAGAACCCAATAGAGATACCCTTTTTTCTCGGCCACATGGCCGGAGATTAGTTTGCTGTTTTCTTGCAGGTGTACCGCTGGCATACTGATCTGTTCCTCCTTTTGCGGTATTGAGTTCACCTACCAATGACACCTTTATTGTATCATCGGACAGAACAAAACTCCAGGTAAATCCGCGTCAGAATTGTTAACTTTCTGCGTCTATCCGGTGAAGATCGACACCATAGCCTGCTACTCCGCAAAAGTGGAGCAGGTGATTTTCAAATAACGAAGAATGTGGGCTTTGGGGATGCGGTAAGCCCGTCCAATTTTAAGGTACTCAATTTTCCCATCTTTAAGTAACTTGTACCCGGTTTTTGTACTGACGCCAAGCGCCTCACACATTTGACCAATGTCCATCACATCCGGGTAGTCTTTTAACATCAATCGGTAGGCATCTCTGGGAGAGAGTAGGCCGCCGTCATTTTCATACATTGTGAGTCCTCCTTTCGTTGGGGTATCCTATGCCGATGCTGATTGCCAGGGCTGCATCTACCTCCAGCATTTTTTCTTTACTGATACGCCCAATGTAACCACGGAGCCGCTTCCGGTCTATTGTCCGCAGTTGTTCCAACAGAAGCAGAGAGGTAGGCGCAAGCCCCGGCACATTCTCAAGTAGGATATGGGTAGGCAGACTGTTCTTCGCTTTTCTGCTGGTGATGGCTGCTGCAACAACGGTAGGACTAAAGTGATTCCCCACATCATTTTGGATAACAAGGACAGGGCGGATGCCGCCTTGCTCGGAGCCGACCACCGGGTTCAGGTCTGCATAGAACAGATCGCCACGCCGGATAGCCTTTCGCATAAACTGACCTCCTGAATATTAAGTAAGCCGGAAAACGGGGCAGGCCATAAGACCTGCCCCATTTCCGGCGAAATACAAAATCCGATTTGTTTTCTTGTTATGTGCCATTTGTCCTTGACACCCCGCACATATTGGGAAGTCATCAGTGACCGGCAGCGAACCGGCCCACGGGAATCTCACCCCTCCGAGGATCTCTCCGAGCTGCCCCCATTGCGTGATCCTGCAACCAGATGGTTTCCAAATGTTATGGACTACTCTGATCTTAAGCAGGGCTGTGGCTGGACAGGAGTACCATTATGCCCCTTTCCGGTCATGGCCGCGCCGGGTGCTGCCCGGTTTTTACAGGCTGCCGTTACTCGCTCATACAGGACAGGATTGTATGCAAGACCAATTATGATAATCAGGTGGGATCTGCTCATCATGTCCGTATATCATGGCGCGGCCCCTGAATCGGCTTTAGCTCTTCGAGCTGGAAAGGGGGGATGTTACTGATGAATGAGTATGCGGTTGTCAAGGTACAGGTGAAAGAAGAACACTCGAAAGAATGCCTTTCACCTATCGTCCTGAAACCGCAGGGGTGTCAACCCTGTGCCGCAAAATATTTTTTAAGTTTGGCAATCGCCAGGTTTATGGACTTGGCAACGGCTTGATGGCTTGTCCCTTCCATGCGACCGATCTGCCGGGTAGAGAGTCCCTGAAAAACATGAAGCCGGAATCGCCGTTTCTGAACCTCGGTCAAAGCGCCCACTGTAAAAAGCTGCTCCAGGGCTTTCCAGGCATACTTGCGGTTCTGTATGTCAACAACTCGTTCTTCCCATTCTTCATCCAGAGCGCGAGTGGCACAATGCTCCGTTTCCTCCAAACCGTGGATCGAAACATCCTTGCGGGTCTGGGCGCTCTCTGCCCGATCCTGCTCATAGTAAATTTGATCGGACAGGGCTTTCAGCTCTGCAAAGTCATGTTCCGTTTTGTCAGGATTCTCCTTCAGATAATCCTCCAGTGTGATTTCTATGATTTCGTTATGAAAGCGATAAACGATATTTGGGCTGTTTTTGTTTATCGCATAGTCGCTTTTGCGATAATTTTGCACCTCTGTTACCTCCGATTTGTTTTTTGTGGAAAACAAATCGGAAGTGGTGGTGCTCGACACCAGTGACCAAGTAGTCGAGAACAAATCAAAAAGCGGCCGAATCTGTAACTCAGTACAAATTCGACCGCTCCAAGTCGTTTATTAAAAAGTCCGCAGAAAAAGCATCTTTTGGCAGGTGGAGGCTTTTCGCTTTTAGAACAATACTCCCGGCCACCATACTTCCATATAAAGATGATTTTCTTTGTCTTGTAAGCCGTGTGTCGTGGTGCGTAAAGACAGCGGAACAGCATAATGCGCTTCTTGAGGTATTGCATAGTGCATCAGACTCCTGTCCATACAAACGGACGGCACACCGGCAGCATCACTCCCTTTCTTAATTCAAATATATGTATTTCTACCGACAGGTCAATGCTGCCGAGCCGAAATAAACCTATTCAGTTTAAGATCAACTCTGCATTGTCCGGTCATCAGCGATTATTCTTTTTTATGCGGATAAAGTCAGTAATCAGAAGTATCAAACCGATTATTCCAATCGCAACTATTACATAGCTTTCATGTAAAATTCCATGAAAGCCAAGAAAGCCACTAAATCCGGTTAAATGGACACCGTTTCCGGTCATTCCCGAAATAGGAAAACGAACAGAAAGTCGCCATAATACAAATATAATCAGCGCCGATATTCCAAACAAACTTCCTCCAAGCCACGTTCTCCATGACATTCGCTTGTTTCCTTTCAATGCAGATTCTTGTGGTGGGGTCGGCTCGGTAATATTGTCCTTTAACAAATAGTCAGTAGATACCTTAAAACATTCACTTAATGAGACGATTTTTTCCAGTTCAGGGGATGCCAAGCCGTTCTCCCATTTTGTGATGGCCTGCCTTGATACTCCTATTTTTTCTGCGAGTTTCTCCTGGGACAGTCCCATCTTTTTTCGTTCCCTTTGAATCTTTTCGGGTAACTTCATAGTGAACCTCCTCACTTTCATTCTATTTTTTCTGTGGTAGCCACTCTACCACCCCACCTATGTCAATTCGGCAACCAGTGGTAGCAATAAAAAAATTATGAAATATTGCAGAAAAGCTCACCGAAACGGTGAGCTTTTCTGCGATAATCAATATTGTGGGTAGCTGCCTATTTTGGTTCTTCCCACAGATGCCCACACATTTTCATAGAGAGAATCTATCCTTCGTTTTTCCCAATCGCATCCGCTAATTGACCACTGACGGCATCTATGTAGAGATATACCCCGTCCCGATCACAGTGGTACAGGTTAGAGTAGCTTGTGCTCTCATTCGGGCTGATGGGGTTGGGCTCTACCACTTCAGTGGCCTCCAACAGACCGACTCCTGACTTTGCAGCAGCAGAAAGTGCTTTTTTCAGCACAGCAATCTGTCCATTGCTCCAAAGCCCCTCCAGATCTTCAAGGACTTTTGGGTCCTGCTCCATGTCTTTGAGAAGTTGTATAACTTGATCTGGAGACAGATATACACCGGAGCAATAGTTTTCGATGATTCGGTTCTGCATGGGGTTTGGAAAGGAAACAGGAGTGATTTGTTCCCATGAGGTGAAGTACCGCGCATACCGCAACCTTTGAGCCTCCAAAACGACATTGATTTTGAGATTTTTTGAAAATACTTTTTGAGCGCAGTCTTTGCAGGCAGCGAGAGACTGTACTTAGATCGTCCTTCTACCCCCTTACAGCAACATGGAGGGCAAAAAAACGACACGGGTTTTCAAAATATCTCTCTACTAAATTACCGAAGCCTGCACCCCTCAAAAAACGACACTGGTTTTTTGCTTTTCTTTTGAGGTGGTCTTCAGTAGCGGATTCTGGCGTGATTTTCTCAGCATTGTCCTCTACTCCTGTACCGCAACATCCAAAGCAAAAAAGTAAACACTGCATTGAAACTTTTTCCTCTACTACTTAACAGCCACATGAGAGGCCTCGAAAACGACATCGAATCGCAGCTATTTCAAAAAGTCCCTCTACTCTCTTACCGCAACCTCGGAGTCCGAAAAACGACATCGATTTTTGAAAGTTCTCAGAAAATTCACATATTAGTGGGATTTCACGGCTCAAAGCGCAAAAAGAGCGCCTGCCTCTTTTCAGAAGCAGACGCTCTTTTGGTAATATTCAGTTTTACTTCATCAGCCGGATCAGCAGCTCATTGACATCCTCCGTGGGCTTGCCGCTGGACAGCAGTTTGTTCCGAAAGACCAGCATGGCCGTCGTCAGCAACCGGCGCTCGTCGGCGCAGAGCACCAAGACCTGGTCTCTTTTATTCCGTCCGAACATGGCCGCACCTCAGCAGTAGACCAGCTCAGAGAAGACGATCTCCTCCGCACGGCTGCGGATACTGTTCATCCGCCCAACCCATTCCATCTGATCGGCGGCCTTGAGCTGCTCTGTGACGCCTTCGGTCTTCTTCATTTGCTTGACCAGCCGGTCGAACATGGCCTGCGCCGATTCGCCGATCTCCGCAAGATGCGGCTCCAGGGTCCCTGTCAGCAACATTCCCGTGTAGATCCCATCCATATGTGTACGCAGATACCGTCTCCGCGCCGCTGCAAATCTGTTTTCCATACTGTGCCTCCTCTCGCACCTTCGATGGTGATTTCTTTCTTCACCCACATACTACCGCAGCGAGTCAGAGAGCACCAATGTGCAAACGCCGGATTTGCAGGCTTGACAAGCCTGTATTTTGAAAAGTGCAGAAAAATATATGAAATCTCTATTGAAAAGTTGAGCGGAGATGGCTATAATATAGTTGAAAAGTTTTCGTGAGGTGAGTCATCATGCTGAAACGAAAAATTGCAGACCTGATCGAGCAGCACCTGAAGTCCGGCTCTGATCGCATTTTGCTGATCGACGGCGCGCGCCAGGTCGGAAAGACATATATCATCCGCCACGTCGGAAAAAAGCTGTTTCCCAATTTCATTGAGATCAACATGCTGGAGGACTCCGTCGGCGCGAGGCTGTTTGAAAATGCGAAGACGGTAGATGATTTCTACCTTCGCGTCAGCGCGATCAAGGGCGAGCTGATGGGCAAGGCTGAGGATACGCTGATTTTCATCGACGAGATTCAGGCCTACCCCCATCTGCTGACCATGCTGAAATTCCTCCGGGATGACAACCGTTTTACGTACATTGCCAGCGGCTCGCTGCTGGGGGTAACGCTGGCGCAGACGACCTCCATCCCCATTGGCAGCATTCGCAAGGTGCGCATGTTCCCGCTGGACTTTGAGGAATTCCTCTACGCCAACGGCATGAACGAGTTTGCCATTGCCGCCCTGCGCAAGAAGTTTGAGGCGCGGGAGTCGCTGGACGAAGCCATGCACGGCAAGATGATGGACTCCTTCAAGCGCTACCTTTTGGTAGGCGGACTGCCGGCGGCGGTCAATGCGTACCTGGATACGAGGAATATTCAGGCTGTGCGCGAGGTCCAGCGCGAGATCCATGATTACTACGCCGCTGACGCCTCCAAGTATGACGCAGAGCGCAAGCTGAAGATCCGCCGTATCTACGACCAGATCCCCTCCAACCTGGAGAACAAGAAAAAGCGCGTGGTGGCGCAACGGATTGAGGGGAAGAAAGGCAGCACCTTCGCCAATTATGAAGATGAGTTCGAATACCTGATCAGCGCCGGCATTGCACTGAACGTGCAGGCCATCTCTACGCCGACCTTCCCCCTGATCGAGTCCTCCGGCAAAAACCTGCTGAAGCTCTATCTGAACGACGTCGGTATCCTGACCTCCATCCTGTACGGCAGCAATATCCGCGCGATCCTGGAGGACGAGCGGAGCATCAACCTTGGCTCGGTCTATGAGAGCGTCGTCGCCAGCGAGCTCATCGCCCACGGCTACAATCTGTTCTATTACGATAACCGCAGCAAGGGCGAGGTGGATTACCTGATCGACGATTACGACAGCCTCTCCGCCGTCCCCATCGAGGTCAAGTCCGGCAAGGACTACACCGTCCACAGCGCACTGAATACCTTCGTAAAGAACGACAACTATCACGTGAAAAAGGCATATGTTCTGTCAAACGCCCGCGAGATCACGACAAACGGCAAGATCACGTATCTGCCGATCTATGATGTGATGTTTTTTGGGGCGGGGGAATCATCAGGCGAAGCAAAGCTCCTGGACTGAGAAAGAAGGCGCAATCATGAGATACATTGGGTCAAAACGAACGGTTTTGCCATTCATAAAAACTACGATTGAGGAAACCTATGGAAAGATTTCCAATGCCATCGTTGCGGATTTGTTCGCTGGGACTGCATGCGTAGGCGAGATGTTCAAACGAGAAGGTGCCCGTGTTCTTTCAAATGACTACTTGAGCTTTTCTTATGCGCTACAAATAGAAAAGATCAAACTCAACGGTATACCTGAAGGTAATCGTAGTTATTTGGATCTCATCTCGCTATTGAATGCAACGCCAGGGAAAGAAGGTTTTTTCTTTAGGGAGTATTCAATCGAAGGCTCCTCTCACGGAGAATACACCAGGAACTATTTTTCAAAAGACAATGCGATGAAAATCGATGGCGTCAGAACGCAAATCGAATTATTGAGAGTAAATGGAGAAATCTCAGAGGATATGTATTTTCTCCTCATAGCAAATTTAATTGATGCTGTAACTCGCGTATCGAATACATCTGGAACATACGGGGCATTCCTGAAGGTTGATGATCCAAGAAAAGATCTCCCGCTCTCTCTCTCTGCATCATCCTTTGTTGACAACGGAAAAAAGAACGAATGCTATTGCAAAGATATTTTTGAATTAATTGACGACCTAAAAGGCGATATTCTTTATTTAGATCCACCCTATAATGGGCGTCAATACCCCCCTTACTATCATATTTTAGATACCGTTACGAAATACGATAATCCTGCGATATACGGCAAGACAGGTCGGCGGCCTTATGCAAATCAGATTTCTCCATTTTGTGTTTCGGAAAAAGCGGAGGCTGCTTTATTTGACATAGTCAAAAGAGCAAGATTCGGAAACATTTACATTAGCTATAGCACCGATGGAATTATCAATCATGAAGAGTTTAGCCGAAAACTTAAGGATCTTGGAACGGTTAGAGTATTTTTGATGCAACACAGACGCTATAAATCCAACTCTGCAGAAAGCGAAATACAAAAGAAGAAGCTAAAGGAGATCATAATCCATGTCGAAAAATGAGAAAAAGCCCCTCGGTCCTAACAGCGTAGACATGGGCGAGCGTGGTACCTATGACAAGCGCAATAAGCTGAATGATTTAACCGGCAAAGAATGGGTTTATTTCACTAACTCCGTATGGATTACCGGTTATAGCCCAACAGCAAGAGAAAATGTTGGCCTAAAAACTCGAAAAATCCATCCTTCTCCTAAACCCCCAGCTCTTATGAAAGATATTATCGAATTCTTCACAAAATCGGACGGCAAAATCCTTGATCCGTTTGCAGGGGTCGGCGGAACGCTCCTTGGTGCGGCTCTTGCTGGCGGGGATCGAAAGGTCATTGGATTCGATCTGGAAAAGAAATATATTGATGCGTACTATAAAGTTTGTGATGATGAGCAGATTAAAAAGTATCCGCTCATTCATGACGATGCACGCAACATGCTTTCTCACAAAGAAGTTGCTGATGAAGTATTTGACCTAGTTCTCACTGATCCACCGTATTCTGATATGATGGCAAAAGAGCGTACGGGACAGAGAAAAAAACTATACAACGATTCAACTCCCAAACCCTATACAGAATTGAGAGCAGATCTTGGGAATATCCCAATAGATGAATTTCTGGTAGAACTTAGAAAAATAATGGAAATAGCTTTTTCTCGTCTGAAGAATAAGGGCTATATGGTTGTATTTTGCAAAGACTTCCAGCCACAGGCCGGGCAGCCAAACCTTCTGCACGCCGAGGTAATTAACGAGCTCTGTAAAATTGACGGGCTTGAATACAGGGGTATGAGAATCTGGCATGACCAGGCAATGTCGCTTTATCCGTTCGGCTACCCTTTCTCCTTCGTTATGAATCAGATTCATCAATACATTTTGATTTTTAGAAAAGAGGTGTAATCATGCCTGCTACAGATAACATCGGCTACACTGGAAAAAGCCAACTTATGGACAACTATGGTTGGGTGCAGAATACCTCGAATCTTTCTACGATACGTGATACAGTCGATTTGATACCGAGCGAAGGTGTCGACCACAACAGTTTGATGCGCAGTATATATTCTTTTAGGAAAGAGCGAGGAGATTTGCGTTCAAAATGGACATGGGATGCCCGCTGCCGCATTAAAGCGATCTGTGCGACGGGAATGGTGGAATTGGATCGCACAATTGCAGGTTATAAGCTTTCCACTTTAGGAGAAGAGCTTAAGGCCGCTCCATCTGGTACGAGCTTCTACAGAGGGAAGCGCATGCTGTCTTCTGAAGAAATAGAGATTTTCAGAAAAGGGCTATTAACAAATCCTCCAGTAATTAGAGTTCTTACTGTGTTGAATGATAGTCGCAGAAATGGCAATGTTCCCTTAAGCAAATATGACGTCGGAAGTCAGTTGGGGTTTGTTGGGGATATTGGTTTCACACACTTTGAGGCTGAGTATGTTGCTCTGATGGGCAAAAGCTTCAATGACAAAGAGGGCGACGCTGATAAGTGGGCAAGAACAATTATCAGTTGGCTCTTACAGGTTGGCTGGGTGATTTCGGCGGAGCCGATTGAAATATACGGTCGGCAGTTGCCGAGGTATACCACAACATTCGAGGTCGATAGAGTTTTGCAATACAATGCAAAGTCCACGACAAAATATGTGCCTCAAGAGATGCTCTGCTCTGATCACCATGCGTTTCCCAAAGTGGTTCAAGAGCGTAGAGTCTCCATTATCAAAGAACTCTCTAATTCTGCAACTGTAAAAGTGGATGATTTGTTGTCTGCCCTCAGCTCAGCCGGGATAGAAATTGACGCTGAGACTCTGAAGTTTGATCTTATTAACCTAAAGCAGGCTGGAATAAATATTGAAAAGGAGCTCTCATATTACAGACTCGCAGATAAAATCAAGCTGGACGTCATTCCAGAAAAAGCAGAGCAAAAAGAGGATTTGAGTGATGTTGAGAAGAAAATCACTCATTATGTTACAGCATATGCAGATACTTTGCCTGCCCGTTTGATAGATAATCTAATACGGTTTGGATATGCCGGAACAGAATCGGCAGCACAGTTTGAAGCCGCAGTCGATAAGTTCTTTAAGTTGATGGGCTACGAATCAAATTGTTTAGGACAAGGACATGGGCGTGTCGCGGACGTCATAGCAAAGTATAAGACAACACCTTATCCCAGATCATACGGCCTTATTATAGACGCAAAAGCATATGCCAGATATACATTTCCTGCTGGCGATGTAAGGAAGATGAAGGAATATATTGATCTGCATGGAGCTGAGTTACTATCTGAAAGAATTCCTAATCATGCCTTTGCATTTATCAGTATGGACTTTGTAAATCCGGATGATCATCTGGAAGAAATAGCCACTGATACGGCTGTCAATGGGACAGCAATTACCGTTTTCGAATTGTTTAAGCTTGGCGATAGCGTCATTCAACAGAAGGAAAGCATAGCAGATATTTACCAAAAATATACAACAAACAAACTGTTTTGTGCTGGCTAAAATGCAACACTATTTGCAAAAGGAAGGAGGCCATTTGGATGATTAAACTACTAGTCACAGACCTGGATGACACTTTATACTCGTGGATTGGTTTTTTCGTCCCTGCGTTTTACGCAATGGCGGAGGAGGTTGCTGCAATCACACATGTGGATTTCAGAGTCATCTTGTCAGAATACAAAACGATCCATCAGTTAACAGGAAGCGTTGAGACCCCGTTTGCAACACTTCAATTGCCATCGGTCAAGCGAGCATTTCCTGACATGAAAGATGAGCAAATGAAGGAGCAGCTCGACTCTGCTTTTCACAGGTTTTATAGTGTTCGCAAGCGCCAACTGAAGTTATTCCCGGGTGTGCGAGAAACCTTGGAGGAGACTTATAACTCAGGTATTAGAATCGTAGGGTATACAGAATCCGCATCTGAAAATGGTGTATATAGGCTTAGACAGTTGAATATAGAATCCTTTTTTTCGCGTATATACGTTTCAAATAGTTGGAAATCACAGGGCAAAGAGAATTCTCTCCAAATTTCAGAAAAAACTAAAGTTGTAACTGGGAAGAAGCCAAATGTAGATGTGTTGCGGCAGATTGTCGCTGATCAAAATGCCACACCAAATAGTGTGCTTTATATTGGAGATAGTCTTACAAAGGATATCTTTATGGCCAAACAACTAGGGGTAAAGTCCGTTTTGTTTTCGGATCCAGCAGGAATGGATCCAGGGTTTTATGAAAAACTGGTTGCTATCTCTAGTTGGACGCAAGCTGATTTCCTAAGAGAAGCTCAGATAAAAGAAGAATGCATAAAAAAAGCTATTCGACCTGATTTTGAAATTACTGCTTTTTCCGAGCTGAAAGAGATTATTAATTTACTTAGTGAGGAGAGAGATTATGGCGTCGAGTAAATTGAAAACTATAATACTTCGGTTTCGAGACCTGTCTGTGTCTGACACGATTCAGAGGCATAACGACATCTGCGAATCCTTAGGATATGTTTGGTGGGGTTGGTGGTCAAAACCGCAAGAAAAAATACCTTTCGATGAATTTGCCCTTTTAGAACGAAAGGCGCACGAGGATGATGGCTTTGAATGGTTCTTGTTTGACTCTGGCAAAAAATGCTTATATAAAGCTCTCTGCACTGATATACGTTATAAAACAACAGGAGAACGAATGGAGTGTCCAGAGAAGGACAAAACCCCCAGTTACTACTCAGATTCTATCTATCTAGCTTGGTTCAAGTTTGCACAGATAACCGGTCCTCTGCAAAACAGTGAAGCACTCTCTCTTCTCAGAAAACACTCATATCTCAGAGTAGACCACTTTTTCGAATCAGAACGTTCCGCATTTACACCATTTTATAACAAGCGGGTGTATAGTCTTGATGAGTTGGCTGATCAGCAAAGAACGATCTGGTTTATTAGGAACTTTGAGAAGGGTGATAGTTCTCACGAAATCCATTCTTTTTCTTCGTCATTAAACGATGATAAGAATGTTGATCAAGAGTTTCGTATTCTTCCAACTCAAGATGTACTATGGATATCAGATTTACATTTTTCAAATAGGCATCATGCGTTTGGTATCTTGCCTGGTAGTGATAACAGACTGCAAACACGTCTTCACAAAGAACTAAGTGAGCTTAACCAGAAAGAGCATACTCTTTCTCATATTATCATATCCGGAGATTTAACATTCGAAGCTTCGAAGGAAGAGTACGCTTCTGCACTAGAGTTTGTTAACTTTATGAGAAGTACATATAACCTCAATGACAATTGCTATTCAATTTGTCCTGGCAATCATGATTTGAAGTTCAGTGAAAAGCCCTATGCGGAAGATGATAAGGTGACAATTGCTTATGATTCTTCCAAAGAAGCCTATATAGATTTTTACCGACAAGTTTTTGGAGCAGATCCCACCGAAAGTCTGTATTCAATTAGAAGGTTTCTAACTCCAGATCTTGTTCCAATTGAGGTTATAGCCATAAACAGCTGCCTTCTGCAACAAGATAAAGATCATTTTAGAGGCATGGGTTATGTCGGAAATGATCAACGAAATGAAATAGAGGGTAAACTGGCATTAACAAATGGGAAAAAAGTATTTAGGATTCTAGTTATGCATCATCATTTGATGCCGGTAATGTTTTCTGAAGAACCAAAAGTATCAGAAATGTACTCATTAACCTTGGATAGTGAAGCAATTTCACAGTTTGTTTTACGAAACAATATTAATGTTGTCCTTCATGGACATGCCCACAAGGAATTCTACAGCGAAATAGTACGGATTTCAAAAGAGGGGAGTCGGAAGAAATACCATATCATTGGAATTGGGAGCGCTGGAGCGACTGCAACAGATTTGAGTGATGGCAGAAAGAATATGTTCGGTCTTCTAAGCTTTTCGAAGGACTCTCTTTGCGTAACAGAATATACCCTAAATGCAAACGGAGAATCCTCCAGAGAAATTGCCTCTTACACGATTCCGTACTTTGAAACATGTGATTTTTAGCCTGCCTTATAGAGAGGCAACCTTTCGGTAGTAAGAAAGTAGTTATAATTTCCTTCAGCATTTCAGTACAAATTGTGGATCGGTTCATGTCCTTACTAGTTATGCCCAATCGCTTTGGCCGATAAATGACATGATGCTTGAACCTTTATTATATTATAAGTATCTAGAAGCAGGGGAAATTGTATACACATTTGAAGCTGATCGAGATCCGCTTGTTTTAAAACAGAAACAGGAGGAGAACGAGACAAACGAGTAGAGGAAAAAGCGATGGATAAAACAGGCGTGATTTACATACTGACCAACCCGTCCTTCCCTGAATATGTGAAGATCGGGTATGCGGATGATATTGACAAGCGGCTGCAACAGCTGAACCGGAGCGAGTGTATTCCCTTCGCCTTCCGCGTCTATGCGACATATGAGGTCAATTCCCGGCTCTCTGATCTGAAAATCCATAGCATTATCGATAAGCTGAATCCAAACCTGCGCTCCATCGAGAACTTCAACGGAAAGCAGCGCGTGCGTGAGTTCTACGCCATGTCGCCGGAGGACGCCTATTCCATCCTGGAGGCCATCGCAGAGATTCACGGCTGTGCGGACAAGCTGAAACGGATCGATATGGACGAGGCCCAGAAGCAGGCAGAGGAAACCGCCCAGGAGATCGACGCCGAGCACAAAGAGCGCCAGTCGCCCTTCCGCTTTTCTATGTGTAATATCCAGCCCGGCGAAGAGATCGAATACTGCAATAACCCAGAAATCAAGTGCACCGTCGTAGATGATAAGACAGTTAGCTATCAGGGGCAGAGCTATTCGCTTTCTTCTTTAGCCCAGCTTCTCACTGGCAGCAAATACTCCGTCGCCGGCCCCCGCTATTTCAAATACAAGGGCGAATGGCTGAACGATATCCGGCACCGACTGGAAGGATAAGCAACTGCATTCTAACAAGATGATTACTTGCTGCGGCATGAGGGTTAGTATATGTATGAGAAAGAACTACAGAGAATACTGAATGCTTCACAAAACAATGCGCTTACTTTTTTCGTCGGTGCAGGCGTATCGGCACTCTCCGGAGCACCAACCTGGAAAGCCCTGATCCACGCAATAAGCGATAAACTGGGACGAACTCGAAAAGATGAGTACTCTTCCGATGAGAATCTTCAAATTCCGCAGATGTTTTATTATTCTTTAGGGGAAAACAAGGAAGAATACTATAGGTTTGTCAAAGAACAGCTGTACTCTGCTTCCTTGCTGCCCAATACCATCCATCGGGAAATGCTAAACCTAAATCCAGTATCCTTTATTACCACCAACTATGACACGCTATTGGAAGACGCAGCAGTCCAGTATTGCCAAAGCTTTAAGGTTGTTTCACAAGATGAAGATGTTCCGACTATCTTTGGAGATAGATTTATACTAAAACTACACGGAGATTTCAAGCACAATAATTTTGTGCTCAAAGAAGAGGATTACCTCAACTATAGTGAGAACTTTAAATTAATTGAAACTTTGGTGAAATCCATTTTTTCCACCAACACCGTTGTTTTTATAGGATACAGCCTGAATGATTATAATATTAAACTGATTCTTAACTGGACGAAAACGCTACTTAAGGGTAGCTTCCGAGAGCCTATCTTCCTTTATGTTGGCAGCTCAGCCCTTACAGATACTGAGCTTATTTATCAGCAGTCGAAGGGGCTCACAGTTGTCGAATGGAATAAACTCATTACTTCAACCGACGATTATTTAGATCGCTACAATGCGATCTTTGCTGCACTAAAGAATCAATCTAAGTTGTCATTGGAGGGGAAATCAGAGGACGAAGCATTTGAGATCCTGTATAATTTGCTTCAACCGTTAGACCGTTTGAATGCCCTTCGAATCGAGGACGTTTCAAAACGACTGTATCCATATATCAGAATACGCGACGACGGAGTTATTGGCTTATCTCAAAGGGACGATCTTTTGTTAAAGAGATTCTTTGCCATTAATCTAATGCCAGATTCTCAACAGAATAACCTTACAAAAGATGTATTGGGAAAATACCATTGCATTCTCAATGTCTTCAGAAAAGCGAGAATACTTGAGGTAGAAGATGGTCACAAATACAGGCGTTTTGTTGCTGGCGAGGTGCCGTTTGCAGATAAGAATTGTATTCTGTTCGATTATTCTGCTATGCACGCATTTTCAGAAAAGACATATAAATCACTGGATAAAAACTATAAAAAAGCATTTTATCTATCTCGGCTAAGGCGTTATGACGAAGCGTTCTTTCACTTTTCTGAGATCGCAAAGCAAGCTTTTAAGGATTCGGACTATCTGCTGTACTATTTTGCGGAGTCCAACTGCATCAGCCTACGGAAAGTAATCAAGAATGTAAATACATGGTATCGCTGCTACGATCTTGATGCTGTCGAAGCATTGTCTCCAAATGACTCAGAGGCTGAAAACTTGTTTAGACGCCTTCCGGTAGAATTCCGAAATATATATGACAACCTCAGAGATATTCATAGTGCGAATATGCTATATAAATATTCGTATGAGGCTTTTACTGACGGACAAAAGCTTCAAAAAGCGATTGAGTCTGGATCAACAGAATTTGGCATGACAAGCAGCGGTAAGGCGATTTGCAGAGTAAACGATTATTTGCATTTCTTGCTCGGAAATGGAATCATAGCGGATGTGTTCTCCGAGTATAGAAGTGCAGTGAAGAATCTGATGTCCCTGTTAGTATACAAATACTCCACACAGGGAAAGAAAGTATTACATGAGCAGCCATTTCCTTTTATTGATGGAAATGATGTTTATTTTGATGAAATTGATTTCCACTGTTTCATAGAGTATTTTGACGCCAAAGAAATAATCGCACTATTAAGCAAATACCATATTGAAACAATCGAGTTTCAGAATATGGCTTCGATAGAGAACGCTGTAAACAACTTGCTGGATTACTACAGTTATGCGGTCAAATCTTCAAAAAATAACATTGATGTTATTGGATTACAAACGCAAATCAAGAATTGTCTCGCATTACTCAGATATGTTAGCATTTCACAGGGTTTGGTTGATAAGATATGCGGCTTCATCCTTACACAAGAGTTTCGGGAAATACTGATAAATGATAAGGTCCTATTCCTTGATCGCCAACTGGTGCACAGGAAAATGTACAGCAAAACAACGAGCAAAATCGTAGAGAATACTCTGATTTCGTATTTGGATAAACATATTGCTGCCTTAAAAAAGGGCGAGAGGTTTGAGTTGTTCTCAGCAAGCACGGGTATCAATTATTGCAATCTTGTCCATTACATTTCTGCACCAGAGGAGAAATACTATTCGCGAAGACTGTCTATGAGAATCTCGCAGATTATAAATAATAATCTGTCCCAGATGTATTATCAGATAACTCAGCACTACTGCGGATATGTTTCAAAGAATCAACAGAAAAAACTTATCACATGGGCTAACAAACTAATACAAATGAATTTTAGCTTTGATTTGTTTAAAATGCTTGTGCAATGTGATGCGCGTATTAGTAAAGCAGCTAAAACGCAACTGAAGGTATACCTTAAGCAAAGAATAGATGCGGCTAAAAATAAAAATAACAATGGCGTAGTCGTATATCCAACTAAACAACCATATGAAGAATTAGATCAGGTCGGTTATTGGTGCCTTCTCAATGTTCTCAAAGCAAAGGACTTCCAGGAGTTCCTCGGCAATAGTGAGGCGTTTGACTTCTATTGCGAATATGCGAAATTTGACTTTAGCCGGTTTGACGTTTCATGGCTATTAAACCTTTATCCGCATACGTTGGAACAGATAGCGAAAAATGCCAAGGTTAAAGAGCGTGTTCGAGTAGCCATAGCAACTACATTGGACGGGGAAGCAATAGCACCATCGGACAGTCAACGGCTACAAAGTATTCTTGTAAAGCATTTCTGTTAAGATTGCTCGCGTAAAAAGGAGCATATGATTTTGATAGAATGGGTTTCCAGCCCACTTGATTCGAAAAATTCGCTTTATTCACCCTTGAAGAGCGAATAAAGCGAATTTTCGGTGAATATTCGGCGAATTTTCAGTCGCAGAAGCGGCGAATCACACTTTTTAATAGAAAAATTAGATATGAATTTTGATTATCTTTTTAGAAGTTCTTATATGCCGGTATAGCCCGTATTTACAGGCTTTTCCGGCATTTTTCGTATCGGAAGAAACTCACATATATTTTTATATCCGCTTAGGTTTTTGCTTTCAAAAGTAGTAAAGAAGTAGTAAAACCTTGATTTACTACTAAGCTGCTATCCGCAGCATTTCAGCTTTTGCGCTGTCGAAAGTAGCGTGTGCGTAATAGTTCAGCGTCATAGTAATGTTGGAATGTCCCATAATGTACTGTAATGCTTTCGGGTTCATTCCGGCATTTGCCATGTTGGTACAGAACGTATGACGTAAGGTGTGCGGTGTCATTACTTTCGGTAGAGCTTCCTCATGGTACTTGTTGTACTTCTTTGCAAGCCCCCTAAACATACCGTCATAATTGGTAGCTGTTTTCGGGTAGCCGTCCCGGTTGAGGAAAAGGAAGTTGCTGTAACCGTCAATAGTAACAGCTTTTGCACCCCTGCGCCGTTTCAGCACTCGGTTAAATGCTTCATATACTTTTTCGCTCATTGGAATTTGACGAATACCGCTTTTCGTTTTTGGTGTTTCAATGTAATATCCTGTTTCCGCACTTCTTAAAAGTTGGTGGTCTACATTGATTATCCTATTCTCAAAGTTAATGTCAGTATCGGTCAGCCCGCAAAGTTCAGAGATACGAAGCCCTGTCCCAAGCAAAATAATAAGCTCGTCATAATACTTCTGATAAACTTTGTCATTTTGAGCAAAGGACAAAAAACTTTCTTCCTGCGCTGGTGTTAGCGGAACCTTTGGTTCTGTATCATCTTCAATGACAGTGTTTAACTGGAAGTCAAAAGGATTTTTCCTTATGCAATCGTCCTGTATCGCTGTGTAAAAGGCAGCTTTCAAGGAACGCTTGTCATTACTGATAGTCTTATAGGAAATTCCTTTTTCTTTCATGCGGATTGCCCATTCTTTCGCGTCGGACAGCTTCACGCTGTCAATCGGGCAGCCCCCAAGTTTATCTTCTTCCAGTAGCTTCATCAGCCGCTTGCGTCCGTTTTTCGTATTGTACCTTACATTTCCCCGGTGGCGTATCTGCTTTGCATAAAGTTGGCAGACCGTCATTTTCTTGCCTATGGTGTCTATCCCGTCGTCAAGGTCTTTCTGTATCTCTTTTACCTTTTCTCGTAGGGATATATCCTCACGCTTTCCGGCAGGGGTCTTGTCCGTAGGTACTAACTTCCACGCATACACAAACTGCGGATTACCAAAGGTATCTATATATTTGTAAGCATATCTTCCGTCTTTTCTCTGGCTCTCTCCCGACCGCAAAACTCGATTTTTGCTGTCACGTCTTTTCTTTGACATTTTTCAATGCTCCTTTCCAAGACGGAAAGAGCCTTGATATGCTTATCCCATTATAGCACATTCAAGGCTCAATTTCACTATCAGATTGTGTCTATGGTATCAATCATTTTTTCAAACTGTTTGCGCTTGATTTGAATACGGTTGCCGTTCATAATAACCCACCCGGCGGCAGGATTTTCCTCGGCTAATTTACGCAGCTTGTTTTCTCCGATACGGAAGTATTTAGCTGCTTCATCTATCGTAAGCGTGTATTTTTCCCAAATAGGCACGTCGGCGTTACTCATAGTATCGTCCCCCTTTCAATATTAGGAAAAGTGAATAGTAAAAGGGGCTTTAATCGGACGGCTGTTAGCACAACCTCGCGGGAGTTCCACCCCTGCCCGTTAAGGCAGCTCTACCCAATGCCTGCGACGCTTTTAACGCTCGGACTATGGCTATAAAGGCTTGTCTACCCTTAGTGCGTGTCGTCGCCCACAAGCCGCTACACTTGTTCCCCGGCGTGGTGGTGGTCGCTCGACTTTCTCCAATAGAAGAAAAGCGTCATGGCGCACCTGCCGTATGGCTCAACGCAAAAAGGACGTATCCGATTTGCCCTATACTGCGTCGCCGTTATCTTGCGTCGCTTTCTTTGTCAAAGAGCAAGTAAGGTCAAGTCAACAGGCAGCGGAAAGGGGGACGCTGCTTGTGGTTATCTCAAACCTTGAATGAAAGGACAGCCCGCATAAGACGCGAACGCAAGCGGTCGCGTATATCCTCATCTATGCCCCAATAGATATTTCCGCGCTCATCACGCAGCTTTCGCATAGACAGGGACGCTATGTAGCTTTCGTAATGCTGTACGACAATGTTCATAGCTTCCGGGTCGCCCTTAGTAGCGGCTATGATTACCGGGTAAGGCAACAAGCCGCGTTCGTCCTGTTCTGATTTACTAATCTGTGCAGTCATAGGCTTTTTCCTCCAAATAGCGTTTTAACAGCTTCATTGAGCTTGTCCGGCGGGACTGTACCGTTGTCCTTGACAGATTACAAAACTTTGCAATCTCGCGTTCGCTCATGTCAAAGAAATAATACAGCAGTACGGTTTCCCGCTTTTCTTCCGGCAAACTGTGCAGGGCTTCGGCAAGCAGCTTCGCAGTAATTTCTTTGCCGCCGACAACGAAAGACTGTTCTGCTTCATCATCTGCAAAATACTCGTCGCAGACGTAGAGCTGTTTTTCTTCCAGTGGCGACAGGTCAGAAAAAGTAACCTCGCGTAATTGTCGCTGCTTTGTGTCCCTGTGGGCATTCATAGCTTCTCGCTTCAACGCCAGTTTGCAAAAGCCGTTAAAAGCACAACGGATTTGCCATTGGGTACGAATAGGCTCGTTCATGTTCTCACCTCCTTTCGCTGCCGCGAAAGCGGTGGAGTTTGAAATGTCCCCTTTCGTAAACCCTCAAACCAACGCACTTCAAAATGGACGTTGGTTTTAGAAATTTTTTGAAAAAGTTTTTTGATAAAATACAAAATGCGCCCGTCTGCAAATTGCAGACAGGCGCAAAGGAATTATCAAAAGTATATGTATGATTTGTGAGTTCATCTATGTAGCCAGAATAACCCGTTGGCGGGTAATGGCTTTTTTTGATAACAGTCTATTAGGGCATAGGAAAAAGGACATGACGATACCTCCTTGATACCGCCATGTCTTTATCTAGTAGGAGAGTTATCGTTAGAATTTAGATAGATAAAAAGAAACGGCGGCTCTGAAAATCAAAGCCGCCGAAATAGAATAGGCGCGTGAAAACCTGTCTGCGTTGCGACGGCTTTTTTTCTTTGCCGTCGTCCGGCAGATGTTCTATACTATGTCAATTTCAAAAATTTCTCATTATCCTTTATTACTTTTTTGTTTTGTCTTATGTAAAAGCAGGATAACCAAAACAGAAATAGCTATACTGCATAGAATATATGTCCAATTAAAATATGATAGATTTATTAAATTCTGTGCTGATTGATTTTTAATGAAGTTTGTATATGGTGCGTTACTCTTAATCGCTTCCATAACTCCTACAACATTTATCGGTCTTAAATTGTATAAGTACGCACCAAATAAATATATTGCTGCTTTTTCAACGACCGACGGTATTAAAATAGCCAATGCAGCAAGCCATAATTGACATTGCTTGTGGGATTTCTGTAAATATAACGCCCCAAAAAGATAGGGCAATATCGCAAGGCAACAGCCCAAGAGGACAATATTCTGATGAAGCCCAAAGAGGGCAAAGAATATGCGGATAAAAAGATACGTTCCAAATATAATTAACCAATCAATGAGCAAGCTTTTTATTGGCGTGTGCTTTTTTACTATTTCATTCTGTAACTGCATTTCACTACCTCCCAAATAGACGTTACACTTTTGGAAACGTCAAGGTTACGGTTGTTCCACCGTATGAATTGTTTTTAAGCTCCACCGTGATAAATAAGTCAGTTGCCATTTTCTGAACAAGGTATAAGCCCATACCTGTAGAACGACTAAGGTAACTGCCCGTATCTCCGGTAAACCCCTTGTCGAAAACAAAGGGTAAGTCAGACAATGGTATGCTTGTGCCGTTGTCTTTGATAGATAAAGAAATCTGTTCACTATTCATACTATCAGCTATGGAAAATATGAGCCGTGGGGCAAGGTTGTTTCCCACATATTTCACACTATTACTGATTATCTGTCCTAAAATGAACATCAGACCTTTTTTGTCAGAAATCACTTGATAATCGTTTTCGGTATATTCAATAGAAAATCCGGCTTCTTCAAGAAGCGTTAAATTATCTTCAACTGCTTCACGGCAAGTTCCAAGAATTGAAAGCGACTCAAAAGAGTAATCCTTATGTGTAGCCCCAAGCCTTGAAAAGTATAGAATTTGTTCTATATCCTGTCGGGTATGGTCGCGTACATAAAGCATACGAGTATGAACCAAAGGGGACATTTCATCTTTTCGATTATCCAGTAGCAAGGTCATAAGGGATAGTGGTTTTTTGATTTCATGCACCCAATTTTCAACATAGTGTTCATAGTCTGTAACTGTAATTTTCTGTTCGTTGATATATTCTTGCTGCGTCCTCAAATGTTTTCCCAATTCACAGATAAGAGGGCGTATTACAGCGGGAACAGCTTCACACAGTAAGTATTCGTTGGTATCGTCCGGCTCTAATAGAAAACGCCGAAAAATAGCGTCTGCCTTGTTACGTTTTCTGATTGATATAGCAAGAGGAATAGCAAGTGCGGCAAATGACACAAAAATTATCAATGCAGCATAATTTATAAAATAATCAGGGTTAGCCAACCAAGCAAGAAATATAAAGAACAAGTCCAAACAGGCAAGTGTAATAATCCATACCCGGTTAGAGGAAATATAGATTAAAAGTATTTTCAACTTATTCATAAGCGCACCTGCTCTTTCAAGCGGTAGCCTTGACCGCGCACTGTTTCTATACGTTCTTCAAGACCAAATTCACGAAGCGTTTTTCGCAGCCGAGTAAAATTTACTTGTAATGCATTTTCGTCTATAAATTCTTCTGTTCCCCATAGTCTAATGCATAATTCTTTTTTAGAAACAATCTTAGGGCTATTTTTCAAGAGAGCAAGTAATATTTTTCCTTCGTTCGGTGGCATAAGGTAAGAGCTATTCCCTACATAAATTGTAAAGGTATTCGGGTCAAGTAAAAAACCACCTCCATCAAGTAACCCTTGCTGTACCTGTTCTTCTTTACGTCGAAGAAGATTTTTAATTCGGGCAAGTAAACGTGACATATTACAAGGTTTTGTTAAATAGTCATCAGCCCCCAAGTCTAATGCGTGCAGTTCGTCCTGCAATTTATCTCTTGCAGTCAATACGAGTACCGTACCAATCTGTTTAGCTTTCAACTCTTTACATATTTCAAAACCCGAACGAAAGGGAAGATTGATGTCAAGCAAAATTAAGTCGGGAAAATATGCTGCTATTTCTGATACTGCGTTTTCAAAATCCGATAATCCAATCGTATCATATCCCGATTTTTCTAATAAGTTCAACAGTTCTTCTCGCATATAAACATCATCTTCAACCACAACTATCTTTGCCAATATGTCCGCCTCCTTTCCCATAATATTTATAAGCCTGTTAAGAATTGGGCTTGTAATTGAGCTTTCCTATTTCACGATTAGCTGTTCGAGCAACAGCCACACCGTAAATTACCATAACAAGAACAACAATAACAGCCATAGCAATTAAAAGAGGATAGGACTGTTCAAGGTGTGCCGCTCCTGAATATAAATATAGCTGCATGGCATATATCCCTACTGCTCCGCTGATACACGCTAATATAAGAGGAAGCAGGAAATACCATAATACTTGTTGGTTGATAGAACGCTTAATTTGTTCACGTCGTGCTCCTAAAATAGAGAGTGTTAGATACCTTGATTTTGTAGTTTGCATTTGCGTCAAGAATTGCAGGGCAAGTAATGCACACGCAATAATCAAAAACATAAATCCCATGTATAGTGTTGTATAACTTCCGGAAATAACATAAAATAATTGTCGCCCAAAATTATTAAGATAGCTTTCGTAATATAGACCAGATGGTTTTAACAAATCACGAGCTTCCATAATCGGTAACATTAAACCTTTTGTTTCAACAAGTTCATTAGGAATACAAAAGTTCCAATAAACCATACAAGTGTCTGAATTTACAAATTCTGAATATATCTCATCTGAAACAATCAATGCAGTTATAATCTTGATATTTTCATCTGCGGTCAACCCTTTCATCGGTACAGAGGGAACAAGATAAAATGGTCTTTCGTTGATAGAAAGCAACGCTTCATTATTCGCCTGTGCGTCTGCTGCAATTTGATTTAACAGTGTAACCGTTTCATCTTGAGCATTACCTAAAAAATCTGGGTTGAGATAATAGACAACTTCATTGTTCCCAAGGCTAATCTGTTTTTCTCCCGCGGCATCCAATAACCGATTATAGGAAGATACAGGAAGCAAATAAGGAGAAGAACTACCAGTATCAATAAGACCTAAAAGGTTTAAGGCAGCAGGTTGGTCGGAGCCAAAACTATACATACCATCTTCTTGTGTGGCAGGGTCTACTACATCTTGAGGTAAATGCTGCACGATTTGTTTCCTAAATTTCGACCAATCAACAGGAGAACTTATCCCATCCGAAGCAGTGGATTTTATATTTCCTATTTCCATACGGTTCAGATTTGATACATAAGGACGAATTTGTTCGTTGGAAAGATACTTCTCAACAATTTGGTCGTTGCCCATTACAGTAAAGTCATAAACAGAAGTACCTCGTGTCAATTCACTTCCATATGACATTATGCGCACTGAGCCGTCGGTAATTAACATAATAGTAAGCATCATCAGAATGGACGCTACGCTGATTGAAATATATTTATTAACGACATTTTCATGCAACTGCCGTAAAGTAAATACATAAAGTCCTCTTGTGGCTTTGTGTTTTATAGAAGCTGCCCATATACTCAAAATTCTTGCAAGTCCTCGAATAAATAGAATTGTTCCGATAATTCCAAGTAAAACGGCAATAAGCAGCATTGCCCCACTCGCAGCCATAAAATGCTCTACAACAATCCAGTACGCGACAAGCAAAATTACGGTGCCTATAGCAAACGATACGAAACTTACATATGGATTCCCTGTGCGTTGCTTTTTCGCCATCTCTCCATAAACAAGTTGATGTAGCTCTTTACGGAACAGCTTTCCGCATAGAACAAACAATGCTACAAACTGAATAATCAAGAAGCCTAACGATGTGAAAATAGCGGCACTTACAGAAAAACTTAATTGGTGTGTAATGATACCATGCCCTACTAAACGCGCGGTTGTAAGACTTATAGCTTCGGATAAAAAGCCACCGCATACAAGCCCTCCTAAAAGAGCTAAAAACGACGTGATTAGCCCCTCTGTCATTATTTGAATAAATAATTTAATCTTTGTCATTCCAAACATCAAATAAAGCCCCAGTTCTCGACTACGACATTCAAGTTGATATTTGTTTGCAAATACTACGAGAAAGAACACAAATAATAAAGCACAAAGATAAACCGTCGGTAAAAGATTAGTAAGCAACCGTTCTACTGCGTCGCTCTCAATTTCACTTAAAAAACGTATTACGTCCTGTTGTCCAAGAGAAAGCACTATATAAAACATTGCTACGGCTGTTATCATTGTCAGAAAATAAATTAGGTTTTCGCTACGGCTCCGTTTGGCGTTTCGCCATGTGAGATTAAAGAACATTTGCACTTCCTCCCCCCATTTGAGCCATCACTTGTAAAATACGTGCATAAAAATCTTCCTGTGTTTCATTTGGAATTTTACGACGTAACTCATGGAAAATAACACCGTCTTGAATGAACAAAATACGAGAACAGAAACTCGCGGCGTTAGGGTCATGCGTGACCATTAGGATTGTGCGTCCACGCCTAAGATTGATTTCCTGTAACTTCTCCATGAGTAAACGTGCTGATTTTGTATCTAATGCACCTGTAGGTTCATCAGCCAAAATAATATCGGGGTCAGAAATCAAACTACGTGCAGCAGCTACGCGTTGTTTTTGACCGCCCGACATTTGTGACGGAAATTTAGAAAGAACGTCTGTAATTCCAAGAAAATCTGCTATATCTTTTAGCTTTTTTTCCGCTGTAACAATGTCAATATTATGAATTGATAAAGGCAATATAATATTTTCTTTACCAGTTAGATTATCAAGTAAAGCAAAATCTTGAAATAGATAACCAATCTTGTTGCCACGATATTCAGCCAACTTCGTGCCATCAAAAGAGCTTATATTGGCACCTGAAAGTAAAATTTGTCCAGAGGTTGGTTTAATGACCGTAGCAATACAATTCAACAATGTTGTTTTTCCAGAACCGCTGGCTCCCATAATTCCCAAATATTCGCCATTCAGAACATCAAAGGTAATTCCGTTTAGTGCTTTTGTTGGAACCCCCTCTTTGGAATATGCTTTGTGCAAGTCGCGTACTTCTAATAGTTTTTTTGTATCATTCATATCTCACACCTCACATTTTTTGCTTACGCTTATCTTACGAATATAATTTTACTGCATAAGAAGCAACCACACCACTTACAGTTGTTGTAAGGTTTATTTGTTTGTTTATTGTATCTGCATTTTATGTTGTTTCTTTCTCATATCAAAAGGTTTTTCCGCGTTTTTTGGTATCAGCCACATATACCCCAGTTTTGAAACGCCCGGTATGCGATTTTCGCTACAAAGTATCTGTACTCGTCTTTCAGAAATTCCCCATTTCTTTGCCGCTTCGGGACAAGACATATATTCCATAATCAAAACGCCCTTTCCTCAAATTTTACCAGTATAATTATACTCGGATAGCCGAATAATATCAAGTATATGATATGCTCTATTTCAGTCAATAATGTGCTGTGTGTAATCATATCTCGAAAGGAAGATGAAATATACAATGTAGTTGGGTGAAATGACTATGAAGCAGAACAAAGAAAAATTTGATTTTAAGGCTTTCGGGCAAGCCATTAAAGCAGCAAGAAAAGCAAAGGGAATATCACGCAATCAGTTAGCCGATACGCTGAATATTGCGCCCCGATATATCGCGTCCATTGAGAACAGCGGGCAGCACCCAAGTTTACAGATTTTATATGAGCTTGTAACCCTGCTTGATGTATCAGTAGACCAGTTCTTTTTCCCGGAACGGGAACAGGAGAAATCCACGCGCCGCCGTCAGCTCGATACTATGCTTGACGGTATGAGCGAAAAAGATTTGAAAATCCTGTCTGCTACTGCAAAAGGAATAGAGGAAGCCAACAACGACGAAACGGGGGAATAAAGTTCTCTCGTTTTTGTTTATATAGAGTGATTGAAACGTCGCAGATTGCGGCGTTTTTCTTTTGGGAAAGTTCGTCAAATTTGCCGTTCCCGGTGTTGTAGGTAGTAAGGGATAAAGTTTCGTAGCAAGCATAGGAAAAGAGTACCCTTTTCCGTATTTTCGCCCTCTTGCCCTGCGGTGCGTCGGTTGAAAATTGCTTGTTGGGAAGTGTCCCAAACCCTCGGAATGGAAAGGAGCGATTGCATGAACGGACGCAAAAGAAAAATACAAATCAAATTCTATGTAACAGAGGAAGAAAGGGCATTGATTGAACAGAAAATGAAGCTCGTCCCTACCCAAAACATGGCGGCGTATCTTCGCAAGATTGCCATTGACGGCTATATCATTCAGACAGACCATAGCGATATAAAAGC